>Ga0209512_1000048_pt1 | contig 313245 bp, 255 predicted proteins | sample frozenSSSSmetaG_FD_184142 | JGI IMG/M metagenome (GOLD analysis project Ga0209512, IMG submission 184142) | Glacier valley bacterial and archeal communities from Borup Fiord, Nunavut, Canada, to study Microbial Dark Matter (Phase II) -... | ecosystem: Environmental > Aquatic > Freshwater > Ice...
TAATGCCAAAATCAAAGCTTTTAGAGCACAATTCAGAGGTGTGCGCAATGTTGGATTCTTTTTATTCAGATTAACCCAAATTTATGCTTGATTTTTTTCCAAGTCCACAGGTTTATGCACTGATCCCCTTATCGTGCGCATGACTGAACTTCCCAACAAGTCCTGATAAAATGAAAAAAGGAAATAACTTCCGTTATTTCCCTTATCGTGTGTGCCCACGACTGGATTCGAACCAGCACACCTAATGGCACCACCCCCTCAAGATGGCATGTCTACCAATTTCACCACGTGGGCATCTAATTTGTTTCCCCAGATCGACTTACCGAAAAATTTCGGGATTCAATATGCGGGGCTTGCTGTTAAGCGACGACAAATATACACATTTGTAGCGCGTAACAATTACTTGATCTGTAAATCGAGTATTTTTTCTTCGTGAATAAATCCTTCTAACCGATCTCCAATGGCAACGGGGCCTACTCCAGCCGGAGTTCCTGTAAACAATAAATCGCCTGTTTTGAAGGTAATGAACTGTGAAACATAACTAATCAGTTGATCAATGGAAAAAACCATATCGGTCATTTTTCCTGTTTGAACCAATTCTCCGTTTTTGAGTAAGGTGAAAGTCAGTGATTTGAGATCAACACTCGTTTTGGAAATGAAATGTGTTCCCATCGGCGCACTATTGTCGAATGCCTTACCGATTTCCCAAGGCAATCCTTTTTCTTTGCATTCGCTTTGTAAATCGCGAGCCGTAAAGTCAATTCCTAAACTGATTTCATCGTAGTAATCAGCAGCGAAATCAACAGGAATGTGTTTACCCGCTTTTTTGATTTTCACGACCAATTCACATTCATAATGCAAATCTTTGGTGAAATCTGGAATATAAAATGCTGTACCAGCTGGGAGCATTGCTGTATCTGGTTTCAGAAAAAAAACAGGTACGGTTGGTAACGGCGCATTCATTTCTTTTGCGTGATCCGCGTAGTTGCGACCGATGCAGATAATTTTCATAGTTGTTATTTGGAAAATTTGTTTTTCAAAGCAGCCAATTTGTCTTCGATGTTTTTTGGATCTTCTTTGGGCTGTTCTTTTGGCTTTTCAGGACGTTTTTTCGCCTCTTTGATGCGATCCATTTCAGCGCGAAGCAATTGTTTGGTATAAAGCGGGAAATCAGCATCAAGCATCCAACCATAATACCCCGATTCTGTTTCAAAGATTTGTTCGACCGTTTTTCCCTTGTGTTTTCCGAAGTTGTACGTCACTTGACCTTTTTCGTTTTTCGCCAATCTTCCTGCGAAATCGTGCCATTCTACATTTCCTTGTCTAGAAAAATCTGCTAATCCTTCTACCGATTTAGCGAGATCTTGGTAACGAATCAATTGTGCTTTGAATACATCTAAGGTTACGCGTGTGTCATACAATGCATTGTGCGCATTTTCCATTGGTTCTTGACAATAGAATTGATAGGCAGCCGCCAATGTACGTTGCTCCATTTTGTGAAAGATGTTTTGAACATCCACAAATTTGCGGGTACTAATATCAAATGGATGATTGCATCGTAAAAATTCTTCCGCTAAAACAGGAATATCAAACTTATTGGAATTGTATCCAGCCAAATCTGCGTCTCCGATAAATGCAGCAATTTCATCTGCTAATTCAGCAAAAGTGGGTGCATCTTGAATGTCTTTATCCCAAATTCCATGTATTTCACTGGATTCTTTTGGAATGGGAATAGTTGGGTGTACCCGTTTACAGTACTCTTCTTCAGTGCCATCGGGCTGAATTTTAATAATTGCAATTTCAACGATACGATCCTGAGTAACATTCACACCAGTTGTTTCGAGATCAAATACAGCAAATGGGCGTTGAAGCGTTAGATTCATTTTATTTTTTTTCAAATATACACTTCCAAATGCACAAAAAAAAGCCCCGAACCACAACGAGTGGACGGGGACTTCAATTAAGTTTAAAATTCCTATTTTGTCTCTAATGCTACAAACTGGAATGGAATATATTTATCTTGATTTTCACCATCATTTACATACTCAGGACCACTTACAACAACAGATACAATCTTGATTTCGACTTTACCTGCGTATTTGGAGTTCTTGAAATGCCAAGCTACTTTCTTTTGTAAATTCTCAGCACGTGTCTGGCTCAATTCCTGATTATCCTTGAATTTCTTTGTAGGAACATAAGAAGCAGAAGAATAAATTTCGATTACAATTTTCTCACGTCCGCTCTCCAATTGTTTGTCTACATTTTTATAGAACTGACCCAATGATCCATTTTCGTCTTCGCCATTGTTTTTGTTGTAACCAAAATTGCGTTTGTATGCCAATGGTGGATAAGTTGGCTGCGGCACAACAGTATCAACAACCACTGTATCAACAGTTGGAGGAGTTACGATTGCCATTAAATCTGCATCCAAGTAAACTTCGCGGTAGATTTCTTCTTTTTCTTTCAGACAATCGGTTTTAAGTGGTTCTCTGTAGAATTCTACCCCTCCATTTGTATGGTGGAAAATAATTTCATATTCGTGACACGATTCTAGGTTCATCATGAAAACACCATCACGAACGCGAGGATAAACAGTTCGATCCGCTTGATCTCCACAATCCTTACACGCAACAGTAATAGTGATGTCTTCAGGAAGTGGGCGATTGTTTAACGTAATCACTTTTCCTTTTAATATAGCGCCTCTATTGACATTCATGTAATCATTTTGAATTTCATAGATATCTTTCTCTCCTTTGCCATCGGCACGGGTAGAAGTGATATATCCACGTCGTCCATCAATTGTTTCTGTATAGAATAGATCGTCTGATGTCGAATTCATTGGTGCACCTAAATTAACAGGAGGTGACCAATTGTTATCTTCATCAATAACACTGATCATGATATCAAAACCACCCATACTTTTTGGACCATTACTGGCAAAATAGAGCGTTTTATTATCACTAGCAATGAATGGACAATCTTCGTCAAATGCTGAATTGATTGTAGCTCCTAGATTGTAAGGCTTGCTCCAAGAACCGTCAGGTAATTTCACAATTCGGTAAATATCACGTCCGCCAAATCCTTCAGGGCGATCAGAAGTAAAATACATAGCGCGACCGTCAGGTGTAACTGCACAATGCGTTTCCCAGTTTTCGGTATTTACATCTTCATTTTTATACGCTTGAATCTCTTTGAAACGGTTGGTAGCAAAATCAGAATAATAGATGTCACCATTCCCATTATCATCTTGATAAACGTAAATGCGACGTTCATCTTGACTTACAGAAATGGAGGCTTCGTTTTGTCCTGATTTACAAAAATCTAAACGAGTTGGTTCAATCCAACTATCATCAAAATCGCGGTATGCTACATAAATATCCTCAGGGTACATGTTATATCTCAAATCCAATGCATCGGATTCTTGTCCGCTAGTCCAAGCACGTCTTGAAGTGAAATAAAGTGCGCTTCCATCAAAAGAAATAACGGGAGAATATTCTGGATTTTCTGAATTGATGATGTTTCCTAAATTGGTTACAGTAACATTCTTTTTCGGAAACTCCATTGATCTTTTCGCATTGATCAATTGATCCAACCCTAAATTAGAAGCAGCAGTTAAATCTGTTTTTTTACCTGCTTGAGCTAAAAATAATTTATAGTTGGTTTCAGCTTTGTCATAATCATTTGTTTTATGATAACATTTAGCCAAGTGGTAATAAACATCGATAGCAGCCCCATTTTCATTGGCAGAGTTCATATCGTAGTTCTTACTAATCGATTTAGAAGCTTTTTCTAAATAAGGAATTGCCTCAGCATAATTTCCTCTGCCTTCTGAAACTAAAAACCCTTTACGATAATTGTAATTCGCATTTTCAGGATTTTTCTCTAAGAGCTTATCAACTAATTTTTCTGCAGTTGCAAAATAACTAACATCAAGTAGACGCGAACTTTCTAAAACCAGCTTTTCTTCTGAATAAGTAGTTAGGATAGTCTCTAATTCGCCTTCTTTATATTGCCCAAATCCAATAGTGCAATAAGTGCAAACTAGTGAAAAGAAGAGTAGTATTTTCATTCTGTAAGTTAATCTAATGAATATCAATGCCGTGAATATAGGTAAATCCGATAGCTTAATTGACATAAAACGTTAATTTTTTTTCTGTATTTACACAATGAGGAGAGTAGTTTGTTCAATCAATCATAACAATAGTTGGTTATTCGGAGTAATTGAACGTCCTTATTTCATGAATTGAATTCCTCAAAAGAAAAGCAATTCAATTTGATATTTCAAAAAAACCGTCAACAAAAGTCGACGGTTTTTTAATCTTCTTTGAGGGAATATTATTTGACAATTAAAAATTCTGTACGACGGTTTTTCTGATGTCCAACTTCTTTTTCATCAGTGGTCGCCATAGCATTAATCGCTGTGTCTTTGATTACCAATTTTGATTCCCCATACCCTTTACCTACAATTCTATTTGCATCGATTCCCATTGAAATAATGTAAGCAGCAGAAGATTTTGCACGACGATCGGATAATGCCATATTGTACGCATTATCACCACGTGAATCGGTATGTGATCCTAATTCGATCTTAATGTTTGGATTGTCTTTCATGATTTTAACAATCTTATCCAATTCAACTTTTGCATCTGATCGAATATCCGATTTGTTGTAATCAAAATAAATCGGGTTAATCGCTACAATCGCACCTAAATCAGCTCCAATCTCGATTTTAGTCATCATCGGATTGATCAGTGAATTGATATCAATACGTGATTCCATGGCTAATTCTAACGGAATATCATACGACATTGTAACGTAACCTTCTTTTTCCAAACGAAGCGCGATTTCAAAGTTATCATTGCGTTTTTTACCTTTCAACGTATCACTTAAGAACGATCCATTCGAAAGAGTAGACGCATCTAAAATTGGCAAACCATTGCTTTTATCAACAATTGAAACTTTTACGCCATCTAATTCTTTTTTGGTTTTACTGTCTTTCACAACACCAGCTAAGTAATAGATATTTACGATATCTTGAATATCAACATCTAACCATACTTCGCGATAAACCTCATCGTATTCTTTGTCGCATTCTGTGTTGAAGGTTTCTTTGTGGAATTCTTTTTTACCTCCCTCGTAAGAAAATATCATTTCATATTCACGGCAAGGTTCCAATGAACTTAAGAAAACACCATCACGCAATCTAGGAAATACTTTACGGTCAAATGGATCACCACAATTGGTACAACGCAAGGTGATTGAAACATCTTCTGGAAGGTCTTTTCCACCTACCACATTGATTTTACCTTTTAATACAGCGATATTTTTCATACCGAGGTAATCGTTCTGAATTTCGTAAATATCTTTTTCACCAAATCCATCTGCACGGAAGGAAGTAAGATAACCAGTCATTCCATCAACTGTAGTTGTATAGAATAAATCATCACCAGTAGAATTCAATGGGTAACCAAGATTGATTGGATCTGACCATGCATTATTATCGTCACGAACGGTAACAAATACATCAAATCCACCCATACTTTTGGCTCCATTACTAGAGAAATATAAGGTTTTGTTATCAACAGCAATAAAAGGTGATTCTTCATCAAACGGGCCGTTGATACCTGGTCCCATATTCACTGCTTCACTCCATTCACCGTTGGCCAATTTCACTATACGGTAGATATCACGTCCACCATAACCACCTTTACGATCAGAAACGAAATACACATTCATTCCATCAGGAGTAACTGTACAGTGGGTTTCCCAACTTGATGTATTGACATTTTTTGCTTCGTAATGCTCAACTGCTTGAAAACGATTTGTTGAGAAATCTGAAAAGAAAATATCACCATTTCCACGGGTATCTTGGTATAAATAAATGCGACGCTCATCTGGACTTACCGCCAATGTTGCTTCATTTTGAATAGAATCACAAAATTCTAAACGAATTGGTTCAGTCCAAGAGCCATCAAAATCACGGTAAGAAACATAAATATCTTCTGGCAATTGATTGATTCGAGTATCTATTCCTTCATTACTTTCACCATTTGCCCATGCACGTCGCGAAGTGAAATATAAAGCTGAACCGTCTAATGAAATAACGGGTGAGAATTCTGGTTTAGATGTATTGATACTTGAACCTAAATTTTGCAATTTCATTTTTCGTGGAACTGCAAGAAGTTTACGAGCGACTTCACATTGTTCTAAATTCAACTTTGAGAAGAAAACGAATTCTGAGTTCTTGTTAGATACTTCGATGAATTTGTTGTAGTATTCTACAGCTTTATCAATGTTTTCAGCTAAATGATAACAACGAGCCAAGTGATAAATAGCATCTGTTGGCGCGCTTTTCTCATTGGAAGAATAGGCATCGAAATTTTTATCCGTGTTTACTGCAGCTTTCTCCATAAGTGGCATTGCTTTCACAAAATCACGGGACATTTCCAAATAAACAAAGCCTCTTCGGTAGTTGTAATTACAACTATTCGGGTTTAACTCAAGTAAACGATCAGCAACCAATCCTGCTTGATACAGATAGCCTTCTTGCAACATTTGAGAACTTTCAGTTACAAGTTCTTGTTCAGAGGTACTGGCTAGAATTTTTGATAGTTGCTCTTCGGTGTATTGAGCAAACATAAACATTGGTAGCAGTAAGAAGACTGCAGTAGTTTGAATTCGATTCATTGATTGTTTAATTAAAAAAGACCCACTTTATTCATTGCGTGGGTCTTACGAAATTAATTATTTAATGTTACAATTCGCGATTAACGTCAAATTGTTCGAGGTAATCTGCTACTCTACGAACAAATTGACCGCCCAACGCACCATCTACAACACGGTGGTCGTAGGAGTGAGAAAGGAACATTTTATGTCTGATTCCTATAAAGTCTCCTTCTGGTGTTTCAATAACTGCGGGCATTTTTCGAATGGCTCCCAATGCAAGAATGGCAACTTGCGGTTGATTGATGATTGGGGTTCCCATTACATTTCCAAAAGTCCCAACATTCGTAACAGTATAAGTACCACCTTGAATATCTTCTGGTTTCAATTTATTGTCTCTTGCGCTACGTGCCAATCCATTGACTGATTTCGCAATCCCCGTAAGGTTCATACGATCAGCATTTTTGATAACTGGAACAATTAAATTACCAGATGGCAAAGCAGTCGCCATTCCGATATTGATATTTTTACGCTTAATGATTGTTGTTCCTGAAACAGAAACATTGATCATTGGAAAATCTTTAATCGCTTTAACAACTGCTTCAATAAAGATAGGTGTAAAGGTTAAATTTTCGTTTTCGCGTTTTTCGAAATCTTTTTTCATTTTATTTCGCCAGTTCACGATGTTCGTCACATCAGCTTCTACATAAGAAGTAACGTGAGGCGCAACATGTGTTGACATCACCATGTGCTCAGCAATAAGCTTACGCATACGATCCATTTCGATGATTTCATCTTCTGGTCCAGGAATGATGATTGGTTCCTTTATGTTGGATAAGAAAGATGTACCATTTACAACTGGAGCAGCAATTGTTGGAGCAGCTGTTTGAACTACAGTTGGTTTTTCAACCGATACAGGTGCAGCGACAATTGTTCCACGATTATCAAGGTAAGAAAGAATATCTTTCTTTGTAACACGACCACCCAATCCAGAACCGCCAAGCGTGTCTAATTCAGATACTGTTACACCTTCTTTTTCTGCGATGCTGCGAACTAATGGCGAAAAGAATTTACCTGAGTTGCTTTTTTCCAATGTCTGAGTTTGACCATTGGTCGTAACTTGAGCATTTTCAACCAATGCTGTTACTGCTTCTACAACTGCAGCTTTAGGTGCTTCAACGACTGGGGCACTATCTCCATCTGTAGAAATAATAGCGATTACATCACCTACCTGTGCCACTTGGTCTTGTTCAAACAAACGTTGAACTAAAACACCCGCAACTTCTGAAGGTAGTTCATTATCGACTTTATCTGTTGCAACTTCAACAAGGGGTTCGTCCAAAGCAACACTGTCGCCTATGTTTTTCAACCAGTTAGTAATTGTTGCCTCTGTTACGCTTTCTCCCATTTTAGGAAGACGAATCTCAATCTGTGCCATATTAAATTGCGAACGGTTCTCTTAAAAGTTCGCACAAAAATAAGCTAAAATTTAATGTAGAATCAGGCAGGTGAATAAAATGGGATAATTTTATTTTGAGGTACAGGACAAAAATTATGATTGGTTCATTTATAGGTATACTATCTGGTTTATGTCACCTTCACAGATAACTCAAATTTTCATCGTTTATTAGAATTTTTGGAATACTATCATGAAATAGGGAATATCGTTTTCCTTCACTTGTATCTACTGCCTCGGAGAGAAAAAACAATATAACAAGTGTCTCAGCATCCCAAAATAAAATGATCACCAATTACACCAAAAAACGCCTCTTTTTCAGATTCTTCTTATTTTTGTAGCTTTAAAATTGAAAAGAACATGACAGTTGATACGAATAAGGTAGTTTCCTTGAAATACAAGTTAACGAACCAACAAACAGGGGAACAAATTGAAGAAACGGCAGCAGATCATCCTATGCAGTTTATATACGGTGTAGAGCGCATCATTCCCACATTTGAAGTAAACATTCACGGATTAAAAGCTGGTGATGCATTTAGTTTTGGGATTGCTTCTGCGGATGCGTATGGTGAGCACAGTGAAGATCACAAAGCACAAATTCCTGTTTCTGTTTTTCACGACGAAGAAGGAAAAATGAACGAAGAAGAAATTTTTGTTGGTGCGTTATTGCCGATGACAGACAGTGAAGGAAATCACTTGCGTGGTCGTGTATACGAAATTACACCTGAGATTGTCACAATGGATTTTAATCACCCACTTGCTGGAACTGATTTACATTTCGAAGGAGAAGTGTTAGAAGTACGCGATGCTACAGAAGAAGAATTAAGTCACGGTCACTCACACGGAGCACACGGACACCAGCATTAAGTTGCTACTATAAAAATTGTGAAAGGAGGTCGAAAGGCTTCCTTTTTTTGTGGGGGAAATGAGCATGATGGTTTGAAGTGAAGGCTGGTTAGACTAATCTGTGAAACAAAAAAGTAATCACTTATGAAATGGTCTTTAATAGTTTTTTGGGATTTTGCCGATTATCCCAAAATGCCATTATTATAATGTATTCTGATGTGATTTTGTAATACAAACTAAAATGTCCCATTGCTGATTCTCGAACATCACTAAAGTCTGATTCTTTAAATGCTTCTGGAGTTTTTAAAATTACCTTAAGATGATTTCTTGTAATTTCAATTAACTTCTCAGCGTAAGTAGTATTTCCATTTCTTTCTGTCCAATATTTCAACACCTCTCTTCGCTGACGTGCAGCTGTTTCAGTCCAAACTATTTTCCTTTGAGCCATTCAAGATCTGAATTATCTAAATCACTTTGAGAAATAAGTTTTCCATTAAGAATATCATTTTCACTCATTTCGAGCATCAATTTTTGCTCTTTAGTTAACTTAATTTTGTCATTCTGGATGGTGTTCTCCTCAATAGACTGCAACAAGGCTATCAAGTAGTCCTTATCTGATATTGCTAAAAGCTTATCGATTATTCCGTTGCGTATGAAATCAACTTGCGCCATTTCTTTTTTGTACTAAGTTAGTATTTAAGTTTCCTTTTACCAAATGGTTTATAGGGTTTTGATTGTAATAAAATTCCAACATCCCTGCCTAAATAAGCTATCTTATTTTGACTATATATCGCTTCCTATCAAACTCATCTTTCATTTCTGAACGATCAAAGATTTTTACTAATTCAATATCCCCACTCTCAATAAGTCGATCAAGGTCTTCCATTGAAACATCATTCGATGTAAATGAAAGAGATTTGTTATTCACTTCTATAAACCATGGTGTCCACATTACACCCCACATTTCCCAATAAAATTCAAACTCAACACAATCGAGTACTAGACATTGTTGCTTTAATTCAGTTAAAATCAAGCTTAATCGTTCATCCATGAAGTTGACTTTCTGGTGCCTTATTCATTGTTACAATCGCATCTTTGACATTGAAAAAATTGATACTGAATGGATACCTCCACGCTATTCCTTTTTTTGCTTTAAAAGTACCCACTAACGGAAAAATAATATCAAGCAAGATCAAAATCCCAAGAGCAAATAATCCAATGACAACTGAGCTGAGAACAACACTACACACGAAATAAATAATCACACTAAACACCCAATTGAAAACGATTCGACCATGTAAATCAATTTTAGGATTGACGTCTTTATTCTGTAACCATAAAATGATTGGAACGCATGATCCTACAATAGGAATCAAGATTCCACAATATTGTGTTACGTGCAACAGCATATTAAACTCATCTACTTCCATATTCAGATGATTTCCTCTCTTGAAAGGTGATTCTTTTTCTTTTTTTAGTTCATCCTTTGCCATTTCAAACTCCTCAACAGTAAGTTCGCCAGCATTTTTAAGGTTTATAAGTGTTTCTAATTTTGAATAGTTCATTGTTCTAAGACTAATTTAAGTGCTGCTACCAGTATGAAATTGTTGGTTAAAAATAATGCTTTATTTCTAAAAACACTGTCAATATAGACTTTCAGCACATCTAACCGAAATACAGATCTTTTTTCCGCTCTTCACCTTTTAACGACATTTAACCACTTCTCCTACCCTATCTAATTTCATCTGCTTATATTCGTCAGCACTAAATGAACCCTATGATTCGTGTAGAACACTTAACAAAAACTTTTTCGCTGAATAGCCGACAACGAAAAGAACTTGGAACAACAGATACCACTGTAACCGCAGTCGATAACTTGAGTTTTTCCTGTGAACCTGGTCGCGTACATGCGTTATTGGGACCAAATGGCGCTGGGAAAACAACGACATTGCGCATGTTGTCTACCATTTTTCAGCCCACAAGCGGCACAATTTTGATCGATGGTATTGATGCAGTGAAAGATTCGCAAGAAGCCCGTCGACACATTGGTTTTCTGACAGGATCAGCTGGTTTGTATGCACGATTAACACCCAATGAACTCATTGAATACTTTGGGAAATTGTACGATGTGCCAAAAGAAATCTTGCTTGAACGCAAAGAAAAACTGTTCTCTTTACTGGATATGCACGATTTTCAAAACAAACGGATTGGAAAATTAAGCACTGGGATGAAACAAAAGGTTTCCATTTGTAGAACCATGATTCACGATCCGCAAGTCGTAATTTTTGATGAACCAACGAGTGGTTTGGACGTCATCACTGCTGAAAACATCATTCACCTCATCAACGATTGTAAAAGCCAAGGAAAAACGGTTATTTTCTCCAGTCATATTATGAGTGAAGTCGATTTATTATGCGACGATATCAGTATCATTTACCAAGGAAAATTGCTTTTTAACGATACCATGGATGCATTCCGCAATCAAATGCAAGCACCCAATCTCACATCGGAATTTATCCGTATTGTTCAACAATCTAAAAACGTAGCACTATGATTTGGACAATTTTCAAAAAAGAACTCAAAGATACCTTACGTGATCGCCGAACGGTGATGATGATGATCGTTATTCCAACCTTGATTTTCCCCATTATTCTCAATGTGTTTGTAGGAATTTCAGCTGGATTTGAGAAGGAAGCAGCAGAAAAGAAAGTGAAGATTGGCTTGTGTTCTACGCAAACTTCGCGCTTGGAACAAGAATTGATGCAATTGCCAAAAGAATTGGGTAAAAAGCAATTTATCCCCATGTCTGATACCACCAAAGTAATGGAAGCTATTCACAGTGACTCCATTCAAATTGGTTTGTACATTCCTGCAAACGTTAAAGAATACTTAGCTAAAAAAGAAGCAATTCCTGTGGTGATCTACTACGACGCAACGGAAATGGGTATGAAGGAACGTGCTGAAACGTATCTGAATTACATCAGCGAGAAATTACGGAAAGAACGCCTTATTGAATTAAAAATCGATGAACGTAAATTGATTCCGATCTCTATGAACTACCGAAATGTTGCTTCCGATAAAGAAATGATTGGAAAATTAGCTGGTGGAATTTTACCGTATATTTTCATTGCTTTTGGATTCTTAGGTTGCATGTACCCAGCCATTGATTTGTTTACAGGTGAAAAAGAACGTGGAACCATCGAAACGTTATTGACCACACCAGTTGCTCGTTGGAAATTATTGGTAGGAAAAATGGGCGTTGTGATCTTATCTGGACTCACTGCTTCGACCTTCTCCATTCTCGGGCTCTTTTTCTCCATTGAAGTACTGCATGTGGTTGAAAGTAAAGAATTGCTGGACATCATTCACGGGATCTTAACACCTGGATTCATTGCCCTTCTCTATTGTTTATTGTTTCCGCTCATTGTATTCTTTGCAGGAATCATGATTCCAATTGCTGTGCGTGCCAAAAGTTTCAAAGAAGCCCAAAGCATCATTTCTCCGCTCAATATTTTAATTGTTTTACCAGCTATGGTGGGCTTTTTCCCCGGAGTTGAATTGAATACGATTACAGCATTGATTCCAGTTGTGAATATTGTATTGGCAACCAAAGAACTCATTGCAGGAACCTTGGAATGGCCGTTGATATTATTGGCATTTGCAACGATGTGTGCTTTGGCAACATTGATGGTTGTGATTTCGTATCGTAAGTTTGGTGACGAAAAAAACGTGGTGAATTAATAGATGGAAAATCGTTCAGAACGCTTACACAATGCCCTTTCGGCTGAGAAAAACGAAATCAGAAATGCGTTTCAACAACAATTGACCTTAGCTCCTGTTGAACAACGGAAAGCGGGAATTTTATTATTCCCATTGACGATTGCAAGTCAGGATACGGCAGGTGATTTTACGTTGATTCAGTTTACCACTTCCTTTCCGATTAACGATGCTTATTTCCGCAAAGGATGTACCATTCGTTGTCAGCAGGGAAATTGGAAAGCAGAAGGACGTTTGTTGGAATTGGATGACCATTCAGGCACGTTTTCATTGCAGGAAGAAGATATTCCGAATTTGCGAGACGAACCTGTGACCCTACAATTTGTTCCCGATGACCGCACAATGCAATGCATGGAACTCGCTTGCAAATTATTGAATGATCATCCGCAATTGCTAGAATTTCAAGCGTTTTTAACGAACGAAAAAACAGTTCCAACTTTACCAATCGTCGAATTAACTGGATTAAACCAACGACAACAGCTAGCCGCAGCTGCGATTCTCGGAAAAGATCCAGTTGTATTGATTCAAGGTCCACCAGGAACAGGAAAAACCCATACACTTGCATTAGCAATTCAAGCATTGGTCAATCGCGGAGAACGTGTTGTGATCAGTGCGCCTAGTAATACAGCGGTTGATAATTTATGTAATGCCTTGGTCGATTTGCAGATTCCACTTTTAAGGGTTGGAAACGAGGAAAAAATTGCTGATCGTATTCAAGCATTCACGATTGATGGATATGTTGAACGTGGTTCAGAAAAAAAAATGCTAGAACACCTGCACAAAGCCTTGCGGAAAGCCAATGATTTAGCCAATAAACACATCCGTAATTATACCAAGGAAGCTGCTACAGAAAAGTCAGATGCACGCAAAGAACGAGGCATTTTGAGGAAAGAAATTCGGAAAGTCACCCAAGATGCACGACAACATTTAATTGCAACAATTCCCGTTATTGCAGGAACACCCGTTGGAATTTTTAATGCCTTATCCAAAGAAACGCAGTTAGATGTAGTGATCATGGATGAAGCAGGACAATGTCCCGAACCGTTGACGTGGCTCACTGCGAGTTTTGGAAAACGATTGGTTTTATGCGGCGATCCGCAACAGCTACCTCCAATTGTTTTTTCGCATCAAGCGGCACAATTTGGTTTAGGAAAATCACTCTTGGAAACAGCGATGCACGAGGGAAATACGCTTCTTTTGAACGAACAATACCGCATGGCTCCAGAAATTGTTGCCAGTATCAATCCCTGGTTTTATAACAATGAACTCCTCACCTATTTTGCTGATCGTGTGGGTGAATTACGATTTGTCGATATGGCAGGTTATGGTGAAGGAGAACAACAAGATGAAACTTCCGGAAGTACGTTTCACCGAGATGAAGTAGAAATTGTCAAAACCCTCGTTGAAAACCTTGGACTTCTACCATCCAAAACAGTTATACTTTCGCCATACAATGCACAATTGGGCTTATTGAAAAAAGCATTACCAACTTTTCGTATTTCAACCATTGATGCCATTCAAGGACAAGAAGAAGATACCATTGTGATCAGCTTAACACGCAGTAATATGGACCAATCCATTGGATTTTTGAGAGATTACCGCAGAACAAATGTTGCAATAACGCGTGCCAAAAATCGATGCATTATAGTTGGAGACAGTGCTACTTTGGGCAACGATCCATTCTATTTACAACTGATTAATTTCATAGAAGAAAATGGAATTTACCAGAGCGCCTGGGAGTTTGTATAAGAATACTCAGGACGATTTTAATATCCTGAGTTCGCTTACGGCCTCGTTCAAACTAGATTATTACATCTGTTCCAAAACGGAAATCCTTTTTTCAATTGGAGGATGAGTAGCAAAAAGCCCAGCAATAGACGACTTGTGTTCAATGAACAATTGTTTCACATCATCACTACCAACTTGCTCTACTTCTGAATTACCAGAAACTTTACGCAAAGCGGATGCCATCGCGTGGGAATTTCGGGTCATTTCAACCGCTCCAGCATCAGCAAGGTATTCACGTTTGCGAGAAAGTGCAAATTTGAAAAGAATGGATAACAAATACGCAACTGCTGCTACAGCTAATGCGATTAAAACTAATTTTCCTCCATCTTTGTCTCTTCTACGTCCTCCGTACAAAACACTTCTAAAAAGCACTTGCACAAGGAAGGATAAAATACCCACAAAAATGATACTGATAATCAGTAATCGAACATCTTTATTCCGAATGTGAGTTAATTCATGTGCGATAACCCCAGCTAATTCATCATCGTCCAAGGCTTCAATAATACCAGTCGTAAGCGTTACTGCATACGATTTTTGATCAATTCCACTTGCAAAGGCATTCAACCCATCTGATTCGATGACATACAATTTGGGCATGGTCATTCCAACAGTCATACACAGATTTTCAGTGAGATTGTACACACGCATGTTCTCACTTCGACTCAAGGTATGCGCTTTTGTTGCCAAACGAACCATGGATGCATTTGCGAAATAGGCAATTAAAAACCAGATTAACACACCAGCAGCAACAAACGGAATGGTTGTCAGAAAGTTGCTGTTCACCTCATCCATGTTATCCTTACCAATTACGAAAAAGAAAAAGGCATAAACCCCTACTAAAATCAGTAGGGGAAAGCAAATCAATATAATCGTAGAACGAACATTATTACGACGAATCTGTTCGTGCAGTCCAATATAGGTCATGTAAAAATAGGCTTAGATACTTAGAAACTAACTACAGGAGCTTGATCCAATGTTTCACGTTGAGCAACTCCCAAATCAAACATTGGTTCTGTTGTGTATTTTTTAAATCCAGCGATGATACTACTTGGAAATTGTTCAATCCCGTTGTTGTATTCTTTAGTAGCCGAATTGAAAAAACGACGTACAGCAGCCAATTTGTTTTCAATATCACCAATTTCTGTTTGCAAATTCATGAAGTTCGCATTCGCTTTTAAATCAGGATAAGCTTCCACTTGCATGTTAAATCCACTCATTGCAGCACCCATACTTGCTTCTGCAGAAATTTTCTCTGAAATAGAACTTGCTTGCATACAACGAGCACGCGCCTCAGTAACTCGAGTCAATACAGAACTTTCGTGATCCATATACCCTTTAACAGCTCCCATTAATTGAGGAATTAAATCATACCGTTGTTTCAATTGTACATCTATATCTGCAAATGCACTTTCACGGTTGTTTTTAAGCGCTACTAAACGGTTATTAATGGAAACCATCCAAATAATAAGGATCAAAAGAACCCCACCGCCAATTAATAATCCAATCATTTCTTTTCTAAATTAAGTTTAGACTAAAGTTAATTGTTTTTTTAGTCCGTGGTATTCAAATGTGTAAATTGTTGAAAAATTGGGGATTAATTTAATTTATTACCATTCAAATAAAATACTGATTCAGTGAATTGACCTTTCAACCTGAAATCACTATCAAGTTCAATAGACCGTTGAATTTTCAGTTCATTAAATTTTAATACACCATAAATTTCTTGATTATTTTCGGTGGAAAAGAACAAATACCCAAACTCCTCACCTATTATAAGAGTTAATTTAACCGTTGCATTTGATCGTTGTACAACAGTCTTAAGATTTGGTATTAACTTACTCCAGCCTTCTATTTTATCGTGTTTTGTAACTTCCTGTTGAATAGTAAATCGAGTTGAATAGACATCATACACATGACTCGCAGCCAAAACGGAACACATTTCAACTTTTACCAACCCTTGAAGTTGTTCATTCAATTCAAGAAAGTAATCGTTATTCTTGTTCTTCACTAATTCTAGTATGTCACTGTATTTCACGCTCATTTTATACTACTTTTTTTACGATCAATCTAAATCGCTATAACGCCTGTTGGCATTTCTAAATAGTATAATAATTTATATAAGTTAGAAGGACATTTTTCACACATCGTCTTCCAACCAAATTCAATAACCAAAGTATCATACATTATTAATGGTGTATTACAAACGGTACAATTCCCTTTTTCAGATAGTTCATTCAGTACTTTTAACTTGTTTATTTCTTCGAGAATCTCTTTTATAATAAGGGATATCTCATCCAAATTATTGAAAAAATGCTTTTCTGAAAACAGAAGTAATTCCTCACATTCAATTTCCATAATGGTAAATGTATCTTGTCGTTCTTCAAAAGATTGAATGATATATAATTCACACCCCTCTCTTATTCTGTCTATGAAAGCTGCTGCTTTAAAAATAAATTCAGTCTGAGGATCATCAAGGTATAACATAAACGAAATTTATTCATCTCTATAAAATTAAATCTTCTTGGATCAAGAAAAATGAATTGAAGAGTCTAATTATCAACACTATTTAAACACGTAAAATTGCGAATTTACACGAGAAGAATCACACGTAAATTCGCAATTTTACGTGCCCATTTTTAGCCCTCTGAAAACCCAAAATTCACCCCACAAAAAAAAAGCGACTCCTCCAAGCCGCTTCTGTAACTCAACCTTATTAAAAGTTGTGCTGTAATTGATTAATCAATATCAGTTACTAACTGATGCTTTTCAATCATTTTACGCAAATTAATCAATGCATAACGCATACGACCTAAAGCTGTATTAATGGAAATATCTTCCAAATCAGCAATTTCCTTGAACGATAAATCTTGGAAGATGCGTTTAACAATAATATCTTTTTGTGATTCTGGCAAGTGGTCAAGTAACTGAATCATTTGCTGCTCCAATTCTCCACGTACCATTGATTGCTCCACATTGGGATCTTCCATTTTCAAAATAGAAAAGATGTTGAAATCTTCGCTTTTAGAAGAACGCTCATTGACCATACGCATTCTACTAGATTTGCGGAAATAGTCAATCACAAGGTTTTGTGCAATACGCATAGCCCAAGGTAAAAACTTTCCTTCCTCGTTGTAATTCCCCAACTTCAATGTGTTGATGATTTTAACGAAGGTTTCTTGGAAGATATCTTCTGATAATTCGCGTTCACGAACCTTATTATAAATTGCGCGGTAAATTCTGTCTTTGTGACGTAGTAATAGTACTTCGAATGCTTGTTCTCCACCGTCCAAATACATGGACACAAGCTGCTGATCATCTAGATTTTTTATAGCCATAACTCTACTCTTAAAAAAGTTAACTTACTGTTTTAACATTTGTTTAATGTAGAATTTTCTCTATAGGCTTATCTATTTTATTCACCGAAGATAGGACAATCATTTACAAAACCAAAAAAAATTCATAAAAAACTCAAAATTTTAGTTTGGTTACACAATAATTTCAATAAATAGGAAGGAACTTTTGAACACATTACTCATCTTTCCAACCCCTATTAAACCATTGAAAAACAAGTTTTCTCCGCAGATATGAATCGATTATTTTGACGTAAACAATGCTAATGAATTTTTACTGAAGGAAAATTGCAACATCACATCACCTTTTAACTGTTTCTCGACTCAACTCTCCTCTTCTCTTATTATCTTCGCAACATGGCAGAAAAATGCATCCACATTAAAGGCGCGAGAGTCAACAATCTCAAAAACTTAGAGGTAAAAATTGCTCATGGTAAATTAACTGTGATTACTGGACTTTCTGGTTCCGGAAAATCTTCACTCGCTTTTGATACCCTTTATGCTGAAGGCCAACGCCGCTATATTGAGAGTCTGTCTTCTTATGCACGTCAATTTTTAGGGAAACTAGATAAACCCGAAACAGATTTCATCAAAGGAATTGCGCCTGCCATTGCCATTCAACAGAAAGTGATTTCCAATAACCCACGATCAACAGTGGGAACAACAACTGAAATCTACGATTACCTCAAGTTGTTATTTGCCCGAATTGGAAAAACGATCTCCCCTATTTCTGGTCAGGAAGTAAAAAAGCAACATGTCAAAGATGTACTAGATTACCTCTTCACTTTTCCAAACGGTGAACGGATTTTGATTTGTGCACCTTACACGCATTTAGAACAATACGGAATTGAACGTAGCATGCAATTACTCAAAGAACAAGGCTATAGTCGTGTTCTGATTGATCATGAAATTACGGATCTTGAAGATGTAGATGCTTCCAAAATAACGTTCAACTCCCTGATATTCTTAATTATCGATCGAATTGTAAGCCAAGAAGCCGACGATGAAACACGTGGTCGATTAGCTGATTCTGTTCAATTAGCAATGACTGAGGGAAACAATGAATGCATGATCTATTCGATGCAAACAAAGGAAGAGCGTGTTTTCTCTGGTAAATTTGAATTGGACGGAATGACATTTGCCGAACCCTCACCACATTTATTTACGTTCAATAACCCTTTTGGAGCATGTAAAACGTGCGAAGGTTACGGTTCTGTTATTGGAATTGATCCAAATTTGGTGATTCCAGACACAAGTTTAAGTGTTTTCGAAAATGCAATTGCTCCCTGGAAAGGTGAAGTGATGGGGGAATACTTGCAACAACTCCTTTCCAATTCCCGTAAATTTGATTTCCCCATACATCGTGCAATCGACGAACTCACGAAAGAACAATACGATCTGTTGTGGAAAGGAAATCAGTATTTCACTGGAATCAATGGCTTTATCGCTCATATTGAAAGTCAATCGTATAAAATTCAATACCGTGTAATGCTTTCGCGTTACCGTGGAAAAACAGGTTGTCCAGAATGTCATGGAACACGTTTGCGAGAAGATGCCAATTATGTGAAAGTTGGCGGGAAAAGTATCCGAGAATTGGTATTAATGCCAATTTCTGAAGCCTTAACGTTCTTTGAAAACGTAAAAGTATCAGAACAAGATCAACAAATAACGAAACGCGTTTTACCAGAAATTACGCAGCGATTGAGTTTTCTTTGTGATGTTGGTTTGGGTTATTTGACACTCAATCGTGCGGCGAACACACTTTCTGGAGGTGAATCACAACGCATCAATTTAGCCACTTCATTGGGAAGTAGTTTGGTTGGATCGATGTACATTCTCGATGAACCGAGTATTGGCTTGCACCCAAGAGATACAGAACGACTGATTAAAGTTTTGAAACGATTGCGCGATCTTGGAAATACCGTAATTGTTGTTGAACACGAAGAAGCAATCATGATGGCTGCTGATGAAATCATTGATATTGGTCCTGCTGCTGGAAAATTTGGCGGCGAAGTTGTTTTTCAAGGAACATTCAATGAATTAAATACCGCAACCAATAGTCTTACGGCTGAATACTTAATTGGTGGTCGCGAAATCCCAATGCCTGCAAAACGTCGCGGTGGAAAAAATAAACTGTCCATTGTTGGTGCACGTGAGCATAATTTAAAGAATGTTTCGGTTGATTTCCCACTCAATCGCATTGTTGCTGTTACAGGTGTGAGTGGATCGGGTAAATCTACCTTAGTAAAAGAAATCCTCTACCCTGCTTTGCGCAAACATTTTGGGCAATTTGGCGATCAGCAAGGAATCTTCAAACAACTCAGTGGCGACTTATCTGTTTTGGCAGAAGTAGAAATGATTGACCAAAATCCAATTGGGAAATCATCTAGAAGTAATCCTGTTACTTATGTAAAAGCGTTCGATGATATCCGCGAGCTTTTTGCGCGACAACAAGCAGCCAAGCAACTCGGATTAAAACCTGGATTTTTCTCCTTTAATGTAGAAGGTGGTCGCTGTGAAATGTGCGAAGGCGAAGGAAGTGTAACCGTGAGTATGCAATTCATGGCGGATGTTCACCTTAAATGTGAAGCTTGTCAAGGTTCTCGCTATAAACAAGACACACTTGAAATTCGTTACCGAGAAAAAAACATCTCTGATATCTTGGAAATGGATATTTCAAGTGCCTTGGCCTTTTTCAAAGAAGGGAAAGACAAGTTGGATGAAAAAATCGTTCAGAAAATTCAACCATTAGAAGATGTTGGTTTGGGTTATTTGCAAATGGGTCAATCATCGAGTTCATTGAGTGGTGGTGAAGCACAACGGGTGAAACTGGCTTCATTTTTAATTAAAGGTGCTCAAAATGCGAAGAAAACCTTGTTTATTTTCGATGAACCTACAACAGGCTTGCATTTTCATGATATTGAAAAACTACTCATTGCTTTCAACCGTTTGGTAAACGATGGTCATTCGATCATTGTCATTGAACACAATATCGACGTGATTAAATGTGCGGATTGGATCATTGATATTGGTCCAGAAGGTGGCGATAAAGGCGGAAATGTGGTTTTCGAAGGAAGTCCTGAACAACTTATTGAAGAGAACGATAATTACACCGCATTCCATTTAAAAAGCAAGTTCATTAAAACAGAATAATCGACGAATTAAGCATATTAATCGACCAACGGCTCATAAAGATCATTTAGCGACTAACTATACGTTAAAAGAATCTACCTTTGGATCATGAAAAAATTGATCCATTTTACTACTTTGTTGCTTTGTCTAGTTTTCGTTGGCTTGACTTCAAGTTGCTCAGATACATCGACAACAATTGACCAACAAAACCAAGCTGAGAATTCGACTATTAAACCTGAAAAAGAGTTGGAAAAAGCTCCACCTTTGATGGTGCAACAATTCGGTGGTTGCAAAGCGCATCAATAGATAACTATTCGCTTTTCTGAAAACTGTAGAACTTGATTTTACAGTTCTACATCCTTGTACTCACCATCCAGCACTAATTCACCTTCGCTTCTAGCAATGACAGCCGAAGCGAGACAATTCCCTAGCACATTTACAGAAGTTCGTCCCATGTCCATCAAGGCATCAACACCGAGAATGACACTTGCTTTCTCTATGTCTAAACCATATTCAGATACAGTGGAAGTTAAAATCACAAATGAAGCACCACGCACTCCTGCAACACCTTTACTAGTTAACATTAAGGTTAAGCAAATTCCAATTTGTTGTCCTAAAGAAAGTTCAATACCACTCATTTGAGCAACAAAGACCGTTGCCATCGATAAATAAAGCGTTGTGCCATCGAGGTTGAAACTATAACCAGTTGGAATAACGAAACCAACAATTTTCTTTGGAACACCAAAACGCTCCATGTTTTCCAATGCTTTTGGAAGTGCTGCCTCACTACTCGCCGTTGCAAAAGCCAAAGACAAGGGTTCTGTCACCGCACTGATAAAGCGTTTGATTGGAATTTTAGCGATTAAAGCGATGGGTAATAATATAACTAACACAAATACAATCAATGCCACATAGAGGGTTCCAACCAGTTGCATCAGGTGCATGAGTACTTCTACTCCAGATTTTGAAACAGTACTCGCAATCGCACCAAAAACAGCCAATGGAGCTAAATACATCACAATATCCGTGAACTTAAACATGACTTCAGAAAGACTTTCCGTCCAGTTAAGCATCGTTTCCTTGTGACGGGTATTTTTTACCAAACTCAATGCAATAGCGAAAATCACAGAAAAAACAACAATTTGCAGTACTTGATTCTCCACCATTGCTTTAGCGAAGTTTTCAGGAAAAATTTCCACAAAATGATCTTTTGGTTTCTCTAACTGCGTTAATAATTCAGCAGACTTATCCCTATTTTCACTCGTCGCTTCAATCGTCACACCTTCTCCAGCTTTAGAAATATTAATAGCAGCTAATCCAATGAATAAGGCGAATGTGGTAACAATCTCAAAGTAGAGAATACTTTTTAAACCGATTCTTCCTACTTGTCTTAAGTTACTGTGTCCAGCAATTCCCACGACTAAGGTTGCAAATAACAACGGCGCAACCAATGTCTTGATCATTCGGAGGAAAATATCCCCAAATCGTTTCATTTCAATTGCAAAACCTGGGAAATCAATCCCTACCTCTACTCCTATGAGCATTGCCGCGAAAATCCACAAAGACAGTTTTTTTCGAAAGAAGGAAATAACGAGTAAATATCCCATTCCTAAATAGCGCAATCCGATAAATACCAATGGGTCAACGGCAGGTAATTTAGATTCCAAGAAAAAGAGAAATCCGCAAAACGCGAAGATCGTTACATACCAAAAAATAGAAAACGGTGACTTCATACTATGTGAATTTTGTCCAAAAAGGAGACGTGCAACAAAATTAACAGGATATTGTGGAAAACAAAGGATTCAAATTTCGATAAAAAAAAACAGAATTGTAATCGATTAATAGAATATTCGTATTATTGCACCGTCGTTACCTAATGACAATCATACATGCGAATCGCATAATACTTCCAAAACAAAAACAAGTTAGTTCAAATCATATCTATGAACAGTCAAGACTTAAACGGTAAACTATTACCAGAATTAAGAGAAATTGCTAAAAACCTCGGTGTAAAACGCGTTGAATCTTTCAAAAAAAACGAATTGATCGATTTAATTGCCAAAAGCACTCCAGTTGCTGAATCGGCTACTCCAGCTGATGAGAAAAAAGGAAAAGGCAGACCACGTAAAACAATCGATGCTGAACCAATCGGAACATCTAATCCAGGGAAAAATGTTGATTTATTTACAGAAACAGTAGTTCCAGCAGAGATCAAACCAACAGAAATCAAAACTGAAGCAATTGCTGAGAAAAAGGATCCTGTTGCGGCAAAAGAAGCAAATCGTGTTTTACGCCCTCGAAAAGATAAAACTACTCAGGAAACGGCAACAGAAGCTCCGATTGAGTCAATACAAGAAGCAGTAACAACTCCTGAAACAACTGTTAAAACTGAAACCCCTGCGGAAACAGTCAACAGTGATAAAAAGGAAGAAAATACGGTTGAAAAACCGACAGTTGAAAAAACAAATCCCAATCGTAAACCCAATCAAAACCCGAACAATAAACCACAAAGGGAACCAAGGGATTTAATCAAAATGGCGAATACGCCTCCAACAACAACTCCACCTCCTGCGCCAACTAATGCGCCAAGAGAACAAAATCAAAATAGACAAAATTTCAAACAGCGACAAGGAGGCGAACAAAACGGAAATCAAAATCCGAATCAAAACCAACAACGTCAACAATCAAACGAACCAAACGGTAACCAAAACCCGAATCAGAACCAACAACGTCAACAAGGTGGTGAACCAAACGGGAATCAAAACCCGAATCAGAACCAACAACGTCAACAAGGTGGTGAACCAAACGGGAATCAAAACCCGAATCAGAACCCGAATCAACGTCCACAACACCAAAACCAACAAAATCAACAACGTCAGCAATCAAATGAGCCAAACGGGAATATCAACCCGAATGCTCGTCCACAACAATCACAAGAAGAAAAAGTAGACGAAGAAGCTTACAACTTAGTTGGTATTGTTACGGCAGAAGGTGTTCTTGAAGTGATTTCAGACGGTTATGGTTTCTTGCGTTCTTCTGATTACAACTACTTGCCATCTCCAGATGACGTGTACGTTTCTCAAAGTCAAATAAAATTATTCGGATTAAAAACCGGTGATACCGTTCGTGGTACAATTCGCCCACCTCGTGAAGGAGAAAAATTCTTCCCATTGGTAAAAGTGGATTCTATCAACGGTCGCCATCCAAGTTATATACGTGATCGTGTTCCTTTTGAATACTTGACTCCTCTTTTCCCGGACGAAAAATTCAAATTAACAGGTCACAAAGACGAATCCTTATCTACACGGATCATGGATTTGTTTGCCCCAATTGGTAAAGGTCAACGTGGAATGATCGTTGCACAGCCAAAAACGGGTAAAACAATGTTATTAAAAGATGTTGCGAATGCCATTGCAGCGAATCATCCCGAGGTTTATTTGATTGTATTGTTGATCGATGAGCGTCCGGAAGAGGTGACAGACATGGCACGTAGCGTAAAAGCAGAAGTTGTTGCTTCAACATTCGATGAGCCTGCCGATCGTCACGTAAAAGTGGCAAATATCGTTCTTGAAAAAGCGAAACGCATGGTTGAATGTGGACACGATGTATGTATCTTGCTCGATTCCATTACACGTTTAGCTCGTGCTTACAATACCGTTTCTCCAGCATCAGGTAAAGTACTTTCCGGTGGTGTGGATGCCAATGCGTTACACAAACCAAAACGTTTCTTCGGTTCAGCTCGTAAAATTGAAAACGGAGGTTCACTTTCCATACTTGCAACTGCTTTGACAGAAACAGGTTCTAAAATGGACGAAGTTATCTTCGAAGAATTTAAAGGAACAGGTAACATGGAGTTGCAATTGGATCGTAAAATTTCCAATCGTCGCATCTACCCTGCAATTGACATTACTGCCTCAGGAACACGTCGCGAAGATTTGTTGGTGAAAAAGGATGTTTTACAACGCATTTGGGTGTTGCGTAAGTTCATCGCGGATATGAATCCAGTGGAAGCAATGGAATTCATGAAATCCCACATGGAAGGAACACGTTCCAACGAAGAGTTTTTAGTATCAATGAATTCATAAATCATTAACGATAGGTAGTCTAAAAAGCATCATCATTGAGTCAATCCTTTAGGTGGATTAAAAATTGATGAAATGCAAGGCATTGAGGATGAGATGTTGGGAGTTTACTCCTGTAAATGACCAACGTCGATTTTCGAAAATAACGCAGCAGTTTATTACTTTTTAGACACCTTCTTTTTTATATTACATCATGCGTCCATCCATTAAAGTAGCACTGATTTTTGTAGCCATCTGGTTTGCAGTAAAAATGGCCTTTTTTAAATTCCAATTGTTTCAAGACGAAAAGGGAGTGAAAATCCTAGTCATGTGGAATATTTTATGTCTACTTCTTGCTATTTCCATTGGTACATTACTTGAAAAGCGCAAAGAAAATCGTGCAGAAAGTTCGGCTCTAGGCGACATCAAAGGAGCAATGCGCGGTGGAATGATTTATACCGTTCTCGTTTCAACATTGATTTACTTTTATTATTCCAAAATTGACCCTTCCTATAATGATCGTCAATTAGCAGTTGCAGAAGCATCTATTCGAACAGCATTGGATGATCCAAAACAATTAGCTGAGATTAAAAAATCTCCAGAAAATGAATCACGAACAAAAGAAGAGATTTATGAAAAAGCAGTTGAAAATCAAAAAGCGATTTACAGTGCTGGTTCTACAATGACCATTTCGTTGCTTGGAATGCTGCTACTAACAACGATCAATGCAATTGTAGTAACAGTGGTCTTCAGAAGAATTTTATTCAAACAACGAACGTTGTAATCTGATTTATAGCAACATAAAAGTCAGCCTCTCATTTTACTTGGTTTGTTACAGCGAATGAATCACTGTTGTAATTGATTTTAGTTAAACTAGAATTTCTTCGGTAATCCCGCAATATTACGGAACATATAACACTGAAAAACAACAACTTAAATCGTGTGAGATGCCGTCTTACATCTCAGATTGTATTCCAAAAACAAAATGCTTAATCAAAACTCGTTGTTGAAATCCTTTCAATATCCAACTTGATTTCGAACACATTATAATCCTGAAATCAGTTCGCTCCCCAATTGATCATAATCGATTCCATCAAAATTTCCGGACGACATCATCAACAAAACAGTATTGTTCCAGTTTTCTGCTCGGATCAATTCCATTACCTCAGCAGTTTCATTGAGTACAATCACATTTCCACCAAAGGCTTCTTGCACTTGTTCCTTCGTAATTGGTTCCAACTTTTTATGTGAAACCACTTCTGGACTAAAATATACAACAGCAATATCAGCAGCGTTCATAGCATCTTTATAATGAGGCAAGAATTCCTTTTTCAGCGATGAAAAGGTGTGTAACTCCATGCAAGCAACTACTTTTCGATCTGCAAATTGCTCTTTCACGGCTTTTGTGGTAGCTTTTAATTTGGAAGGCGAATGAGCGAAATCTTTGAATAAGGTGAAACCATCTGATTCAACCACTTTTTGCAAGCGTTTACCAGCACCACTAAATTGCTGAATCGCAGTTAAAAAATCGTGATTCGAAATCCCCATTGATTCGCCCAACAACATAGCGCCCATGAGGTTTTGTAAATTATGCGCTCCAAAAATTTGCAAGTGGTATTCATTTCCGCCAAACGAAAGTACAGTGCCACCTTCCACTACTCGATATGCTGGAGTTTGATACGGTTTTAATACCAATCGATTGCGTTGCTCTAATCCCAATTCATTGACGGTCTCATCTTCTGTATTGTAAATCAAAATTCCTCCATCTTCAATCAAGTTGCAAAAGATTCTGAATTGCTCAATGTAGTTTTCCCACGTTGGAAAAACATTGATGTGATCCCAAGCAATACCACTAATAATGGCTGTTTGCGGTTGATACAAGTGGAACTTTGGTCTGCGATCAATTGGTGAACTCAAGTATTCATCGCCTTCCAAGATCATATAATTCGCCTCTTCGGTCAATTTAACCATACAATCGTACCCTTCCAATTGTGCTCCAACCATATAATCAGCATTCAAGCCAAGTTCATTCACAACATGTAATAACATAGAAGTAATGGTGGTTTTACCGTGACTGCCACCAATCACAATGCGGTGTTTTTCCTTGCTTTGCTCGTACAAGTATTCTGGATACGAATAAACGGGAATGTTCAGTGCTTTTGCCTTTAATAACTCTGGATTGTCTTCGCGAGCGTGCATCCCGAGAATAACTGCATCCAATTCAGTTGTTATTTTTTCTGGAAACCAACCAATGTGTTCAGGTAAAATTCCTTGTTTCGCCAAACGCGTTTTTGATGGTTCAAAAATTTCGTCATCTGAACCAGTAACAAATGCGCCTTTTCGGGCTAATGCAATGGCTAAATTGTGCATGGCGCTTCCACCAATGGCTATAAAATGAACATTCATTGTTGTTGTTTTTCTTAGAAATAATACTTTCTGACAACGAATGTAAGCGTTCAAGAGCAAAAAAAAATGTGAGCAACAAATAGTTACTCACACCGAATATTTAATTGGAGTCAACCAAACTGCAATCAGTTCGATTATTGGGTTTAAAAATCAATAATTTCGAGTCAAAGTTGCATCTTGCGTTTCACGTTGCCAAACAAATTCTGTTGTCGGTTCACCATTTTTGGTATACGTCAAACCACTCAGAGTTTGAATGCGTGTATAAATTTGACCGAATCCATTGCGAACTACAACTCTTCGTGTTACAACAGCAGTTAATAAACCTTCATCATCGTTTTGCTCAAATTGCTCTTGAGAAACACCTTCTGGGTATAATTTCCCTAAATCATTTGCTTCTTGATTGTTGTAAACGATTTCAGTCTTTTCAATCGTTGAAATGGATTGTCTAGCTGATTGGGTTTTATCTTCTTGCTTGTCTGATTGTCTTGAATCAGTTGCAATCACAGAACCTTTCGCATCTTTCAACAATTGCTCGTTGTTTTTTGCATGCTCAGCATCCACCACATTGTTTTCAGCAACTGTTTGATTTGTTAAATTCAACGAAGCTTGAGATCCTTGGTGTTTCGCTTCTTGCGTTTCATTAGCAACGCGATCTTCTTCTGATTTATTGTCGTTGATTTGTTTGATTTTCTCAACGTTTTCACTAGAAGCTAAACCAGGTACTTCATCAAATTCATCTTGTTTAATCAGTTCCGTTTTTATCGCACCATTTGTACTCAACGTACGCACCATCAAATCATTGTAGTTTTGACGATCCATTTCTTCTTGTGAAACCAATGCACCTTCCATTACTTCAACATTTTCTTTTCTAGCGGCATCACGTTCTTGCACAGACTCAATAACAGCTGCATCTACTCCTTCAACATAACCACGGTAAGATAACGTGTTTTCAAGATGCTCTACGTTATCTTGAGCGCTCAATTCATTTTGAGTTGTCTCGATAGCTAGAATCTTTTCTTTGTTCAATGGAGATTGTTTGGTTTCTTCGTATTGTTTTTCTGAAACCTCAATCGCAACTGCATCTACCTCTTCTTTAACAGCCTCTAATGTTTCATTCGTTCGCAACTGATTTTCTTGTGTCACAACAATTACAGACTTATTTGCCTCACGAACAATGTGTTCCGTGTCAATACGTTCTTGAGTATCATCAATCGCATTTTCTTCTAACACTAACTGAATATTCATGTATCCTTTTTCATTCTCTAAACGCTCTTCATAAACACCTTGACTAACATCTTTCGCATTATTCTCAGAATCTAATTTCGTCTTTTTCAGCAACTCACTGTTCTCATCAGCGTTTCCATCCAAAAGCCTGTTTTCATCTTCACTGAGCTTGTTAGCAATTTCAATTTGTTCTTTCGCGTCAAGTATGGATGCATTTTCATATTGACCATCTTCTTTTTTCTTTTCTTCAATTTGTTGATCAATTTCAGTCAATGAGTTGGTGTTTTCTTTTCTGTATTTTTCAGAATCAACAGCGTTTGCATCATTTTCTAGTTTGATATTAGTCAACAATGTATTGGTTTCATTGGTCGAGTTTTGTTGCGCAATGGTCAATGAATCACTTTTATCATTCGCTCGTTCAACAATCCTACCTATACGTTTTTCTTTTCTAGATTTACGAATACGCTCAGCTTTTGCCAATGCACCTTCCCCTTCAATGATTGAATTATCTGTTTCAGTACCCAAAGCTTTCAACTTATCTGGGTCTTTGGTTGCCACAACAGGTTTTGGATTGAGAATCGCATCAATTTCTGCCAATCGTTGTTTTGGATAGGGATCTGAATTACGCAAACCAAGAGCACGTGTATATAGTTCTTTTGCGCGATCATAATCTTTCAAATCAAAATTTTGATTGGCTTTTGTTAAGATCTTTTGATATTCACGTTCTATCTCTTTATTACTTGCATCCTTTGAATTAACATCACACAAGCGAATCCGTTCTTTCGAATAAGCATTGGTTGCATCTAAAGCTAAAACACTTTCATAAATTGCTTTGGCATCCATCCAACTTTCTTCATTAAACTTTCCATCAGCTTTTGCAATGAGTTTGTTGATTTCAGCCTGCTTGGAGTTTGATTTCGAGATATTGTCCAATAACTGCTGCATTTCAGCAATTTTATCTTGTGCTGCCTTGTCTTTTGGTTTTACTCCCAATGCTTCTTTGTAACGCGCAAGTGCAGTGGTATAATCGTTACCAGTTTCAGCAACACCACCAGAAGACATCAATTCTAGGTATTTCGCCTCAGTTGCTTGTGCTGCCGAATTATTTCCTTCCAATTTCGCACGCAATTCAGCAATTCGATTATCTGGCAATGCTTCATCTTGTTTAATTGCTTTTGCTTGTTCAAACAAGGTAATAGCACCTGCAATATTATTTGCTTTTGCAGCTACCTCTGCTTCTGCAACCTTTGCTTGATAAGCCACTTGTTTTTTATTTAAATCTTCTTGCGCTTTTAATAACCCATCAATTTCCTCCAATTTTTGTTTTGGAAGCGGATCGTTGGCTCGGAAACCTAACGCACGGTTGTACATTTCTTTGGCCTTCGTATAATTTTTCTCATCAATGGAACGTTGACCAACATCAAGAATTTTTTGATACGCTGCATCTTCTCCCTTATCAGAATCTTCAGTTGAACGTTTTTCTGCTTCAGCAGCTTTTAAAACAGGTTCTTTTTCGTTTGGTTTTAATGCCAATGCTTCATTGTATGCTTTGATTGCTTCTGGATAACTCTTCGCTGCAAGAAGATCATTCCCTCTTTTCATAGCAGCAGCATAGTCAGCATCTATTTTAACTTGATTGGCACTGGCCGATTTCAATTGATTAATAGCAGCAATACGGTCTTTTGGCAATTGTTCATTTTTAACTTTGATTGCCTCATTGTATTTCGCAATGGCTTGATCGTATTGTTTCGATGCTTCTAATCCTTGCGCTTCTGCTACTAAAGCATTGTATTGTTTTTCTTTTTCATTTCCTAAAGCCAATTCAGCCAGTTTTGTGTCACATTCTTTGATCAATTGATCAATTTGTGCATCTGATTTAATGGCTTTCGTTTCATTCAATTTTTGTTTGGCCTCAGCGTATTTTGTTTGGCTCATAAAAGCAGTTGCCTCATCTTTCAATTGCTTGAAACGCTCTTCTTTTTGTGCAGCACCAGCCAAATCATTCTCCAATTTTGCAACTTCCAGTATTTTAGCAGAAGCAGCTGTATTGGAAGGATCAAGGGCTAATACTTGCTGGTACTTTGCTCTAGCTGTTGCAATGTCTTTTTTACCCAATGCAACATCACCTTCTTTTAAGAATCCATCAATTTGTTTTTGTTTCTCAACATTCGCAATCAACCCATCAATTTCTGTGATCTTTTGTTTTGGTAGTAATTGGGTTGGATCTAACGTTTGTGCTTCTTGAAATTTCGCTTTTGCTTCAGTCAGTTTATTAGCCGCCAACAAATCCGTTCCCGCTTTAACTGCTAAATCGTATTTCGCTTTATTGGCATTTTTTGCAGCTTCATCAGCTATTAATTTATCAACTTGAGCCAATTTATCTTTCGCTTCTGTACGTGAACCATCAATGGCAATTGCTTCTTTGTATTTAGTTTTAGCTTCTTCTAATTGTCCACCTGAAAGTGCCGAATTCCCTGCTGCTAAAGCTGTATTGTATTTTTCTGTTTTTTGCGCATTTGCTATCCCATCAGCGATTTTTTTATCCGCATCAACAATACGTTGTTTCGGTAAAGCTTGCGAACCATCTATCGCCAATGCATCTTGGTACTTGGTTTTCGCACCTTCAAAATTTCCAGCAGCGAATGCAATTTCACCATCCGCCATTGCTTTATCGTACTTCTGTTTTTGCTCTGCTTTTTGACCAGCTGCTAACAATTGTGCATCAATCGCATCAATTTTAGTTTGTACAGCAGGATCTGGTTTTAAGGACAATGCTTCTTGGTATTTTGCTTTCCCCTCAGCGAGTTTCGTTTGTTTCACCAATGCATCGCCTTCGGTAACAAGCTGTTTAATTTTAGCTATTTTCTCTACATCTGCCTTTTCACTGGAAATTTTAGCGTCAATTTCTAAAATACGAGCAGTTGCAGTTGCATTTGTAGCATCCAACTTCAACACCTCTTGGTATTTTGTTTTCGAAGGAACCCATTGTGAAGCTGTAAACGCCGTATTTGCTTCTGCCATTAATTTAGCAACTTGAGCTTGTGCAGCTTTTGCTTTTTCAATTTCAGCCAATTTAGCATCTACTTCTTTTATTTTCCCAAGGGTATAAGCAGATGAAGCTTCAATGGCAAGTGCTTCTTGGTATTTTACTTTTGCTTCAGCCCATTTTTCTTGTGCAAACAAAGCATCACCTGCGGCATTTGCAGCATCATACGTTTTCTTTTTTTCTTGATCCGCCTTTTGCGCATTGAGTTTTCCATCAATTTCAGCCAATTTACCTGTTGCATACGGATCATTCGCTTTCCATTTAAGCGCTTCTTTGTATTGGTCTTTTGCTGCTTGAAAACTTTTTTGTGTGAAGAATGAATCACCAGCTTTAATGGCATCTGTATATTTTGTCGCGTTTTCAGCTTCTTTTTTCAAACGAGCAATCTCTGTTTGACATTTAACAACCTGATCTTTTGGATGCTGTTCTTGTTTTTTAGTCAACGCTTCTTGGTAACGAGCCATTGCCTCTTCGTACTTTTTCTGTCCGAAAAGATTGTCTGCTGCAGTAATGAGGTTCTTATATTCGTCTTCAGCTTGCTGATTTTGTTGAGAAGTTGCTTTTTCAGCTTTTAAAATCCCGTCAATTTCGTTGATGCGCGTTGCAGGATATTTCTCAGCTGGTTTAATGGTCAGAGCTTGTTCGTAGGAAGCCAAAGCTTCATTGTATTTTTTTGTATTGAATAAACCATCAGCTTCCTTGATCTTTGCATTGTAATCTGCATCCGCTTTTCCTTTATTGGCTTCGGAATCTTTCATGATCTTTTCAACTTTCTTGATCATTTTTTCAGCCAACACTTGATCATATTGCAATTCATTGTTTTTACCATCATGGAAGAACTCAGTGGCTACATTGGATGTAACATAACTGTAATCAATCCCAGGTAATTCATCAAACAAAGACATTTCAACCGCTCCAACGACAGTTCCTGTACCCTGAATTAACTCATCATTTACATTGTTGAGATTGACGGAAACAGTTCGGGTTACTTTCCCTCCTTTTGAAACTTCGATCTTGTATTTTTTTCCAGCAGGCAATTTTATTTTCACCTCACCCGAATTGTCCGTGACAAATGTTTGAACAACAGAACCACCTTCGTAGACTTTTACGGAAACACCCGATTCTTTCTTTCGGGTAGCATAATTGAGTGTTTTAACCAAGAATGGCACTTCAATTTGCGCAAGAATCTCATTGGAGGAAATGAAGATCAATGCTATGGAAAGGAGTAAAAATTTCATATATAGCTTTTTAAACGATGTTCTGTACAACCAGTTACAGATTTGGTTTAATTTTATCAAAATATTATTACAAATATCACGAAAATAAATCACTTTTAACGCTGTTTATGCTACAATTTGGAGAACTAAGTTACTGGGAAAAAGCAACATTAATCGAAGAAATTGACTACCTCATCATCGGTGGCGGCATTGTTGGATCAGCAACTGCATTAAAATTGCGGGAAATTCATCCATCTGCGAAAATTGTTATTCTGGAACGTGGCTATGTATCAACTGGAGCAAGTACCAAAAATGCTGGTTTTGCTTGTTTCGGGAGCGTCACGGAATTAGCTGATGATTTAGAAAAAATGAACGCTAGTGAAGTTTGGGACACCGTGGAAATGCGCTGGCGTGGCTTACAACGATTACAAGAACGATTTTCAACAGCCGACATTGGATTAAAAATCAATGGTTCTTGGGACTTAATCACCGAGCATGAAACTGGAACGCTTTCAGAATTAAACGATCAAGTGGCTTATTTTAATGAAGAAACACAACGTATTACAGGACAGAATAATTGTTTTTCGTATGATTCAACAATCGCACAAAAGGCAGGATTTAATCGAATTAACGGCGGTTTTCACAACCGATTAGAAGGTGAATTAAATACAGGCAAATTATTACTAGCAACCAATGAATTACTCGCTAGAGCAAAAATTATTTCGCTTCAAGGCATTGAGGTAAAGCAATTAGAAATGTCCAAAAACAGTGTATCAGTAGAAACAAATTACGGTACACTTACAACGAATAAACTAGCTATCACAGTCAATGGTTTTGCCCAAAAATTACTGAATGATCAGCGCATTCAACCAGCTAGAGCGCAAGTTATTGTGACTTCTAAAATTCCTGGCTTCGAGTTACCCGGAACTTTTCACTACCAACAAGGATATTATTATTTCAGATCAATTGACAACCGATTACTCTTAGGCGGGGGACGAAATTTGAATTTTAAAGGTGAAACAACAACAGAGTTTGGTACAACAGCGCAAATAATGGACACCTTAAAAGAACTCATTCATACAACCATTCTCCCAACTAAAAATTGTACGATTGATTATCAATGGTCTGGAATTATGGGAGTTGGAAGCGTCAAAAAACCACTTATTGAGTTAATTCACCCCCATGTAGGGATTGGCGTAAGAATGGGAGGAATGGGTGTAGCTATTGGTAGTTTGGTTGGTGAAGAATTGGCAGGCTTGATTGCTTGAACTGCTTAAGTTATTAAATGACTATTATCGTATTCCTTTTTGTAAAAATGATTTAAAAAACAATTTTCTTTCTAAATCGATAACGTTTGGTTTCACACTAAACAAATCTTTGTATTTTCGAAAAAATATAAAAACATGAACGCAGCGCACCAACATTTAGTCATTAATCACTTCCCAATCATTGCTCTGATACTTGGAGTTTTGGTTTTATTGATCGGAATTTTAGCCAAATCATCTGTTACACGACGAGTAGGCCTTTTGTTATTTCTTATTGCAGGAATTACTGCTATGGTTGCAATGTCAACGGGTGAAGGAGCAGAAGAAATCGTTGAACACATGCCAAATGCTGATCATGATCTCATTCATGAACACGAAGAACATGCTGAAGCAATGATGCCATTTATGTGGGGAATTATTGCACTTTCATTAGTAGCAATGTTCCTTGAATGGAAGAAAAAATCAATGGCAATGATCGCATCCATTACCGTTCTTTTGGTAGGTATGATTGCAACCTATTTTGCACGTGAAGTAGGTACAAGTGGTGGTGAAATTTCTCACCCAGAAATCAGAAAAGGATTCAAAGTCGAACAAAATGATCACGACGAATATTAATGAATTCATTCATTTTCCAGAAATCCGATTTACGTTTGTGAATCGGATTTTTTTTGTTGACGCCTTAAACAGCTAATCCAATACCAAATTCTGGATCATAGCCAAAAGTTGTGGAACTCCCTCTATAATAAAGGTAATTATATATGGTTTTTACATTAAAAATCACAATTGTCCTATAAACTACTTTGTTATTATCCTGAAGCGCTTTTATGAGACAGACCGTAAATGCTAATAACAGGCTGTGGGCTTCTTTTTGGTTACACGATATTTAAGTTAGAAGTATGACGCCTTTTGAACGGAAAAAGTGAAGTGTAGTTGAATGCGGGAACCGTGAGGAAGCTCGAAGAGATCACCGATACGGTCGCAATTCAACAAATGGAGCGTATTGACGGGCAAACAGCGTCGAGTTTTCTTTTGCTTACTTTTCTTTTGCGGAAAAAGAAAAGTAAGGTTAAAAGGAATAATATTAATACAACTAATTTTTAATCGGACAATAATGATTAAAAATTAGGAATACCCAATTTTTTTCTAGTATCCTCTGTCATGATTAGATGTATTCGATACCTGTCATTAGTAGAATATTTCTTAGCATCTTCATCCAAATAAGTAGATTCGCTATAATGATTCATAAACTCACCTATTTCTGCAAATATTTGAGGTACAATCAAGATTTTATGCGCATAACCACCTATAAATATTGGTTCTAATTCAGAATCTTTTAATCCCTAAGCTTGTTCAAATGTCATAATGGTTCAGTTTTAATTTACTAAACTATTTACGGTAACTAAAACAAAATGTTTCAGTTAAATCAGTTCTTGGAGAACTATCTTGTTCTGTGTCGTTCATGAATAGCCTGTATATAGCCTACGTATGGTTCAAGTATTGTCTCCGAAAGGTTAATGAATGAGGAGTGTTTGATGAAATATTGTTAAATAGAACACACCCAACAATTGAAGGTAAAATTACTCAGCTGGGGCTACCGTTTTATCTGCAGCATCAGTCGACTCAGATGGCGTTTTAACAACTTTCTCAGCAAGCGATTCTGATGTTGACTCATCCAAAGCAGGTGTTTCAGCTGGTACAACAACAGTAGGACGAATAAAAGGCTTTGGCGGATCAAAATTGATTGCTTGATCCAATGTTTGTGAGTGTTCAATAAACGGTTTTTCAATATCCGATTTGGTCTCATCGATCATGCGTTGCAAATTAAAATCAGAGCGCATATCACCCGTTGATTTCTTGATTTCATTTTGAACATCACTCGATGCATCTTTAATCTGACGAATAGTCCTACCCAACGATTGAGCAATTCCAGGAATGCTCTTTGAACCAAAAAACATCAATACAAATACCAAAATCAACAAGATTTCAGAACCTGCAATATCACCGAAAATTAAAGGTAAACTCACCATAATTGATGCAAAAATAACGCTAATTCTGATTATACATAAATAAGCAGTAGAATAATGTCTTAGAAATTGTTAAAAGGTGATTTTGAATCTAAATTTAAAGTCGAACTCAGTCCAATAAAGCAACCGAACCTAAATAGTAACGTTTGTGGATAAATGATATACATGAAATACCTGTTCACACTCCTTTTTGGATGCTTTTTATCAAACAATGTAAGTGCAGATACAACAACTCTTTATATTACAAGTTTAAATCAACCAGTACAAACGATCACCATGCACGCTTGTGATACATTAGTCATTGTGAACTCTTCTGGTTATTCCTATTTATTACACGACGATACGAGTTATTTTGCTGGAGCATCAGATATTATGCTTTCTCCAACAATCATAAATGGAAATTGGTTTTTTGGAAGTGGAATATTCTATGATTTAACCGTATTTCCTGATAATTGGATCAGTATTAAACATCAACTAGTAACGCAACTCTTTCTAATCAACCTTATTCCTCCACCACAATCAACCATCACGGCAACCATTTGTTCAGGTCAAAGTTATTTGTTTGATGGATTGGAACGAACAACAACAGGTATTTACACCCAATCGTTTCCTTCCCTATCGTATTGTGATTCGTTGGTTCATTTAGATTTAACCGTTTTGCCGCCTATTCAAACCACAATTAATGCAACAATTTGCAGTGGACAATCCTATTCCTTCAATGGAAATGAATACGCTATTAATGGTAATTATCAAGACACTGTTCAAACCATAAATGGATGCGATTCAATTATAACGCTTGAATTAGAAGTTACACCTGCGTTACAATCCTTCATAAATGAAACCATTTGTAATGGAACTACTTTTACCTTTTTCGGAAACGATTATACTGAAAGCGGAACTTACACGCATGCACTTTCAACTACGAATGGATGTGATTCAATTGTGACTTTACAATTAGAAGTCACTCCATCTCTACAAACCTATTTAACCGAATCCATTTGTTATGGAGACACGTTTAGCTTTTTCGGAAACAATTACGTAGCAAGTGGAACCTATTCACAAATCCTTTTAACAGATAATGGTTGCGACTCTATTATTACGCTACAGTTAACTGTAGGACAATCTATTAACGCAACAACAAACCCCATTAACGAAACAACACTAACTGCTATTTCGGCTGCCGTTCAAACGAATTACAATTGGCTTGATTGCGAAAATAATTTTCTGCCACTTGGCATAACAAACCAAGAATATACAGCATCTCAAAACGGTTCTTATGCGGTAGATATTAGTACAAATGGCTGTCATGATACAAGTTCCTGTGTAAGCATTTCAACAATTGGATTAAGTGAACATGAAAATCAATCGATTATTTTGTATCCTAATCCTTCATCATCTGGTATTATTTTCATCCAATCAAATTCAACTCTAGCATCCAACAAATACGAAGTCCTCACCACAATGGGGAAACTAGTCACAACAGGAACTTTAAATTCCAACAATACAACGATTAATTTACCCCTGCTTTTACCAGGAATCTATATTTTCCAAATTGGAAACTATCGGTCGCTGTTTCAACTTCAATAAAGTAATTTTTAAACAGGTGCTAAACATTGTCATCATTTTAGCGCTTGTGGATGTCATTCCGTTTGTAAAGAATGGAATTTAATTATATTTGCCTCTAAATACAAATTCAGAGAAATGGCTACCACAGCAGATATACGTAATGGCTTGTGCATGAAGTACAACGACAAACTTTGTCAAGTTATTGAATTCCAACATGTAAAACCAGGAAAAGGTCCTGCATTCGTGCGTACGAAATTGCGCATGATTGAAACAGGAAAAGTAATTGACAATACATTTTCTGCTGGTCATAAAATTGAAGTAGTTCGCATTGAAAACCGAGACTATCAGTACTTATACCAAGAAGGAGCTGATTTTATATTCATGAACAATGAATCATTTGAACAAGTAAATATCCCAGCTAAAATGGTTGAAAAACCAGGGTTTTTACAAGAAGGAATGATGTGCAATATTCTCTACCATGCAGATGAAGAAATGCCATTAGTATTGGAGCTTCCAATGTATATCATTTCAGAAGTAACCTATACAGAACCAGGTGTAAAAGGCGATACAGCTACAAACTCTATGAAACCTGCTACAATTGGTACTGGAGCAGATATTCGCGTTCCTTTATTCATTGAAATCGGTGAAGTCATTAAAATTGATACGCGCACTGGAGTATACGTTGAACGTGTAAAAAACTAGATTTCAACAAACGATACGATTAGAGACTGTCCGAAAAATTAGGATATTACTTACAGCTCTTAAAGGTGGTTAAAAAGTGATGATATGCGAGGCGTTGAGGATGAGACGTTGGGAGTTTACTACAGTAAATGACCAATGTTGATTTCCGAAAACAACGAAGTAGGTTATTATTTTTTAACCACCTTCTTTTTTTATATCTAATGGAAAAACGTATTCGAATTGCCAATTACGCTTTAAATGTGCTCTTCATTGGTAATCATCAGTCAGATTCAAACAAACCAATACTCGTATTTCTGCATGAGGCTCTTGGCTCCATACCTCAATGGAAATCCTTTCCAACTAAATTGTGTCAATCAGTTGAATTAGCAGGAATCATCATTGAAAGACGTGGTCATGGAAAATCGGATCCACTAGACGCTCCTAGAACAAACAAGTACCTCCACAACTATACTTTTGAACTGAAAGAAGTCTTAAATGAAGTACTTCCACTCAATCAATCATTCATTCTCGTAGGTCACAGTGATGGCGGAACAATCGCATTGCTATTTGCAAAGTTATTCCCAAAAAACCTTCTTGCATTGATAACGATGGCGGCACATACATTTGTTGAACCAGAAACCATCGCTGGAATTGAACCAACAGTGCTGGCTTACGAGCAGGGTAAATTGATTGGTTTGTCACGTATTCATGGTGATAAAACAGATCATCTCTTTTATGCATGGGCAAATACATGGAGGTCAGTTGAGTTTCTAAACTGGGATATCAGAAATGAAATTAGTAACCACAACATTCCAACACTTGTCATTCAAGGAACAATGGATCAATTTGGAACAATTAAACAGGTTGAATCCATTACGCAACAGCTAAAAAAAGCCACAGCTCTGCTGATTCCCAACTGTGGACATCATCCTCATTTAGAAAAAGAAACCGAGGTTATTCAGAACATAACTGAATTCATTCACCCACTCCTTTCTTAGAATCAAGTCGAGTTTGTAACAATTATGCATTATTCAACTGAATGATTAACGCTGTGTTAATTAAAAATTATTCTTTAGAAAACAATACTAAACCAACCAAATACAGTACATTTGTCGCTTAATTTTAATCAAATATCAAGAAATGAGTACAGCTTTAGGGAACCATATTCTAGTTGAATTTATGGGGTGCGATCCGCACATTATGAATGATGTATCTTCAATTGAGCGCGACATGGTTGCTGCTGCTCAAAAAGCCGGTGCAACAGTCATTAATTCTACTTTTCACCATTTTTCACCTTATGGTGTTTCTGGTGTTGTTGTGATTCAAGAAAGCCATTTGGCTATTCACACATGGCCAGAATATGGTTATGCTGCAGTGGATTTGTTTACCTGTGGCGAAATGGATGCTTGGATTTCATTCGATCATTTGAAAGAATGTTTTGGAGCTAAAAATTACTCTGCAATCGAACTCAAACGTGGTGCAGTTCAATTGCTAACACGCAATGATTTTGACATTACTTCTATGCGTCAAAAAGCAGGAGAATGGTCAAATCCAGAAATGTATACCCGCAATGTGTGGTTTACGGATAAAGACGATAACCAAGCATTATCCCTACGTTACACTGGTGAAGTATTCTTTGATGTTCAATCACCTTATCAACGTGTTCGTATTTTAGAATCTCCTAAATACGGAAAATTGTTGGCGTTAGATGATATGTTCATGACAACAGAAGCAGATGAATTTCACTACCATGAAATGATTTCTCATACCGCAATGTTTACACACGGAAATGTCAAAGATGTATTGGTTATTGGTGGTGGCGACGGTGGAACTGTACGTGAAATTTTGCGTCATCCAGGAGTTGAACATGTAACAATGGTTGAAATTGATGGAGAAGTAATTAAAGCGTGTAAAGAATTCCTTCCGCAAATTGCCGCTTCATTTGATGATCCAAAATTGAATTTAATTGTTGGTGATGGAATTGCACATGCGAAAGAAGCAGCTGATGCATCTTATGATATCATCATTGTTGATGGTTCTGACCCAGTTGGTCCAGCAGAAGGTTTATTCTCTGTTGAATTTTACCGCAATTGTTTCCGCGCGTTAAAACCAGGTGGAATCCTTATTGCTCAAGGCGAATCTCCTAAGTTCAATGAACAATCGTTTACTGAATTGAATATTACTTTGCAACATATTTTCGGAAAAGAAAATGCACCCGTATCCTTGTTTTACGTTCCTACCTACCCTACTGGTATGTGGAGTTTCCAATATGGTTTAAAAGGCGCTGCTCATCCAAAATCAATCAACAAGACGGCTGAAATTGACCAATTTGTTGCTGATAAAGGATTACGCTATTATAACAGCGATATTCACACTGCAAGTTTCGCATTACCTAATTTTGTTAAGCAATTGATCAATGGCTAATTCTCAAGAATTTGATCACAATGGAGTAGGAATTGCCAATGGGAATATTTTTGGATTTCCAGTGGAAGAATCTACTGCTGACATCGTTATTATTCCCGTTCCTTGGGATGCAACCGCTTCTTATGGGAAAGGAACAAGTGACGGTCCACAAGCAATCTTGGACGCATCAACGCAATTGGATTTCTACCATCCACAATTGCCAGAAGCATGGAAAACGCAAGTTTACATGTCGCCGATTTCATCTGAATGGAAACAAATCAATACAGATTTATGCATTCAGGCGATCGAATACATTCAATTCTTAGAAAACGGCGGACAATTAACTGCTGAAAGCGAGTACAATGATATTGTTGACCAGATCAACGAGACACAACAAGCACTGCGTGAGAATTTAAAGGAACGTAGTTCAACCTTGCTCAAAGCGGGGAAAATGGTTGCTGTTTTAGGTGGTGAACACAGTACGCCACTTGGTTTGATTGAAGCATTAGATGCAATTGGCGAACCGTTTGGGATTTTGCAAATTGATGCGCATGCTGATCTACGTGATGCTTATGAACACTTTACACAATCGCATGCGAGTATCATGTACAATGTCGTTCATTCATGTGCAAACTTAGAAAAGTTGGTCCAAGTTGGTGTGCGCGATGTGGCTCATTCGGAAATTGAACTCATTCAACATTCGCCTAAAATTGAAACACATTTCGATTGGGAAATCAAACGACGTCAATTTGAAGGAGAATCGTGGAAATCAATTGTTGACTCCATTGTGCAATCACTTCCAGAACGTGTTTATATTTCATTTGATATTGATGGTTTACATCCTTCTTTGTGTCCGAATACAGGAACACCAGTTGTAGGAGGTTTTGAATTAGACCAAATCAACTACCTCTTTTTTCAATTGGTTGAAGCAGGGAAACGCATCATTGGTTTTGATTTAAATGAAGTTTCTCCAGGAAATCAAGATGATTGGGATGCCAATGTAGGAGCACGAGCATTATGGAATTTAGTGTGTGCTGCTGAAAAGAGTCGTCGAATTAATTATTAAAATTCACCCATATATGTGACCTGAATCGTTCTTAATCAACGATTCAGGTTTCTTTTTTATTAGTATATTCGTGAACCGAAGAAACAAATGATTCGAATTTCAGTGAAATACCTCTTTTTGTCTGTTCTTATGCTGTTTTTCGTGCATGCACAAGGACAGAACACCTCTGTCAATGGAAAATTTAATTCCCATTATTTTTCTGTTGATGACTTTGGAAGTGCAGCACAAATTTGGGCTGGAGAACAAGGGAGTGATGGTAATGTCTATTTCGGTAACAAACAAGATCTGTTAGTTTACAATGGAATAGAATGGAAAAAAATAAAAACGGATATTTCAAAAACAGATCTAAAAAAAGCGAATGCCGTAAAAGAAACAGCCGTTCATGAGCTTTTTAGAGCATCCGATAACATTCTTTATGTTGCGCGTGAAAATAATTTCGGTTATGTAGCCTATTCCGATTCTGGTGCTCCACGGTATTTCCCAATCTATTCATGTACTGACAGCAAAAGTTCAGGTGATTTTTGGAATATCTATGAACTCAATAATCAAAAAATTCTCTTTGTTGCTGAGAAAGAACTGTATACTGTTAAAAACAAAAAAGCAACCAAACTAGAATTACCAAGTTCATTTAATGGTTATTTCACTAAAACTTCCTCTCGTTTTGGTAGCGGTATTTTAATTGTTTATCAGAAAATCATAACCAATCAAGAACGAAAATTCAAGCACCTCTATGTTGATTTAATCTCTGGGAAAATGAAAGAGTTAACACTCCCAGAACACATTGACTTGAGAAACGTTCGAGGTAGTTTTGAAATCAATCAAACGTGGTATCTATTAGACATTAAAGGTCAATTTTACAGTGCCACACAAGAAAATGGAACATTTAACTGGAATTCAAAAGAGGCGGTTATATTTCCTGAAATGCAAGGACTTTCACCCAATTATATTCGGAAAAATGGCAACCATATCTACATGGGGACACAAACGGAAGGTGTTGTTATTGCTGATCTTACTGGAAAAGTAGTCCGAAGAATTGATTTTTACGATGGTCTAGAAAATTTATCCATTTTTAAACTCTTCCATGACAACGAAGGTAACCTTTGGTTATGTCTTGACAATGGTATTCAACTTATAGAAACATCAAGTCCAATAACCTACTTTACCAAATCGGAAGGTGTTACATCATTACCTGAAGCAATTGTCTTTAACGAAGGCAAAATGTTGGTCGGGTTTCACTCGGATATTTTCAGACCAGAGGTAACGAATACACACAAATTTTTCGTTTCTAATAACACCATCAAACAAGATGTATTTGATCTTGCCACATTTACTACTTCCCAAGGAAATAAAACGCTGGTAATTGGTTATGATGGTTTGTATGAATACAACCCGAAGACTAATAAAAGTTCTACTATTTCTCCAAACTACGCCTTTTCTTTATACCAAGATAAATCGACCCCAGACATTATTTACGTTGCGCTTGAGGCAGGTATTGGAAAGATCACTCTCCAAAAAAATGGAACATGGAAATACGAAGATTTATGGAATGATGTAGGTGGTGAAACGTTCAACCTCGTTGTAACCAAAGGTAAAGTGTACTTTGGAATTAATGGAAAAGGGATCGCCATCTATGATCTTCGTACAAAAAAGCACCAAATTGTCCGCGAGAAAAGTAAAAAACCAGGTGATGTTAGTTCCTATTATGTTGAATTATTTCAAGGTGAAATCTTTGTAGAAACAACCAAAGGAATTTGCACCTTATCACGTGATGAAAAACAACTCAACTTATTACCTCGAAACGATGATTTCTTTGGAAACTCTAAAAATGATTTCCACCGGATTATTAATATCAATGATGAACAGTTGTGGATTGTCATTTACCGTGATTTAGGAGATGGTAAATTTGAAATCCTGACAGGTTGGCTAGAAAAACATGGCAAGAACAATTGGAAATGGATCAAATGGCCATTAGCTGGATTGCAAAAATCGGGAATCATTTCGTCCATTGTTCAAGGTCCAGATAATGAAATATGGTTAGGTGCCAGTAACGGGCTTTATGTAGTCAATTTTGATGCAATTCGTAAATACCGTCAAAAAGTAATGGTTTCCATTGATCGATTTGAAGCTGGAGGAAAAATTATCCGTTACAATGTATTTAAAGCTACTCCCATCGATGCTTTGTCTTATTCCCAAAATTCATTTAGAATAACCTTCCATTCCAATTCATTTAGTGGGAAAGAACATACCAAGTATCGCTATCAATTGGTCGGATTTAACGATGATTGGTCGGATTGGTCGGATCAATATTATGCGAATTTCCAAAAGATTGGTGAAGGAGATTATACGCTAAAAATTCAAGCTAAAAATGGATTTGGAATTGAAAGTGAAGTACTTGAATACAAAATAACCATACTTCCACCTTGGTACAGAACTATTTGGGCATTTGTTCTTTATATCATTGGGCTCATCTTCGTTATTTTTGGTATTGTTCAACTTTCAACTCAACGTGTAAAACGCCAAAACCAACGATTGGAGGCAACAGTAGTAGAACGAACGAGTGAAATTGCAGAACAAAACAAACAATTGGAACAGCAAAAATCGGAGATTACCCAAAAAACAACCGATATTTTGGACAGTATTCAATATGCAAAACGCATCCAAACAACCATTCTTCCAGCAGATTCGCGGTTGAAAGAATTGTTCCATGAACACTTTGTGTTTTACCGTCCAAAAGACATCGTTTCAGGTGATTTCTACTGGATTCGTGAAGTACAAGGTAAAACCATTTTCTCAGCTGTAGATTGTACTGGACATGGTGTTCCTGGATCCTTGGTAAGTATTGTAGGAAATAATGGATTATTGCGTGCTGTCAATGAATTTAAGTTAACAGAGCCACATCAAATTTTAGATAAACTACGTGAAATCGTTGTCAGTGCATTCCGTTCTGAGGGACAACAAGATGTAAAAGATGGAATGGATATCGCGCTTTGTTCGATTGATTACGAAACAGGAATTCTAAAATATGCTGGAGCAAACAATGAATGCGTCATTATTCGGGGTAAAGAAGTCTTTGAATTAAAGCCAGATAAACAGCCTATTGGTCAGTTTGTGGACGCAAAACCATTTAACCAACAAGAATTCCAATTAGAGGAAGATGATTGTATCTACTTGTATACAGACGGTTACGTTGATCAATTTGGTGGTGAAAAAGCGAAAAAATTTAAATCACGTCCTTTTAAAAACATGTTGACAGAATTGACTCATTTGACCATGCAAGAACAATTCATTGCTATTCATACAGCATTTGATAATTGGATGGGTGATCTGGATCAGATTGATGATGTTTGTGTATTTGGAGTACGTTATAAAAAGAAATAATGATACGAATCCTACAGTTCATTCCGATTACTTGTTTCGGATTTATACTCCTCTTTTTAACAGGTTGGACTTGGTTTAATTGGCATATCACAACAGTACTCCCCTATCTCATTGCATTTCTTGATCTTTTTTTAGCAAGTATTGCTTGGCAAACAAGTCGCACAAAATGGGTAAAACAAGCCAGCACATTGTTGTTTTTATCAGCACTTTTGTTTGGTGTTTTACTGGTAATCGAAGTGATTCCAATCAAATCAATTTGGTCTATTTTCGTTTTAATTGGCTTAAGTAGCATTCATCTTTATCTCTATGAATTAGCTAAAGGATCTGGCATCTACACCCGTTATTTCAAATTGATTTTACTACTCCCATTGATCCTCACAATTACGAGTGTTGCAGGGCTCTATCTCTGGAATGGAAGTTTGACCATCGCTTGGTTGAGTTTAATACTAACAATCTTACTTTCTTTGGTTGGAGTGATTGCTGGTTATAAACGTACTTAGAATTTGATTCAACTATTCAACGTATGAACCAAATCCGTATAAGCGTTTCAGCCAGTATTCAGATGTTTCAATTTGAGTAATCATAATGCCTTTCGAAGAACTTGCATGAATCATTACCAACGGTTCTCCTTTTTCTGAAATCAAGAGTCCAACATGCGAAACGCCTGAACCATTATTAAAGAAAACCAAATCACCTTTCTGAGCTTTACTTTGTTTTATCTTCTTTGACGATTTGTATTGATCTTCTGCCCTGCGCGGTAAATCCTTTTTAAATTCTTTCATCACGTAGGTTGTAAAACCACTGCAATCAAAACCACTTGGATCCGTTCCTGCCCAAACATAGGGAACACCAATTTGTTTCTTAGCATAGTCAACAATTTCATCTCTTCGTTTACGAATTAATGCTGTTTCAACTGTTTCAACCGATTCATTATCTGGAATATCTGCTGGCTTGATGTCCTCTGGATTATCTAGATCAGGAACATGGTCAAATAAACCAAATAAAATCTGTTGCAATTCATCAAATTTATCCTGTTCACCTGCCCTTTTTAATTCATTCGACCAAGCAATTAAATCTTTCTTCAAAGCGGTAACATGATCAATGTGCGCATTAAAGACCTTCATTCCATCACTAGAAGCTTTCACATCTAAAAATAATTTACGCGCTTCTTGCAAGGCATCAGGATGCGTTTGTGACCAAAATTCTTTTTGAGCCAATTGAAACATCGCTAAGCTTTTATAAAACTCAGGTTGTAATGAATAATCATAATCTGGTTTATCCAATAAACGATCTGCACGTCTAAAAACGGATGGATAATGCCCTTGATCATAGAGAATTTCCAACTTATCAATCGCTTTTACTTGTGCGTTTGAATTCACTGTATAAACAAGTGAAATCAATACGGCTATAATCCTTACTCGAAACTGCATATACTCATCAATTCAAATCGAAAATAAACAATTTGATCACACAATTCAATTGAAAAAAGTAAACAATGAATTGTTAACGATATTCTTGTCTTTCTTTACCTATTTTTCATCTACTTTAACATTTATTGCAGTTTAAAACATTAACCATTTCAAATATTTGCGTTAATTCGTTACTTTAGTTCTTACAAGATATTATTTCGACATGAAACAACTCATTTTAGCTGTTGTGACGTTGGTAACTGTTTCGGTTACTTATGCTCAACCAATCACCAAAACGCCAGCCTATTCTAATGGTCAACGCATTGAGGAAATCCTTACATACATTGAAAAATTATATGTTGATGAAGTAGAAGATACCAAACTCATGGATGCTGCAATTACTGCTATGTTGGAAAAATTGGATCCGCATTCTGTGTATATTTCAAAAGAGGAAGTTGATGATGCAAATCAGCGTATTGAAGGTAGTTTCGTGGGAATTGGAATCCGTTTTCAAATTCTAAAAGACACCTTGATTGTCGTTGAAACAATTGCTGGTGGACCTTCTCAAAAATTAGGAATTCGGGCGGGAGATAAGATTGTCAGTATCGAAGGACTCAACATTGCTGGAATTGGTTTGAAAAACACACAAGTTCGCGAAAAATTAATGGGAGATTTGGGTACAAAAGTTCGCATTGACATTATGCGTAAAGGAACTAAAAAGGCGCAAAACTATGTGATTACGCGTGATCGAATCCCTGTTAATTCAGTCGATTGTTCGTACATCGTCGCTCCAGGAATTGGTTACATTAAGTTGAATAGTTTCTCGCGTTCGTCTCATGAAGAAATCACTAAAAGTATCAAACAACTGAAATCTGAGGGAATGGAAAACCTGATCCTCGATTTACAAAGTAATGGTGGTGGTTTGCTCAATCAAGCACAATTGTTGGGCGATGAGTTTCTTTCAGAAGATAAATTGATTGTCTATTCAGAAGGTCGTGCCTATCCGCGTCAGGATTTAAAAGCAAACCCTAAAACGGTTGGAACGTGGGAAAAAGGTAGACTTATAGTTTTAACAGATGAGAATTCTGCTTCAGCAAGTGAAATCCTTGCAGGCTCGATTCAAGATTGGGATCGTGGGTTAATTGTTGGTAGAAGAAGTTACGGAAAAGGATTGGTTCAACGACCAATTGATTTAACAGATGGTTCTCAAATGCGTTTAACAATCGCACGTTACTTTACTCCAAGCGGTCGTTTTATACAAAAATCGTATGAAGATTTAGATGCTTATCGCAATGATTATATGACGCGTTTTATGAATGGCGAAATGTCACATTTAGATAGTATCAAATTGCCAGATTCGTTGAAATTTGAAACAAAATTGATGAAACGTCCAGTTTATGGCGGTGGTGGAATTATGCCAGATGTATTTGTTCCAATAGATACTTCAGAAATAACAGATGTTTACAGAGATGCCGCTAGTACTGGAGCTTTCAATTCATTTTCATTGACGTATGTAGAAGATCATCGTGATGAATTGAATAAAAAATATGAAAATTTGGATGATTTCATCAAAGGATTTAATTGTGACAAAGCAGTTATGGATGCATTCTTTGAACATGTGAAAAAAGAAGATCCAGAATTTAAATTCGTAGAAGAACAGTACAAAACAAGTTCATCCATTATGACATTACGTCTAAAAGCAAACATTGCACAAGACTTATTTGGTACTGAGGCATTTTATGAAATCTACAATGTGAAAAATGAAATTCTTCAAAAAGCAATTGAATTGTTACAAAACAATAGCTATGATGGTATGAATTTGGCTAAAACAAAGTAATTTTAGGGTGTTTTTAAGCAATTATACTATGAAGAAAAGTCTTGTTGTCGTTTGTGGAATCTTATTTCTAGCTGCATGTTCAGCTGGAAACCAAAAAAATGAAGGTGAAGTTGTATCTTCTGTAGCAGCTGGTGGCGAAAATGATGAAGCGTTTATCAAAGAAAATGCAAAAATGATTGCCAAAGAAGAAGCTGATGCAAAAGCTGCCGAAGAAAATGTCACAACACTCAAATTTGATAAAGAATTTCATGATTTTGGTGAAATTGCTGCTGGTTCAGAAAACAAATGCTCTTTTAAAGTAACCAATACAGGTGATAAGCCATTGATTATTTATAACGTAGGTGCAAGTTGTGGTTGTACAACACCAAAAAAACCAGAACATCCTATTCTACCTGGCAAAAGTGATGTCATTGAAGTTGGGTTCAAACCAAATGGACCAGGTAAATCTGAGAAAACGGTGACAGTTCAAGCAAATACAGAACCACGCGTTTCTACTGTGAAGGTAAAAGCAGATGTGAAGTAATATTCGATAAAAAATTCAAATGAATCCTTTTCCAATTCGGGAAAGGATTTTTTATTTTATTACCGTTACATGTCCATAGAAGTTGGTTTCTATTCCAGCACAATTCCAGTAAATGACATGTACTTGATAGATTCCATCAGGACAAATAGCTCCTTTATACATTCCATCCCAACCTGAGAAACTACCCGATTCTTCATAGACCAATTCACCCCAGCGATTGAATATTTCAACTTGTTCAATCACATAATTGTATCCTTTATCAATGAATAGCGGGTTACGTTCATCGCCATCTGGAGTAAATGAATTTGGAAGATAGAAATACTGTTCGTTTTGCAAATCCACATAGATCGAATCATCAACAAACCCACACACATTAAAGGCATGAACGTTATACCAACCCGTTTCATTCAACAAAGTAGAAATACCTTGCCCTTGGTCGTTTGATAAATCCATTTCATAATTGGTTTCAATTCCCAACGATGAAAGAGAAACTTCATTTGCGCAGAATAGCAAACTATCTTTTGGTATGTATAAATCAATTGCAGCCATTCGATTAACAACCATTGAGTCACTAACCGCTCCACATTGATTGGTTAACGTACACGTATAAAGACCTTCTTGAGTGATTAATTCAGTTGCATTGGTGGAACCTGAACTCCAAGAATAATTCCCACCAGTGCCTTGTGCTGTATAATCAAACCCAACACCTATTTCAAAACAGGTATCCAATATCGCAGGGAGATACAGTTCTGGAAAATAATTGATGATCACAACAATACTACTTGTATCTGCTCCACATTGATTGGAGCCAATCACCCAGTAGGTGCCAGAATTCGCTACCTGAATCTGATTGATTGTACTTCCATTGGACCATTCTGACGTTGTTACATTCGTCATTACAGGAATTAATGGAACGCTACTCCCATTTGCAACACATGTATCAATAGTGGATTGCAAAGAAATAGTTGGCAATAAAATAGTAGAAACTTCAATTGTTAATGAATCAATACCACAATTATTGGTTGCATAAATCGTGTAATTTCCAGGCTGATCAATATTCCGTTGTGTTGTAAGTACTCCATCATTCCAACTAATTGAAGTTGCATTGGTAACTATTGGAGAAACACTAAGCGGATAGTCATCTTCACAGACCGTATAATTAATTGGGTTTGTAATCGTTGGTAAATAATTGATCGTCACTTGCATTGTATCACTTACACTAGCACAAATGTTCGATGCACTTACCCAGTAAGAGCCAGAAGTATTGACTGTGATGTCAGGTGAAGTTTCAGTTGTATTCCAACTAAAATTGGTTGCATTGGTTGAGATCGTTTCCAAATTAACAAAATTACCAACAGTAATACACGTGTCAATATCGGTAGAAAGTTGAACAGTTGGATTGGATAATGTAACAACCTCAATAGCTAGGGAAGTTGAACCACATGCATTTGTAGCAGTAACAGTATATACACCAGGTTGAGATACATTTAATGCATTTTGGGTAGATCCATCAGACCAAACAACTGATGAATAGTTGGAAAGAATCGGATTTAGTGAAATCGGATAATCATTTAAGCATACTTCAACTAATGGTAGTTGCTGAATAACAGGAACAGCATTGGAAGTTAGTACAATTGAATCGGTTGTAACGCCACATTGACTCGTAAATTGAAGCCAATAGGTTCCAGGGGAAAATGCGGTCAGTGAGGATCCGACACTTCCGTTATTCCACAAATAGGTTTCAGAACCACTTAAATTGCCTTGATAATTGGGTGTGATTTGATAACCATTCACGGGGAAAGTACAAAAATTTTGGTCTTGCGGAAGTGATGCAGTTGCTCCAGTTACTAAAGCAACCGTGACTGTATCATATAGAATTTGGCAAACATTCGTTACTACAACTGTGTAAACTCCAGGATTACTAATTGATATGGTTGAAGAAGTACTTCCTGTATTCCAAAGTACCGTTGCATTGCATTCAGTGGCTAGGTCAATATCATATACTCCCCCCTGGCAAATATTGGCTATGGAATCGGTAATCAAATTTGAATTAGCTTGCACTATTCCTCCTAAAGTAAATGGATTAAACGAAGGAAAACCTGCATTACAAATTGTACCTGGAAACAATGTTATTCCATTATCGATATAATTGCAACCTAGACCAACTATATTGGGACTATTAATCACTCCCAGAAAAGGCATATTGGTACGTGCGAGGTAAATTCGTCCATCGTTACCAGTTTGCAAAGCACCATAATTGTAGTTTCCTGGTATATTTGAAAGTTCCACAACATTATTGTTGCTCAAATTGACTTGATACAAGCGCGATGTACTCCAAAGCGTCGCAATATATAGTAACTGATTGTTTGGTGAAAATTCCAAGCCGTAGACACCTCCAGAAATACCAGAATTCATGAGATCTTGATCGAAAGTAATTGCCCCAGTAGATTTATTGAAGTTCAACAACTCACAACTGTACCCATTAAAAGAAGTCGATGCAACTAATTTAGTACCATCTTGGGATGCTTTTAATGGTCCAATCATATTATTCCATGCGTACGAATATCCCACATTTGAAGCAACAGGAGCTGCAATTTCACCATTAGGAGAAAGCTTAAAAGCCAAAAATTGATTGGATTCTAATTTGTGCGAAACAACCCAAATATCGCTGCCATTTGTATGCAATACAGAAGTTAATTTTTCAGCCATATTTGTACTAAGCAGTACATTTTTCTGTGTAGTTACTACATCTCCGAGCCCTCCATTCAAACATAAATCAACCAAGGTATAGCGCATTGTTCCTGCTCCTTCATGATCTTCAGTAGTAAAAACATAATATTTATTGCAATAATTACCTAATGGAACAATAAGTGCTGCTTGAGTAGATGATGCTCCTCCTAAGATTCCGCTACCATTTGGCATAACGTTATTGTTTTTATCCCAAATAGTTTCGCCATTTGTGTAAAAAAGCACATCACCATTATCATCCGAAAGAACTGCTGTACCTTCAAGTGCTACTAATGGAGAAGTAATTGCTGTTGGTGGATTTGTACTAAAATCGAGACCTGCTCCCTGACCGAATAACCAAACATTATTTTCTGATTGAGCAATAACTATCAAAGGTGTTATTAAAACAAACAGAAAGATAAATAGAGTCTTCATACTGATTTAGAAGCGTTAATTGCCTAAAGATAAAACTAATTTTTCAACGGGTGCTTCAATAGTTAAAATGAGCGTCATATTGGTTCATGAGCTCATTTTAACTTATCGTAAGCTTTTTCCAATAAAAAATAAAAATTATCCTTGGAATATATCCGTGCATATAAATCTTGCTGAATAGACTGAACGCGGGTGTATGCATTTTCAGAATTGGTTATCAACTGGTTAATCGACCTGACATCAGAATAGAGAACTCCTGCACCAGCACTAATTTTTTCATACGTTGGCTTTCGCTCGTTACCTAAAAAAGGAATTTTAAGACACATGTAATCAATGTCTTTGTTTGCCTCTTGCAAAGCATAGCTTTCATTTTCTGGAATAATAATACTTAAACCGATAAGATTAAATTGAAGTGAAAGTTTCATCAATGCTTTTTTCAAGTCTTCTGATCCAAGATTTCCATATTCTATTACCTTATCAGATCGTTTTAACCAATCACGCGAATAATCATCTTTGGCTTGTCCATAAAAATGCAGCGGCAAATTGAACTCCTTTACTAATTCTTCATAGTATTTGGCTCCTTTTGACACGGTTAATTTACCGAGATAAACAAACGCATAAGGAGCATTTGGATTATATGGAGACAGTTCTACATCTTCAAATGGTGAAGAATAATAAATCAATGTGGCTTTGGATGATAATTTCAATAAATTAGGTGAGTTGACGATTACTTCATCGCAGTAATTATTGATCCATTGCTGCTCCTTTCTTGAAACCCAACCAACCAATAATGGCTTTAACCACCTGAAAATAATTGATTTTTTCTCCAAGGTATAATACGTCAGATAAACATTGTCATCTAAGGTTTCGTATACCACTTTTTTACCAGCTTTTTTGGCATGTTTGGCTAAAGGAAGTAAGCGAAAATCATAAATATGAACGATACTACAATCGTCTAATTCACGTTTGTATTTGCGAATTAAATCCAATCTGAAAAACTTCAATAATAATCGATTATAAAAATTGACCAAGAAGCTTACTTTCTCAGATTTATCAAAATATACTTTCGTTTGAATGCCATTGGAATGAAACCAATTCAATTGCATTTCTAAACGTGGATGTAATGGATTTTCTTGAAATGAAGTGAAAATTTTAAGCATTTGGAATTTTTTCTAATACCATCATAAAGTTTGGCCGAAAATACCTCCGAATGGCGATCCAACAAGCACTCATGGCATAAATGATTCGCTGTTTAATATTTTTCGGTTTTTGGTATTCATACAACCATTTAAAATCAACCGGTCGAAGTTGAATGCGTTGTATCATTTCAAGCATTACGAAAGGATCCAAGAAAAGCGTGTGTTCTGAATTGGTAGATGGCTTACCATAAAAAAGGACTTGTAGCACATAACGAATGCCAAAAGAATTAGGTGTACAAACGATTATTGTACCATTTTCATTCAGAAAAGAACTATAAAACTGTAAAAAAGCACCTGGGTCGTTTACGTGTTCAATCACATCTCCCATCACAATCACATCAAACAATTCACCTTTTTCTGTCAATTGCTCTGGTGTAATGATATTCATTCCTAAGGCATTTAATTGTTTAATACCCTCTAGATTAATATCACACCCAACAGTTAGAGCAGCCGTTTTTTTGATACGAGCATGAAGCCAACTATCAGAGCTAGGATCTAAATCCTGACCAACACAACCAACATCTAATACAGACTTGCCCTTACACAATTCTAGAATAATTGGTTGTTTATGCACTGTATCTGCTTTCAAGATACGTTTTTTCCAATCGGTCATACTTCTTTTTCAATGATAATAAAAAATGTCCTTCTTCTAGACTTCAGAAATTTAACGAGTTCCTTTAGTGTATTTTCAAATCCGAAATTAATATAATTTGCTAAATCGTATTGAGGAAAATAAAATTTGACTCGATACCCCTCTTTATTAAGGATGTCTTTGAGTTGATTTAACTGTTTTTTAGAATGCATTACCCATCCACTTGGAGCTTTTCCAGAAAAATCAGTAAATGAACTCATAATCATCGATGCACGGTCTAGTGCAAATAATGTATACAACTCATCAATTCTTTCCGCCAACAATTTAGGTTCATCTTCATTCAAGTAGGAAAATCCAAATGCAGTTATTACACTTCCTTTTTCTACTTCCACATCGAATAAATTACCACATAAAAATGTAATCGCAGGATTTGAATTCATTTCACGTGCCTTTTGAATGGCACTTTCAGATAAATCAATTGCCGTTGTTTTCTTGAAGAATTGACCAAAAGCACTTGTTTTAATGCCATTCCCACAACCTAAGTCAATCAATTGCGCATCATTCGTGTGAAGAAATGCGTTTTTTTTGACAAGTAGATGGTAATACTTTTTATAAAGCATAAATTCTCTTCTATTGTAGGTGTCTGCAATATAATGCTCACTGTAATGTTGAGAAAGCTCATCAATGTTGTATCTACTCATCTTCTAGCTATTGTGTATGGATTCAAAGGAATAGTGTTGAGTCAACGTGGTTAAATCGACAACATCAACGAGACCATTTTGCGTCAACTTCAACAATCGTTCATACATTTTCGGAAATCCCTTGTACTTATAATCGGTAAAATGCGAATTATGCCAAAGAATGGATATGACTGCATTTTCGCGGTTATTTTCAATAAAATGATGAACGAGATCATACCCTTCATCTGCTGTTTTGTTCATATAGGAAGAAAAGGTACCATCCATTACATTCAATGGGATTTCCAATATTGGTAAAACAGTTTTCGTTTCAATATCAAATGGATAAAATGGAAGTGAATACCCGTTCCTAAAGCCATAATGTTCGGCATATCCTAAGGACGCATCAACTTTGATTCCAACCTCAATTTGCGCTTTTAGATCATCATTCCATTTCATTAATAGGAAATGATTTCTATTTGCCCAAACGGGGATACCGATTTTTTTGATCTCTTCAGCATACGTCAATTGACTCAAGCTTTTATGCAATCCAATTTCATTGGACGATTTTACTAGTTCATTTATTTCTCGTTGGATTCTTTTATCTTCAATTGAATAATCTGAATTATAGGCACGTTTGTTAACTTGACCTTTTTCAGTGAGTAAGAAAAACGTAGACTTCACCCCTCTTTTGGACTCTAAAGCAGCAATTTTAGCCAAATTCATCCATTCTATTTTACCAAAAAGCGGTAACAATATCTGTCGTATAAAAGCGAATAGTTTGCCATTTTTAAGTAGCCATTTTCCATCTTGTCTGTAGGCGCCATATACTGAATCAATATCATGTGAAAACCATAATTGAGTTCGACGTTTTTTGAGATCTAATTCTAATAACTGAGCAAGTGCATTGAAGCAATTATTTACAAAGGGTTGATCAACTTTCAGATTGCGTTTTACCCAAATCGAATGGTGATAATCGATCCTATTTAATTCATCTCTCACCACGTTGCTATCACGTTCAAATAGGGTGTTAATAAAATAAAAGGCTGTCATAAAATAATCTATCCTACCATCGTCATAACATACAAAGCCATTGTCATTTAGGATTGTTAGATGATCAAATTCACCTTTGTTTATTGAATTCCAGAAAAGAGTATTGTAGGCTAAAATTCCATGCTCACTTCCAACCGTGATACTTAATTTATCATTTATTGAAACAAAATCATTTCCACAGTAGTTTGAGAAAACCTCCCATGTCCATTTATATGCATTTTTCTCTGGGCAAATTTCACTGATTTCAACCGTTGGAGTATCTACTGATTTACTCATTTTTTAAAGTATCTTGATTGAATTTTAGCATAAAAAAGATTCAGTTCTGGTTCTACTCGGAAGTACAAAATTAAAACAAAAAACACCACCGTGATGAAGACACTTTTTATGATAATGGCAAGTATCGGATGCATAACTGCTGCAGGGAAAAGCAACAAAGTCATGGAAATAATCGCACTGACCAACAGTACTTTTAAATTTGAATATTCAAAAAGTATGAGGTTGTATTCTTTCCATAGGTAGAAAACTCGCAAACCATTGTAAACAGTAATAACGATTGTTGTCGCCCAGGCAGAACCCAAACCACCATAAATTGGAATGAGCAAATAATTGAGGATAATTCCAGAAACGATCAACGAAAAAGTAAAGTAGATGTCTACGTGGTATTTTTTAGAAGTAACAATAATATAGCCATTAATTCCACAATAAGCATCGGCAAAACGACCAATCGACAAGGCGAAAAACACAACTATTCCAGGTTCAAATTCCTTCGGAAGGAAACTGAAAAATTCTACAATATTCCAACCAACAAGGAGCAATAAGTAGCTAATGAAAATAAGATTCATTGAACTAACTCTTTTGTATAAATCATTTAACTCTTTTATGTTTTTATTTTTCCAATGATTTGTTACAAAAGCGGAAGCTGTTCTATGTATAGACCTATAGGGAATCAACAATGCAGAAGTCATAAACATAACTGTGGAATAGATACCCGTTTCTTTCAATCCTGCCATTCCTGCAAGCATAATGGTATCTATTGAAAAGATGATCCCCGATCCAACAGTATTTAGATAAGTTAATGCGCTGTATCCAATAATTATTTTTTTGAATTTGGAAGGAATTCCGTAACTAGTTGAAACACCAACAATTTCTTGATCTTTTAGCACAATTACCAATAAGGCTAAAAATGGTAATAAGTGAACAAGTAAATGAATTATTAAAAACGTCTCAAAGTCAACCCATTTAATAGCATATAAAACGATTGTTACTGATGCAGCGATTCTTAAATAAAACTCCTGAATCAGAACAGGCAAAACGACTTTAAATCTAGCCTTTAGAAAATTTTCAAAAAACAAAAAAAACAAATTGGCGGCTCCTAATAGATAAACCCAAAATGCATAATGAATAAACATGTTAGATTCCTTTTTATAGAATCCATAAATCTGTTCTTTGAATAGAAATGATACTACTATGAATAAAACGAGTCCACTAATAATGATCCATAAATTGAAAAGAAAAAAACTTCTTTTACGTTTTTCATCTAAAAATGGAAAAAAACGAACAATTGCATGGGAAGTACCTAGATTACCTAATTGTGCAAACAATGCACCTAAGGCAAATAGTAAACTTATCAAACCAATTTGATCTTGCAACAAAAAAAGTGGGAATAAAACCGCTTTATTGACATAGCCAATACCAAGTCCTATAAAACTTATAATCGCCGTTTTTGAAGAATCTTTACTGATTTTCCCCATATCTTATGTGCGCTCCCCTATTATTCTTTGACAGAAGCTGTTTCAGCAATTGTATCAGGCTTTTTTCTTAATGACCAAACCCCATATCCAAGTGTTAATAGGAGAACTAGTAAAGATGCAATTAAAGCAAGTTTATTTAAGCTATGGTAGGTTGGTAAATCGAATTGAAAAACAACCTTATTTTTCCCTTTCGGCACTTCTAAACCACGCAATAAATAATTTACACGAACGATCTTTGCTGGCTTACCATTTATTGTTGCTGTCCATCCTTCTTTGTAGAAAATTTCCGAAAACACAACCAACCCTTTATCAGAAGCATCTACCTTGTAGCTTATTTTATCTGGAGAATAGTTCGTCATCTTAACTGTTCCTTCTCCTTTGAATTGTCGTTGTGTCAGTTCTTTCGCCATGTCTTTACAAACAATAGCTTCATTTATCACATCAAATTCATTGATTATTTTATAAGAAACCAATTTCGTGAATGACTTCGCAGTATCTGCATCTAAGGTTTGTTGAGGAACGGTTGCCACTTTGCCATTTACATCAGAAACAATGAATACTTCTAATCCTTTTGGAACGCCATTTGACAAGGGAACATTCATTGTATCTTTCATTCCTTGAGCAAAATATTGCAGATTTTCAGAACCATAACCTGTTGCTACTTGCACTGCCTCGCCGTTTATAAATAATTGACCTTTACCAGCATTCTTGATTTCAAATTGTGAACCTAAGGCACGAATCTCCGTATTCGCATCTGGAACAACTTTAACTGATTTCACAAACCAACCATTACCCATTGCAGTTGTATTTGGACGAGCAATTAAATCTGCACCAGGTTCTTGACTAGCAGGTTGCAAGAAATAACGCACATTCATCATATCGAATACTTTATTGTTCGTTTTCGATAATTGAAATTCAATCAAGTTTTGAATGGAGCGCAACTTAGCACCATGGTAACCACCTAGCGACTTATGGAAATACGCCGCACGTGCGCTATTAAATGGATTTGAATAGTCGAATACACGGTAGTTTGAATTTTCATTTAATGCCGAAAATGCATAAGCGTTTTCAATACGGTGACGTTCAGCACCTGTAGCTTCTAACTCATTTGCAATTTGTCTTCCTTTTCTTTTACCAGCCTCAACTGCCTTTTTCAATTGAGGGTTGTTTGCCGTTTCTGTCTCTAAAATGGTTAAATCCCCTTCAGTTGCTGCATTTGGATAGATAATATTCAGGCGAGATTCCCAATATTTATATCCAGTTCCTTGAAGATCATCGTTATTATTCAGATAATTACGGCTCACTAGCAATAAATCCAAAATGATCAAACATCCTAAACCTGCAACACTCGCCATTGTAGGAATTGAGGTTTTGAACAAAAGAAATAAACAAATTGCGGCCAAAAATGCAAAACCAATTGATCGATTCATGGATGAATTGAAAATAGATTTACGTGCAATTTGAACTGCTTCCAAACGATCATCAGTTTGTTTATTATACCGTTCTATTTCTTGATTTATAACTTGAGCCACTTGTTGTGGATTGTTGATATCGATTCCATTTTGCATTAATTGAGCTGGATCAGCCTCCGCCAATTGTTGTCGGATAGAGCTTTCTTGCTCTGATCGTGTTGGCTGTTCCAATTCAGCATCAGATAAATAAACCGTATCTAATCCGGTGAATTTTAGACCAATTAGAAACACTAAAAAACAAGCTGTAGTAATATAAAAAGGCTTGATTTTCAACTTAATTTGTTCGCGTTCTTTGATCAATTTATCTAAGAATAGAATTGCTAAAACTGGAATACATAATTCAATAATCACTAAAATGATGGTGACTGCTCGAAATTTATTGTATCCTGGGAAATTATCAAGAAACCAATTGGTCATTCCCATATAGTTTTTCCCCCAAGAAAGCATTAACGTGAGAATTGTTACTGCTAACAGCGCATACTTGATTGGGTCTTTTATATACACCATTCCAAGTAAAGCCAAGAAAACTAGGATTACACCAATGTAAACAGGACCTGAATTTGATTGATTACCCCAATAAAAATTACTTTGTAGTGCAATATCTAATTGCTCACTGCTCAAATCAGGATTGTCCATTAACGCATCTGCAAATGGAGAATCTTTCATTTGCATCGAGCCACCGCCTTTTACATAAGGAGAAAGTAATGTAAACGATTCATCGATTCCATAACTATACTCCACTACATAATTTCGATTTAAACCTGTCGTTGAATTATCAGCATTGGACTTACCATCAGCAGTGATGCTCAAGTCATTTGTACCACGGATTGTTTCATCAGCATAATCTGCTGTTACTTTAATGTTACTATAGTTAACCATCAAAGCAAGTCCATATCCAACAACCAATCCTAACGTTGATTTTAAAAATGGCATGAATGACTTGTCTTTAACCGCTTTAACAAACTCTACAATTCCCATTGCAACCAACAAAAACCCTAAGTAATAGGTTACTTGAAGGTGATTCGCAGCCATTTCAAAAGACATGAATAAGGCAGAAAGTATTGATCCCCAGACCCAATTTCGCCGATAAACCATATAAAAGGCACCTATTACGGGAGCCATGAACGCCAAGGCAACTCCTTTTGAATTATGTCCAGCTTGTAAAATAACAATTTGATAGCTTAAGAAAGCCAATGAAATGGCACCAATAATGGAAGCCCATCTGTTGATTTTCATCATCACAAACATCAAATAACCACAGATCATATACAGCAATAGAATTCCCATTGGAGAAGGAAAAACTTTTAAAAACCCAGCATTAATTCGACCAAATAAATTACCATGGTGTATCAACGATATTTGGGAAGTTGGCATTCCTCCAAACATGGAGTTTGTCCAAAGTTGCTCTTTCCCCGTTTCATCGCGGTAAACATTCGCTTCACGAGACATTCCAGAATATTCTTGAATATCGTGTTGTTTCAATGCATATCCTTGCAATTGTTTACTGAAATAAGCCAATCCAATCAATAAAAAGATCCCAATTGCGGCAAAATGAATCCAATTGCGTTTGAAGAATGAGGTAATCGCCATTTTATATGTATTTGTAGAATAATCAGTAAAAAACGTCGTGAAGATAAGTAATCCGAGGTTTAAATGGTAAAGTTGAGGTGAGAATGTGCAGATTGTTGAAAATTTGTTGGAATAATTAATTTAGTTCTTCAAAGTCAACATCCTCAATTTTGGCATTGGTCGCAGGTGATTTTCCACGATTAAAAATTTCAACTTTACCTAAATTCCTGCGTTTCCTTTCCCGCTCTTCTCGAAAGGAACGGTCGTTTTTCAGAAATTCCCGCTCTTCATCAAGGTTGCGTTTTGCAATCATAACACGACCAAAAAACCGAAGCACAACAAGTGCTCCGATTATGATCAATATGGTTTTAAATAATCCTGTGATACTTGCTGTAAGCATCTTATTTGGATAAATGCATGTTACGTTCTGAATAGATTTTGGTAAAAAACGGGTCTTTCAGGTCTTTAATGAAACGAATTGCTTCACCTGTTGATTTCATTTCTGGACCTAATTCTTTTTTCACGTCTGGGAATTTCTCATAAGAGAATACAGGGATTTTAATCGCGTATCCTTCCTTACGTGGTTGGAAATTAAAATCTTTCACTTTTTTCTCCCCCAACATCACTTTTGTGGCATAGTTGACATACGGTTCGTCGTATGCTTTCGCAATAAATGGAACTGTTCGCGATGCTCGTGGATTCGCTTCAATTACGTATACTTTATCGTCCTTGATCGCAAATTGAATATTGATTAATCCAACTGTTCTCAAAGCTACAGCGATCTTTTTGGTGATGTCTTCAATTTGAGTCATTACAAAATCACCTAAGTTATACGGAGGCAAAACGGCGTATGAATCACCTGAGTGAATTCCAGCTGGTTCAATGTGTTGCATGACACCAATGATATAGACATCTTTTCCATCACAAATAGCATCAGCTTCAGCTTCAATTGCTCCACCGAGGAAATGATCCAGTAAGATTTGATTGTTACCCATTTCATTGATAATGTCAATCACATGGTGTTCCAATTCTTCTTTATTGATGACAATTTTCATTTTTTGTCCACCCAATACATACGAAGGGCGAACTAATAAAGGAAAACCTAGTGTATCAGCTAGTTCAAGTGCTTGTTCTGCGCTTTCAACTACGCCGTATTCTGGGAAAGGAATATTGTTTTCTTCCAATACTTTCGAGAAACGACCACGATCTTCCGCTAAATCTAACGCTTCGTAACTGGTTCCTAAAATTTTGATTCCATAGCGTTCTAACTTTTCAGCCAATTTCAACGCCGTTTGACCACCCAATTGTACGATCACACCTTCAGGTTTTTCTAATTGAATGATATCGAAAATGTGTTCCCAGAAAACTGGTTCGAAGTACAATTTATCGGCTGTATCGAAATCAGTAGAAACTGTTTCAGGATTACAATTGATCATAATTGTTTCATAACCGCATTCTTTTGCAGCCAAGACCCCATGTACACATGAATAATCGAATTCAATTCCTTGACCAATGCGATTCGGACCAGAGCCAAGTACCACAACTTTTTTCTTATTCGACGGTACGCTTTCGTTTTCGTATTCAAAAGTGGAATAATAATACGGTGTTTGTGCTTCAAATTCCGCAGCACAAGTATCAACGAGTTTATAGACCCGATTGATTCCCATTTCCGTGCGTTTATTGTAGACTTCTGATTCCAAGCAACGCAATAAATGAGCTACTTGTCTGTCAGCGTATCCTTTTTGTTTCGCTTCAAACAATAAGTCTTTCGGGATATTTTCTAGATGGAATTTTTCAATTTTACGTTCCAACTTTATTAAATCTTCAATTTGTTTTAAAAACCAAATATCAATTTTTGTTTTGTCAACTATTTTCTTGAATGGTATGCCTAGTTTAATCGCATCATAGACATGGAAAAGGCGATTCCAGCTTGGGTTTTCCAAACTGTAAAGAATATCATCTTGATTGGTTAATTCTTTTCCGTCAGCTCCTAGCCCATTTCGATTAATTTCGAGCGATTGACACGCTTTTTGTAATGCTTCTTGAAACGATCGACCAATTCCCATTACTTCACCTACCGATTTCATTTGCAAACCTAATCGGCGATCCGTTCCTGGGAATTTATTGAAATTCCAACGTGGGATTTTAACGATTACATAATCTAAAGTGGGTTCAAATAAAGCAGAAGTTGTTTTTGTAATTTGGTTATTCAACTCATCTAAATGATAGCCAATCGCCAATTTAGCAGCAATTTTCGCAATTGGATAACCAGTTGCTTTTGAAGCCAACGCCGAAGAACGAGACACTCGAGGATTGATTTCAATAGCAATAATATCTTCTTTTTCATCAGGTGAAACTGCAAACTGCACATTACAACCTCCCGCAAAATTTCCGATGGAGCGCATCATGTGGATGGCCATATCACGCATGCGTTGAAATGTAGTATCCGACAAAGTCATTGCAGGAGCAACCGTAATGGAATCTCCTGTGTGGATTCCCATTGGATCAAAGTTCTCAATCGAACAAATAATTACTACGTTATCATTATCATCACGCAATAGTTCCAATTCGTATTCTTTCCAACCGAGCAATGCTTTATCAATCATTACTTCATGAATCGGCGATAATTGTAACCCGCGTTCCAATAAGGTATCAAATTCTTTTGGGTCATAAACGATTGACGCACCAGCACCTCCAAGCGTAAATGAAGAACGAATGCAAAGCGGGAACCCAAATATTTGCGCAATTTCTTTTCCTTCCAAAAAGGATTTTGCCGTTTTTTGAGGAGCCATTGGAATTCCAATTTCACCCATTAAATTGCGGAAAGACTCCCTGTTTTCAGTGATTTCAATTGCGGCGATATCAGCACCAATGATTTCAACATTGTATTCTTCCCAAATACCCATTTCCTGACATTGAATGCATAAATTCAATCCCGTTTGTCCACCCATTGTTGGCAAAACGGCATCAATCTTATGATTTTTTAAAATCTCAATGATACTTTCTGGTTCTAATGGTTTTAAGTACACATTATCAGCTACTACTTTGTCAGTCATAATGGTAGCTGGATTGGAATTGATTAATGTTACTACAATTCCTTCTTCACGAAGCGATCTAGCTGCTTGTGAACCAGAATAGTCAAATTCACATGCTTGACCAATGACAATAGGGCCTGAGCCAATAATTAATACGGATTTGATTGAGTTGTTTTTTGGCATTTTCTGCGCTTTTTTTTAGAGTTTCAATTTGAACGAACTGTACTGCAAATTGAGCGCAAATTTAGTCAGAATAATTGGGCTTGATTAAAAAGAAGTTCATTTTTTTCAACACGCTATACACAACTAAATCGATTCACTTAAACACCGAAGAATTGTGTTCAGAATTAGATGTAAACAATCAATTTCGGTATATTTGTCATCTAAAACAGCGCAATGCAATTGGTACTTGATCAACATCAAATTGAACAAAAAATAAAACGGCTTTCACACGAGTTATTGGAAAATACGTATGGGAAAGAACGTTTATTTATAGGTGGAATTGTTGGGAACGGAGAAGTTTTCGCCAATCAAATCGCCACCATTGTACAAGCGAATAGTGCGCAATTGATTACGGTTTTCACCATCGACATGCACAAGGATTTTCCATTGGATCATCCCATAGAGTGCTCTATTGATCCCACTCAATTCATTGGTCAAACGATCATTTTAGTTGACGATGTCATTAATTCGGGAACAACCATGCAATATGCACTTATGAAGATTTTAGAACAACCTGTATTGAGTGTAAAAACAGTTGCATTGGTAGATCGTTTGCATCGCAGATATCCCATAAAATGTGATTTTGTTGGAATGACCTTAACTACTACATTAAAAGATCGTGTTGAAGTAATGCCATCTAATGGTTCATTAGAAGCTTTTTTAGTTTAAGATGAAAAAAGTAACTGAATCTGCCAGTCATTATGACAATTTGGAACAACAGCCTACTCGCTCATTATTGGAGGGAATTAATCAAGAAGACAAATCTGTTGCATTTGCTGTAGAAAAAGAAATTCCAGCGATTGAACGTTTAGTAGATGCAGTTGTTGAACGCATGCAAAATGGCGGACGCTTATTTTACTTGGGAGCTGGAACAAGCGGTCGTTTAGGTGTTGTAGATGCGAGTGAATGTCCACCAACATTTGGTGTCCCACACGGAATTGTAGTTGGACTTATTGCAGGTGGTGATGCCGCTATTCGTAAAGCTGTCGAATTTGCAGAAGATGATCGCAACCAAGGTTGGATAGATCTTGCACCCTACAATCTTACAACCAATGATGTTATTGTTGGGATTGCTGCATCTGGAACAACACCTTATGTATTAGGAGCTTTGGAAACAGCAAAAGCTCATGGCATTTTAACAGGAGGAATTGCTTGTAATCCCGAATCGCCGTTAAGTCAATTAGCCGACATTGCCATTACACCTGTTGTGGGTCCAGAATTTGTGACAGGGAGTACGCGCATGAAAAGCGGAACAGCACAAAAGTTGGTGTTAAATATGCTCTCAACAGCTATTATGATTCGCATGGGACGTGTTCGAGGAAATAGAATGGTTGACATGCAATTATCCAACGAAAAGCTGGTAGACCGTGGGATTCGTATGATCATGGAAGCAACAGATTTAGATGAAGTTTCTGCGGCTAAACTCTTAAAGGAATATGGTTCTGTAAGAGCTGCGGTTGATTCGATAAAAAAATAATTCACGTTTTTTTATGGAGTTATCTTTCATACATGCCAAACTAGTTGAACAAGATAAAATCCTTTCATTATTAAGATTTACAGCCCTTTCACTCCAAAAAAAAGGTGTTGACCAGTGGAAAATATGGTTGGATCCACCCGAAGATAAAATTCAATGGGTTGTGAATGGTTTGTTGAACAATGAGTTCTTTTTTATTCAGCAAGGAATCGATAACGTTGGTATGGTTCGACTATCGAAAGAAGACGAAATCTATTAGGGAAAGCAAACTGATACAGCTTACTATATTCATTCGCTTGTTATTCTTCCAGAATTTTCAGGAAATCACTTGGGTAAAAAAGTACTGAATTTAGTATTGAATCAAGCTATCGAACAATCGATACCGCTTTTGCGATTGGATTGTATCGCTTCAAATCAAAGGTTATGTAGCTATTATGAAAATCAAGGTTTTGTGAAAGTGGGAGAAAAACAAATGCCTCATTCATTGAACAATCTCTATGAGAAACAACTTTCCTAATCATTCATTTTTATTTATATCCAACTTTTGTTCTCTCTTCATTGGTACGATCATTGAATTGCTCAAGGTATTGAAATATGTGACTTATTTTCACTTCGTGCCCACTTAGAAGCTGTTCAATTTCATTCATTTTGTCATGTAAATCAGTATTTTGGTTTATCATTTCTTTGAGTTTTACATAAACCCTCATAATCTGAATATTTACAGCAATTGCTCGTTTGCTACTCAATACGGAAGAAAGCATTAACACTCCATGTTCTGTAAAAACATACGGAAGCGTGCGTCTTCCACCCCATTCACTTGAGGTCGCAATTTGCGACCTCAAGTGAATCCACTCTACTTCGGTTAGTTGAAACATAAAATCATTCGGAAAACGCTCCATATTTCGCTTTACTTGTTCATTCAATCGTTTTGTATCAACTTGATACAATGCTGCCAAATCACTGTCTAACATTACTTTTTGGTTTCTTATAATTCTAATCCTATCATAAATAACCTCATCGTTCAATTCTAAATCTGTCTGTGTCATGCTATTGAATATACCAATTATTTTAGACACTTGTTAGATCAAATACAAATTATCGTCCGTAACTTCGCAAGATGCGTTTTGATATACTCACCATACTTCCGGACTTATTAGAAGGACCATTTTCAGCTTCCATTCTGAAACGAGCTCAGGAACGAGGCTTGCTGGAAATTCATATCCACAACATCCGTGATTATTCCACCAACAAACACAAAAACGTTGATGACTATCAATATGGTGGAGGTGCAGGAATGGTTATGACCATTGAGCCAATTGTTGCAGTGATTGAAAAACTCACATCAGAACGGGAATACGATGATATCATCTACATGACTCCAGACGGTGAATTACTAGAGCAAAAGCACAGTAATACTTGGAGTTTAAAACAAAACTTACTAATTCTTTGTGGACATTACAAAGGCGTTGACGAACGTATTCGTGAGCATTACATAACCAAAGAGATTTCAATTGGATCTTATGTTTTAACTGGTGGAGAATTGGCTGCTGCCGTAGTTATCGATAGTATCGCTCGACTTATTCCTGGTGTAATGAATGATGAAACTTCCGCATTGACTGACAGTTTTCAAGATAATCTCCTCTCTCCTCCTGTTTATACACGTCCACCAGAATTTAATGGCTATAAAGTTCCAGAAATATTATTGTCGGGTGATTTTGCCAAAATTGATGTTTGGCGTGAAGAACAAGCAATTGAACGGACGAAATTGAGAAGACCTGATTTGTATAAGAAGTTTAAGTCTGGGGAATAGTTGCGAAACTGATTTATTGCCATGTCTCCAACTGAACGTGAGATTGTAAGCTTGACAACCTTAACTTAATATTTCAATCTTCCTTCATTAGACTAGATATTGTACTCTTGACAACCTGAACGTAATATTGCGATCTTCCTTCATTAGACTAGATATTGCAATCTTGACAACCTGAACGTAATATTGCGATCTTCCTTCATTAGACTAGATATTGCAATCTTAACAAACCGAACGTAATATTGCGATCTTCCTTCATTAGACTAGATATTACAATCTTGACAACCCGAATGTAATATTACGATCTTCCTTCAATAGACTAGATATTGCAATCTTGACAACATGAACGTAATATTGCGATCTTCCTTCATTAGACTAGATATTGCAATCTTGACAACCCGAATGTAATATTACGATCTTCCTTCATTAGACTAGAAATTGCAATCTTAACAACCCGAACGTAATATCGCGATCTTCCTTCATTAGACTAGATATCACAATCATGACAACCCGAACGTAATATTACGATCTTACTCTACGAGACTAGATATTGCAATCTTACAACCTTGAACGTAATATCGCGATCTTCCTTCATTAGACTAGATATCACAATCATGACAACCCAAACGTTATAGTAAGATCTCTTTGTCATTAGGCTAGATGATGTTACCACATAAATAATTCATATTAAATGAATTAAGCTTATATTGTTTCTTTCAAGTGGAAAAATAATTTTATTCCAATTGTCAATTAAAGTCAACTTTTTCACTATCTTAAATTACAGATTATAATTATTCATCAAAAAAAACAATTCAATTATGGGAGCAATTAAACCCAATAACTATTCTAATTTCGAACAATCTGTGGCACTTGGAGCTCGCGCATTAAATCATCCTTGCCGTGTAAAGATGATGGATTTAATTTGGGAGAATCAAGGAATAACAAGCACTGATTTAGTGAGGCATTTTAAATTATCTAAAACAACAATTCGTGAACATGTAGTCAAATTAAAAGACGGAGGCTTTGTTGATATAGAATATACACCACATTGTTATCTATTATCTATCAATACAAACAAGTATCAAAAATTCCAATCCTTTACAGAATTGTTTAATAATGATTTTTGATTCATTTACTACTCAATAATTAGGATTAATTTCGTGCTGAAATTATCGTTTAACAAATGACAGAAGAATTACTAATTGACGCCATTAAAGCTTTAAAAGAAGGAAATACAATCCTCTATCCTACTGACACCATCTGGGGACTGGGATGTGATGCTACCAATGAAAAAGCCTGTCAACGAATCATGGAAATCAAGAAAAGGCCTGCGAATAAAAGCTTTGTACTATTAGCTGATAGTTTTCAAATGATCGAAAAGTACATTCCTGAATTTCCAGAAGTGTGCTACGATTTAGCCGATTTAGCTGAAAAACCATTGACCATTATTTATCCCAATGCAAAAGGATTGGCTGCAAGTGTTTTAGGTGAAGATGGTTCGGTTGGAATTCGATTAACCAAAGATCCCATTTGTTTGAAACTGATTCGTTCCATTGGAAAACCATTGGTTTCTACTTCAGCAAATATTTCCAATGAACCGCACCCTACTTGTTTTGATGAAATTGCTTTGGAAATAAAAGAAGGTGTCGATGCAATTGTAAAAGAACGATTAACAGAAAAACGAACAGCGCCTTCGCAAATTATCAAAATAGGGCTTGATAGTTCGATCAAAATTATTCGGAAATAAGAAGGAACTAAAAAGAAATAGAAAGATTTAATTCAATTTAGATTTCACCTAGTATTCGTATATTTGCACCCGTCAAATGAAGGGTAATCCCGCAATGCAAGAGCAAAATTTCGCACATCGACTGCAGCACCCCGTGTTTAAAGTCATTTCTAAAATCATTTCCGAACAAGGTTTAGAAGCCTATGTGATCGGTGGTTTTGTACGTGATTTATTGCTCGATCGACCTTCAAAAGATATTGATATTGTAGTAGTTGGAAATGGAATGGATCTTGCCAAGGCCGCTGCTGATACTTTACGGGTAAAAAAGGTTTCCTACTTCAAAAATTTTGGCACTGCTCAATTTGTCTACAAGGATTTAGAAGTAGAATTTGTTGGAGCACGAAAAGAATCGTATCAACGCGATTCACGCAAGCCAATCGTTGAAGATGGTACATTGAGTGATGACCAAAAACGTCGTGATTTCACCATAAATGCTCTTGCTCTGGATTTACGTGCTGAAACTTTCGGGAATTTGATTGATCCATTTGGAGGATTAGACGATTTAGAAAAAGGAATCCTGCGTACACCATTAGATCCAGCTCAAACCTATTCTGACGATCCATTACGCATGATGCGAGCCATTCGATTTGCAACCCAATTGGATTTTCAAATAGAACGAAAAAGCTTGGAAGCAATTCTAGCCAATAGTGATCGACTAGAAATCATTTCTGCTGAACGCATCATTGACGAATTAAATAAAATCATACTGAGTAAAAAACCGTCTCGCGGATTTGAATTGCTGTTCTCAACCAAATTATTGCATCAATTTTTTCCTGAAATGGTTGCACTGTATGGAGTTGAAACAATTGATGGTAAAAGTCACAAAGACAATTTTTACCATACACTTGAAGTGCTCGATAATACATGTGCTAATTCCAACGATTTGTGGTTAAGATGGTCAGCAATATTACATGATATAGCGAAACCTCCTACTAAACGATTTGATACTGAAATTGGTTGGACATTTCACGGACACGAAGATTTGGGAGCTCGCATGACACCCAGAATTTTCAAACGTTTGCGCTTACCGCTTGATCATAAAATGAAATACGTTCAAAAACTTGTGCGTTTACATTTAAGACCAATTGCGCTAGTGAAAGGAACTGTAACGGATTCTGCCATTCGTAGACTTCTTTTTGAAGCAGGTGATGATATTGAAGACCTTATGATATTGTGCAATGCTGATATCACTTCTAAAAATGAATTTAAAGTCAAAAAATACCGACAAAATTTTGAACTTGTTTCTCAAAAACTCAAAGATGTTGAGGAGAAAGACCGTGTGCGTAATTTTCAACCACCCGTTTCTGGTGAATTGATCATGACAACATTTGGTCTTGGACCTTGCAGTGAAATTGGGACGATTAAAAGCAGAATCAAAGAAGCAATTCTAGAGGGAGAAATTGAAAATGACTTTGAAATTGCACAACAATACATGCTCCAAATTGCAGCCGAATTGGGTTTGGAAAAACAGAACAACTGAACGGATGCATAAACTTCTTATTTTTGACTAAATTTTACCATACATGGGAGCTCTGAAATTTCGCGTTTTATTGGATTCTGAAAAAAAACAGGAAACATTTCGCGACTTATTAATTGACGAAAACGACAACTTCGAAACACTCTATCGTACCATTTTAAATTCATTTCGCTTTGAAGGAATTGAAATGGGCTCATTCTATATTTCAAACGACGATTGGGATAAAGGACATGAAATTGGCTTAATGGACATGCGCTATTCAGATGAAGATGAAGGTCTTCCTAGTGTCATGAAAGAAGCTATTATAAAAGATTTCATCGAAGTTCCTGATCAAAAGATTATTTTGGTCTATGACTTTTTGCGCATGTGGATTTTCCTCATCGAATTAATTGAACGCACTGATCAAACAATAACAAAACCAGAAATTCTACTTTCTATAGGAATTGCGCCACCTGAAGATTCAAGAATCATACAAGAAGAGGGTGATTTTGATGGTGAAGACAGCGAACTCTACGATGATGAAGAGGATTACGAAGATGGGTATGATGAAGAAGATTTATCCAGCTACGAAGAATTCGATTATTAAAAACCTGCTATTTATAGCAACTTAAAACAGAACATACTCAACGTATGGATACAATTAAAAAATTCGGAGACCCCATTGGAGTAGCCATTCAAGAATACGCGAAAACCAAAAAACCAGACGATATTATTGTTGCTTCTGACATTTGCGACGACGATATTATTCCGCTCGAAGTACTGTTTCGTAAGTTTGAAGAAATGCCTGAAATCGAACAAACGGCCTTACTTCGTTCTAGTGGGAAGGTATTGGATGTAGGCGCAGGCGCTGGTATTCACGCAATGTACTTACAAGATCAAGGATTGAGTGTTCACTGTATTGATATTTCTGAAGGTGCAGTAACGTATCTAAAAGCGAATGGCTTGAATGCCGAACGCGTCAATTTTTTCTCTTTCAAAGATCAACAGTTTGACACCATTTTATTACTCATGAATGGCATAGGAATTGCAGGTAAGCTGTCCAATTTGGAAACAACATTGACACATGCAAAAAGCTTATTGCGTCCTGGAGGAAAAATTCTCTGTGACTCTTCCGATATTCGTTATTTGTATGAAGATGAAGATGGTGCTTTATGGATTGATTTGAATACCGAATATTATGGCAATTTCCGTTTCCAGATGAAGTACAAAAAAGAGAAAGGTCCTTGGTTTGATTGGTTGTACGTTGATTTTGATTCGTTGTTCACAGCTGCCAAAAATGTAGGTTTAAAAGCGAAACGGGTATTGGAAGTAGACGATCATTATTTAGCAGAAATAACCTTAGGTGAATGAAAAATTGGCTGATCTTACTTGGAACATTTTTTTACCTTTCTCAAGCAATTGGTCAAGAAAAAACGTTGTTATTCAGTATCAAAGGAAAAGACACAAAAATGTCTTACATCTTTGGAACTGTGCACTTGATTGAAGATACAGCCTTTTATTTCCCAACGAAACTTGAAAAAACACTTTCCAAAACAGATCAATTGGTTATGGAAATTGAAAATGTGACAGATGAAGCAGCAATTTTACCCTTATTAATCCTTGATTCTGGAAGTTTATTTGATCATTTCTCTAAAGAACAAGGTGATAGCATTGTTCAATGGGGCGCTCCCCTGCTCGGAATGAAACCCGAAACATTTAGAACTAATTTTGAAGCATTAAAACCTTTAGTATTGATCCAAATTGGTGCACAAGCAATGATGAGTGCGCACACAAGGTCGTATGAAATGGAGTTAACGGACAAAGCGAACGCCAATAAACAGTCGATCAAAGGATTGGAATCAATGGAATCACAATTGGCCATCTTTGATAATTTTTCCGATGCTGTAATCACTGAAATGATTATGAGTGGAATCCGAAATCCAGAGGCCGCGATCGATTCCCAAAAAGAACTAACGAAACTCTACATGGATAAAGACATGGAAGGTTTAGCAAAACTTATTGTTGAATCAGAAGAGTTTGGAGAAAACGCGGAAGTATTGGTCTATCAACGTAATCGCAACTGGATTCCAGTTATGACAGAATTTATGAAAACACAATCGTGCTTTTTCGCTGTAGGTGCTGGGCACTTAGGCGGGGAGCAGGGCGTCATTCAATTACTAAAAAATGCAGGTTATACCATCACTCCAATTGCTTATTAAAAGCAGTTTCGTCCTTCTATTGATAACTCTTTTTACAGGTTGCAGTACCTATTCAGAGGATGATAAATCGTCTTTTGACACCAAAATAGCGAGCTACATCGGAAAAAAAGGATGGAATATGACCAAATCTGATTCCGGCCTTTACTTACAGGAATTAGAAGCTGGAACGGGAGAAGAAGTCGTTATTTTTGGTTCTGAAGTGACCATTTCTTACAAAGGAACGTTACTGAATGGAAGCATTTTTGATCAAACTCCCCCCAACAAACCCTTAAAAAGTAATCTTAAAGGTCTCATTATGGGTTTTCAAGAAGGCTTACTTGGTAGAAAAAAAGGCTCAAAATTTCGTTTAGTTGTTCCTCCACAATTGGGTTATGGTGATATGGCTTTGGATAAAATTCCTGAAAACTCAGTATTGGTTTTTGAATTGGAATTAGTGGATTTACATTAAAATAAGTAACCTACCATTAATTTTTGCCTAAACCAAAGTTAATTCCAAACAACATAGAAAATTGAAATCCGTACTTACCGACATTGGTTTGGTGCAGTGAGCGATTAAATGCTGGAATAAGGGTTGCTGTCAACCGGACTCTTTTATTGGCTTCATTCGAAACAAAATAGCCAATTTCAATTGGGAATTGTAGCGTGTGGTAATAATTGAAGAATTGCAATTGCTTTGTTTTAGTTGGCACAGCTTTATAACTAGTTGGCTCTGTAAATAATCCCTCAGCTTTGTAAAATCCACTATGAATGGTATCAGAAGTATATTGTTGGGCATAATACAGTACAAATTTATAGCGTATTCCTGCACTCAATGTAAGTCGTCGATTATTCCTATAGGTCAAATAATGACAACTTAATCCAAACCCAAATTGCTTGTTCGAATAATTCTTCTTGTAATTAATAGAGATAGTTGAATCAAGATAAAAAAAATCTCCCCCACTATTTGTCAATGTATCAATACGGAAAGATTCTACCTCATCCTTTTTATGTGTAAAAGAATCTCCAGATTCATTACCGAATTGAAATCCTACTTGTAAAAAACTACTTCTTTGAGACGATTTACTTAGTAAAAGACTCCGTTTCAAGCCAATTTTCCACTCTACTAACGCATTCTGATTTTGAGTGAAATAATGCTTTAGGCTATTCGAATCTTCCAAATTAAATTGTTCTTCAAGTTCTTGGTAATTAAAAGAAGATTTCCCTTGAGTTGAACTTCCCACAGAAAAAGACATTTCAAATTGAGGTATTCTTCGAATCGAATCGTTTTGACCAATCGAACAAAGTGGCATTATTAACAACAAGTAACAATAGAAAACCTTTAACACCATCATCGATTAAGTTTAACCTAGCTAAATATAATATTTACTTTTCTACATTAAACGATTGTGTCAAATCGCATACCTAAAACTCAATCCCGAAGAAACACCAGATACTATTGCTCGTTGATTTTCAATTAATTCAATAATTTTTCTGAAGGTTTTGATACCAACCCAACTAAATGAAAACGTATAAATTTGAATTACTGATTTGAATTACGAAAACAATTCACCTAAAACCATTGACAAAACCAATTCAAACCCCTACTTTTGGGTTCGATTTTAAAAACGAATCTAATTTCTCTCTAATATGGGCGTTCTAGTTAATAAAGACTCAAAAGTAATTGTACAAGGATTCACAGGTAGTGAAGGCACGTTCCATGCAGGACAAATGATCGAATACGGAACCAATGTTGTTGGTGGTGTGACTCCTGGTAAAGGTGGTTCAACTCATTTAGATCGTCCAGTATTCAATACTGTTTCAGATGCTGTAACAAAAACGGGAGCTGATGTTTCCATTATTTTTGTTCCACCTGCATTTGCTGCAGATGCGATCATGGAAGCTGCTGAAGCTGGTATTAAAGTAATTGTATGTATTACTGAAGGAATTCCAGTAAACGATATGGTGAAAGCAAAAGAATACATCAAGTCGTTTGAAACACGTTTAATTGGACCTAACTGTCCTGGTGTAATTACCGCTGGCGAAGCAAAAGTGGGTATCATGCCTGGATTTGTGTTCAAAAAAGGTAAAATTGGAATCGTTTCAAAATCTGGAACATTAACTTATGAAGCAGCTGATCAAGTAGCGAAAGCAGGTTTAGGAATCACAACTGCTATCGGAATTGGTGGTGATCCAATCATTGGTACAACAACACGCGAAGCAGTTGAATTATTGATGAACGATCCAGAAACTGAAGGAATTGTAATGATTGGTGAAATTGGTGGAAACTTAGAAGCCATCGCTGCTCGTTGGATCAAAGAAAATGGAACAAAACCAGTTGTTGGATTTATCGCAGGTGAAACTGCACCGAAAGGTCGTACAATGGGGCACGCTGGTGCAATCGTTGGCGGAGAAGATGATACAGCTGAAGCTAAAAAACGCATCTTACGCGAGTGTGGAATTCATGTTGTGGATTCTCCAGCTCAAATTGGTGCTAAAATGGCAGAATTAATGGGAGTTACAGCTTAATCAAAGCTACTATAGAATATGAATCCCGATTTCGAAAGAGGTCGGGATTTTTTGTTTAAATCCACTTTATTTGTTCGTTTTTATTAAAAATTGGACTATTTTCATTCTAAAAAACAAAGCATGCTAAAATCAATCCTCACTTCTTATAGTTTACTTTTCGGAATCATCACCTTTGGTCAAGATTTACCCACTGAAATTCAAAAGGGAATTGAATACTTAAATGTGGATGACTCTGAAAAAGCACTAAAACAATTCGAAAAAGCAGTAAAAAAATATCCAACCAATGCTTATGCTTACTTGTATCTTGGTGAAGCTAAAAGTAGACTCAATCCATTTAAAGGATGGGAAGATTTTAATAAAGCAATAGAATTAGATTCAACTATTGCTGAAGCATACGCTGGTAGAGGATCTTCCTTCTATGTGAAAAATAATGATTATCGTGCAGCATTGGCTGATTATGATAAAGCCATTTCGTTGAATCCTGGAGACTGGGCACTTCATTATAATCGTTCTTCTCTTCGCTTTGAAATGAAAGACTATCAGGGGTGCATTGAAGATGTCGATATGACTTTTACATTATTCGAAGATGCCGAACAATCAATTTATATAACCAAAGCACAAGCCTTAAATAAATTAGGGAAAAGTGAAGAAGCATTATTTTTGATCAATAAGTATGAAGAGATGTTCAGTTCTGATTACGATTTCAGATATTATACAGCACGAGGTGAAATAAAATTAGCCCTAAACGACAAAAAAGGTGCTTGCGCTGACTTAATAGTTGCAAAAAACATATGCGAAAGAATCGAATTTGAATTCACAGAAGATTTAATCAACGCGTTAAAATTATTCGAATAATTACTTCTTCTTTTACTCAGAATTAAAGCCAATTTATGAAAGAATCAGTAGATCCCGGTTTAGGAACCTCATTTCGGAAGTCCGTAAAACGTGTATTGAATGAAGATGGAACCTTCAATATTAAACGCGTTGGTGCGGTTAGTAAGTTCCGTGATTTTTATAAATATTTAATCGATTTACCAATTTATAAGTTTGGTGGATTCCTCATCATGGCTTTCGTTGGAATGAATTCCGCTTTTGCTATTGGATATTTACTTATTGGCATTGAACAATTGGATGGATTACAACCTAGCCAACATCCTTTCATTGGCGCACTTTATTTTAGCTCCCAAACGTTTACAACCGTTGGTTATGGAGCAATTTCACCACATGGAAACGGAGCATCTATTCTTGCTGCATTTGAAGCATTTGTTGGATTGATTAGCTTTTCCATGGCAACAGGTTTAATTTACGGACGATTTTCTAGGCCTTCTTCCAAAATTGGATTTTCACACAATGTCATTGTTACTCCTTACAAAGAAGGTAAAGCAATGATGTTTAAAATGGTCAATAAGCGCAATAGTATTCTATTAAATTGCAAAGTACATATTACGCTTTCCATTGCGCATGAAGATGCGACCCATGAAAACCTGCTTCGACAATACTACACCATTCCGCTTGAGGTTGACTTTGTACGCTATTTCCCCCTCACTTGGACACTTGTTCACGTCATTGATGAACAATCTCCAATCAATGGATTATCCCTTGATGATTTACAAGATCGTGGATCTGAATTATTGATCTTAATTGAGGCTTTTGACGAAACCTATTCTCAAATGGTGATTCAAAAACATTCGTATGCAGAACACCAATGGTTAGAAAACGTGAAATTCAAACGCAATTTTGCTGCCAATGAATCGGGTAGAATTATTCTAGACATTAATGGTCTGAGTGATTTGGAGGAACTTTAAAAAACGACTTTACCTGTTTTTCAGCAAGCGAACCTCACATTTATTGGTTAATTTTGAAACATGTCGGCAACTACATTAAAAAACACTTCCTATTCCGTAATGGAACATTTCTATACACTGCAAGGTGAAGGAAAGTTTACGGGTACTCCAGCTTATTTTATCCGTTTAGGCGGTTGTGATGTTGGTTGTGTTTGGTGCGATGTAAAAGATTCATGGGACGCAACTCTTCATCCCCAATTAAGTGTCGAATTCCTCGTGAATGAAGTCTGTAATTATCCAGGAACTTTGGTGGTGATAACAGGTGGTGAACCTGCCATGTATGATTTAACTCCATTGGTCGAAGCCTTAAAAGCAGCTGGAAAATTCGTTGCGATTGAAACCTCTGGTGCTCATCCATTAATTGGTAATGTTGATTGGTATACTTTTTCCCCGAAAAAATTCAAAGCTCCTGTCGAAGAAGCCTATTCAAAAGCTTCAGAATTAAAAGTTGTGATTTATCATTCAAGCGATTTTGTTTGGGCAGAAGAACATGCAAGTAACGTTTCTGCTGATTGTCGCTTATACTTGCAGCCAGAATGGTCGAAACAGGAACGATTATTGCCTGAGCTTGTAGAATATGTTAAAAGTCATCCAAAATGGACGGTTTCATTACAAACACACAAATACTTACAAATACCTTAAACGTATGAGAATTCTTTATTTCCTAGTATTTTCAATCCTTTTTGTTTCGTGCTCAACGGCTCAACAAGGTTATTCAACTACGAATAAAAAAGCAATTGTGTTGTTTGAAGAAGGTCAAAAAGCACCAAATGTGACAAGAAACCCATTAAACGGTCAACCAAACTACAAAGAAGGTTTACGCTTAATGGAAAAAGCATTGGAAAAAGACCCGAATTTTTGGGAAGCTCATGTCCTTGCAGCCGAATTTGCGGAATACTCGAATCAAGCTGAAATTGCGATAGATCATTATTTAAAAGCTCTCGCAATAAAACCCGATCACAGTCCGTCTGGAAGTACGTATTTCTATTTAGGAAATCTGTATTACATTACAGGTAAATACGATGAATGCATCAAGACCTTGGATATCTATGTCCGCAATCCGCGAGCAAATCAAGAAATGGTTGCAAACGCTCAAGAAATCATGGCCTCAGCTGAATTTGCTAAAGTTGCAGTGAGCCATCCAACAGATTTTGAACCTATTAATCTCGGACCTGGTGTCAATACAGCCGATCCAGAATACTTCCCTACTATTACTGTTGATGGTCAAACGATTTTATTTACCCGTTTAATAACAGATAGTCGTGTTGGTGGAACATATCCTAAACAAGAAGATTTTTATGTGTCTCATTTAAGTCCGCAAAATGCTTGGCAGACAGCGATTTCTATGCCAACCAACATCAATACAGTGCGCAATGAAGGTGCACCAACCATTTCTGCTGATGGAAGAAGTCTCATTTTCGTTGCTTGTTCAATGGGTGATGTAACAGATTATGGTGATGGTAGAACGGGTAAAGGAAGTTGTGATATGTTTGTCACAAAACGCATGGGTAATAACTGGACAAATCCGCAAAATTTACCCGGTAAAATCAATTCGGCAAGTTGGGAATCACAACCGTCACTTTCAGCTGATGGAAAAACCTTGTATTTTGTGAAACGTGTAAGCGCACGTGGCATGGAACAAGATGCTGATATTTATATGTCGATTCTACAAGAAGATGGTACATGGGGAATTCCTACCCGATTACCGAATACGATTAATACACCAATGATGGAAGAATCTGTATTGATTCATCCAGATGGTAAAACATTGTATTTTTCATCCCGTGGTCACCAAGGAATGGGAGGATTAGATATTTATGTATCTCGAATGGATGTGAGCGGTGTTTGGGGACAAGCTGAGAATTTAGGTTTCCCGATCAATACACGATTTGATGAAAATTCCTTGATGGTAAGTGCAGATGGTGAGATCGCTTTCTTTGCTTCGGATCGTGAAGGCGGTTATGGTGATTTGGATATTTACTACTTTGAAATGCCTGAACATTTACGCCCTACCAAAACCTTGTATTTTGATGGTTTGGTCTACGATATTGAAACCAAAAAACCAGTACCAGGCAAATTCTCTTTGGTCGATTTAAAAACAGGAAAAGAAGTCATTCAATCAGAAGCCGATCCAATAACGGGTGCATTTACGGTTTCGTTAACTGTTGATCGTGAGTACGCTTTAAAAGTTAGCTATCCAAATTACAATAATTTTTCAGCAAATTTCAATATGACCAATCCAGATGATCAAGAAGTGATTCACTTGGATGTACCAATGGTTCCAATCAATAGTGTATCTGTTGTTGAATTAAAAAATGTCTTCTTTGATTTGGGTAAATCAACCTTACGACCAGAATCATATATTGAATTGAATAATTTACGCGACTTCTTAAAAACCAATGCTACCTTGAAAATTGAATTGGGTGGACACACAGATACACGTGGTGATGATGCAGAAAACTTAAAACTTTCCAACGATCGTGCAAAAGCAGTGTATGACTATTTAGTGAAAGCAGGAATTGATCCGAAACGCTTGTCTTACAAAGGATATGGTGAAACTAAAACCAAAATTTCTGATGCTGATATAGCTAAGTTGACAACCGAAAAAGCGAAAGAAAAAGCGCACCAAGAAAATCGTAGAACTGAATACCGAATTATCAAATAAGGATGCACTTTCTAAGACTGATTCGACCAATAAACTTACTTGTCATAGCATTGACAATGTATGCGGTACGTGTGTTTTTCTTACCGTACATGGTTAAGCCGTGTTCTTGTCAAGGTTGGAATTCAGAACCACTTGACTTTTTTCTATTGGTTTTTTCAACGGTTATTATTGCAGCTGGCGGGAACATTATTAATGATTATTTTGATGTAAAGGCAGATCGCATCAACAAACCAGAAAAGTTGATTATTACCAAATATATCAAGCCACGATGGGCCATTCTCATGCATTGGATCCTTAACTTTGTTGCATTTGGAATTGCTTGTTACCTCAGTTGGCGACATCAAACATTTTGGTATATGTTCATTCACTTGTTAAGTATCAATGGGCTTTGGTTCTATTCCATGTATTTCAAACGTCGATTTCTCATTGGTAATGTAATTATTTCCATCCTTACAGGTTTGGTTCCTATTTTATGTGGTATTTATTTTCTAGACATTACTTCTCCCTTTAATCATGATTACCTTCCATCAACTTGGAGTACACATGATGGAAGTTGGATTACTGATTTGAATCTCAAAATTTTCTTTGTGCTCTTCTTTGCCATCTTTGCTGCATCGCTCAATTTAGTGCGCGAAATAGTAAAAGACATGGAAGATGTGTCAGGTGATTTGGTTCTAAAGGCGAAAACACTACCTATTGTTCTTGGTCAAACGAAGACAAAATGGATTGCAGCAGGATTAATCGTTGTGATGATCGTTCTACCTATTCCATTTATCTGGGAAGCATACGCTATTTATGGAAAATCATTTCTTATTGCAATGGCTCCTGCCCTACTGGTTCTTTTAGGAATGTTGTTGGTGCTGTTCCAATTGTATCAAGCAACCGAAAAAAAGCAATTAAAACAGGCAGATTTAACCTTGAAAATTATAATGATTATTGGTTGTTGCATGCCCTTTTACTGGTATTTTTTATGACAAACATCAATTGGGTCTTGGGTTCAGGATCTCCAAGAAGAAAAGAATTATTAGCAGGAATCGGAGTTGACTTTGTTGTTCGCACAAAAGATACCGATGAAGTTTATCCTCTCGATTTAGCTCCACAAGCAGTTCCGGCCTATTTAGCTGAACTAAAAGCAAAAGCCCTCCTCCCCGACCTTGCACCAACAGAAGTTGTAATTTGTGCCGATACAGTCGTGATTTTGGATCAGGAAATCATTGGAAAACCACTCGATAAAGCGGATGCCCTTTCCATGCTTACACGTTTAGCAGGAAAAACACATGAAGTAGTTACTGGAGTTTTCATTGGCAATAACGAACGTCAATTCGTTGCTTCTGATGCTACACTAGTAACATTTGGTAATTTGACAGCTCAAGAAATTGAACACTATGTTGATCAGTACAAGCCATTTGACAAAGCAGGTTCGTACGGCGTTCAAGAATGGTTGGGGTATGTTGCGGTTGAAAAACTAGTTGGTTCGTATACGAATGTCATGGGCTTGCCAACGCATTTGGTGTATCAGATGGTTCGAGAATGGATGGCAAAGTAAATGCTACTTTACAATCTTGTGCGTGTCATAAAGAGGTGTGAGTGATAAAAAGTTAGTTTTTGGGAGAAAAAAACTAAATGTTGATTGTGTCTTTTATTCACTTCATTTCCAATTTTTTTAGTGGAGTATAAATACGTTATTGTATTCAGTAATACGCTTCCGTCCGCCGTGGAGGATTGCGGGATCACTCGATGTTTTAATGCTTTAAATCAGATACTTACAATTCATTTTGACGCACTATTTCTCAAAATAAATTCAACTAATTTTTAAACTTTAAAAACAGTTCTCCATTCAAGAAACAACTTCATTGGATTTATTCACCTCATTTCCAACTTTTTTAGTGGAGTATAAATACGTTACTGTGTTCAGTAATTCGCTTCCGTCCGCCGTGGAGGATTGCGGGATTACTCGATGTTTTAATGCGTTAAATCAAATACTTACAATTCATTTTGATACACTATTTCTCAAAAAAAAATCAACTAATTTTCAAACTTTAAAAACAGTTCTCCATTCAAGTGACAACTACATTGGATTTATTCACCACATTTCTGACTTTTTCTGCAAATCCTAAAATGAAAAAACGCTCACCGAAATACCGATGAGCGCTTTTTCTTTGTTATAACTCGTAAATTCTTATTGTTTCACAAACTGACTTGTTTTCACCCCTTCAGATCCTGAAACTTTTACATAATACAATCCTTTGCTCAAATCAGCAATTGGTAAATTTACACCAAAGAAACTACCATCCGATGCTGTGGTTTGTTGTTTTAGAATGCGTCCGTTGGCATCTAGAATCCACACTGTAATGTCCGTACCTAAATTCCCGTTAAATTCTACACGAATATTCTCTGTAGCTGGATTTGGGTATAATTCTAAGTTCTCATCCAACATGCCTTTGTCTACTGTATTCAAAGCAAAACCAACAGAGAAATCATAGCGGTGGTATTTACCAAAATCAGTGTTGAATGATTCAATGATTCCAGCTCCGACATAACGCAAACGGAATTGACCGCTTGTTTCGCCTTCTACTTGACTTGAATACCAGAATCCTATTCCATCATGATCGGTGTCTTCTAAGATCACAGAATAACATCCTTGAGCCAAATCAAATGTATCTCTGTACTCTGTTGTATTCGCAAGATTCGTGCGCTCAAAAACTGTATTTCCATAGCCATCAATCAATTTCCAACTGTTTTCAACTGCTTTGTTGTTGGTTTTGAAGTACACATAGAAAGGTCCATTGATCACTTCTGGTGCTTGGTATTTCGTAATGAACTCATTATTCGGTGCATATTCATCTAAATTCGGAGTTCCTTCAATATCATAAACTTGTGCATGGAAACCATTCGCTGTAACGGCACCAAACCACCAGTTTTGATCGGTAATTGGAATTTCAACTGTTTCTTTTTCTAAGAAATCCAAGTTTCCATTCCATTCATATTCCATCCATGTACCATAGGAAACCCAGCAACGGATTTTACATTTCGTCAATGGTAAAGCACCTGTATTTTGCAAAATCACGCGTGGATTCGAACAAGTTGGATTCCATTTGCTATAGTATTCCCATTTATTTGGATTCAACACATCAATGATGGCAGCATCATGTTGGAAATTCGGTGCAGAATACGAAACCAAATCCAAGGCTGCAACATAATTTCCGCCTGCTTGACCAGCATCATTTGCAGGAACATCGTTCACATCGTAATCAATGGAGATCGTTTGTCCAGGTGTTACAAAAGAGGACAATTCATGATCGTACTCAGGAACTAAATCGCCAGGACACCAGCCTTCTCGTGCATACGGCCACGTTCCGCCTTGTGCCACATTTGGATTAGAACCACATTCTGTTCCTCTCCAAATATTCCAAGTAAAACGTGGAACTCCGTCAATAATGATTTGGTGATCTTTTGGTGCCCATTCGCAACAAGCTGCATCACCAACTTGACCGTGACCAGAAAAACGGGTCTTGATTTTAAACATTTCAGAAGTATCCGACAATTGTACTGGAGTAGCACTTAAAACGGCATCGCTTGCCATTTGACCATAATTATAACTTGTGAAATCTGCCCAAATTGGTTCAATATTATCAACATCTCGTGGAGGTGTTCCCTCAATGAATGCAAAGCGAAGATCAATTAACTCTTGGGTGTTGTGTGCAGCTAAATCAACTGTTCCATTCAAGTACTTTTGGTAATCGGTAACATCGTAAATCCATGTAAATCCTTGCGGACCTAAATCAAATCCAATTCCATAAGGTGTGATATATCGGCCAATTTCCACATCATGAACCAATTCAAATGGCGGTTGGTAATAGGTTAACGTTTGATTCGTAATGGTATTTGTGAAACTGTTTGCTACTGTTCCTGTAGTTGATCCATTGCTAGCAAGTGTATCCATTGAAGCATCGTCATAAATGACTGTATTATTAATGATATGGAAGCTATTATCGGAAGGTGTATATTCAAACAACACTTTTGGTTGTGGGAATTGAGTAGACAGAACTGAATCCGTTTGAGCTGCTAAATAGGTTCCTTGTACAAAGGAAACAGTTGGTCTTTCTGAACTTGAAACACGACCAGCAACTGGATAAACATCCTGTTGAATCATGTTGTCTTGCGAACACATTCCTAAACGATTATTGCCAGAACGATCAACCATTGCAAGTGTATTGTCGAAATCGTAATAGACTTCCAAAGCACTGTAGTCAGGATGAGATGCGTCTATTTTTTTGTCTTTCCATGTGGCAATCGTTGCAGCATCCAATGCAGTTGTCCAAACAGAAAATTCATCAATATCGCCGCTGTAATTGTAGGCTTGATTTGCATTTGAACCTAAAAAGAACTTGGCTACTTTTCCAACAGGACGGGTTAAACCAGTTCCAGAATGCCACAAAACAGCATCTTTGTAAATCATCATGTCACCTGTACTTGCTTTTTTTACAAATACCCATTGGTGCCAGTTATTATCAATATCTGCCGCAGTTGCTACTTTATTGATTCGGTCATAACCATTTCCTGTTCCCGCATCGAAATAGATCGAATTATCAGACCAAGGGAAGTGAATATTAAAAATGCGGTTATTCAATGAATCAACAGCTTCAAGGACGGATGTATTTGTACCGAAACTTGCATTTCCTTTCGCCCAGAATGAAATGGAAACATCACCCCCTAAATCAACATTGCTTAAATTGATTTCTGCATAATCAGCAGTTGTAGTGCGAAATACACCATTGTTATCCGAATATGTTGAAACGCTTCCTACAACACCACTTTCTTGTGCTGTCATCTGAATCATCGATGCAGCCGTATTGGCATCTGAATAACTTAATTCAACCACTATATTGGAAGTTCCATCCCAGAAATAAGGACTGGAAAAATTCACTGCATTCGTCCCAACAATCATTCCTGAAAGGTGATTATCATAAACAGTAGTAAAACCAGCAGTTTCCCAAGCAGTTAATGTAGTTCCATTGGTGTTTTTTAATCTAATTTTAACATTTTGCAAACTCGCTAAGGCATTTAAAAAGGAAAATTCCATGGCTTGTAAATCGCCTGTTGTAGCACCAGAAGCTAATAATTCACTCGCGGAAACAACCCATTGCATTGTTGAACCATTCGATCCAGTATTCACAATGGCCATTGGTGTAGTTGCCGTTCCTGCAATTGGATAACTAGACGTGACATTCGCCATACGCTTTTGAACAATTTTCCATTGCTGGTCGTAATATGCTTGAATATTAAAAGAAGCACTCGCAGGATTGAGCGTGTTGATTTTATACCGTGAGCCATCAACCTGTACAGAATCCATAATGCCAGTATGATCGAATACGCGGGTATAAGCCAAATAATCCCATTCTCCACAATTGTATTGATCCCACGTTGTTAATGGACTACACTTTAACTTGTAATACATTAATACTTTTTCAAAGCGCTTGGTTTCCAAAGAAGCAGGAAATTGAAATTCGGCTCTTCGAGAGACAATTGTATCAAAGGTGAAGGTTTGAACCCATGTTGTGTCTTGGGCTTTCAAACCTAATACTGGTAGTAGTAAAAGGGCGATTACACTAAAAAATTTCATGTTTTTCATTTAGTTTAAAAGTAAGTTAAGAACGACTGTATTTGACTTAACCAGAGGATATTAAATATACCTCTTTTTAGACAATTGTTCCGAACATATTGTTTAGCAAGAATATGAATACCAAAAATAGAGCTATTCAATTCGAAAAACAGCAATATTGCAAGACAAAACAGGGACAAAGCACTTTAATCGTAGACAATCATTCAATTTCTAATCAGTCGATAAAATGAATTAACAGTTACTATTCGTAAGGTAAAACAACTGTATTTCAATTGATTAATTGATCACTAAAACAACGTGGCATGATACAACTATGAAATTAAATGGACAGTACTATTCTTATGTCTGCCCTGTCTAAAAAATACTGTAAACAGGTAAACGATTTGCTGTTGTTTTCTCATAATTCGGACTTCGCTTGTAAATGAAGAACAGCTGATCCCATTCACTCGCTGCAAATGCAGGATCAGTTCGTTTTTTAGAATAAAAATCTTGCGCCAATTCTGGGTCTTTCTCCAATAATTGAGCAGCGATTTCTTCAAAAACATAAGGTGAGAAATATTCCTTCTGCTGCAAATGACTATCAAAGAAATTCCACGCAAAATAACTATCTTCTGCTTTTGGTTCAAAAACGGATAACAAAAAGAGTCTTCGTTCCTGTTCCGTAGGAATGATTATCGTTCCTTTTCCGAAGAATAAGGTGTCGATTATTTCTTCTGTTTTTATTCTACTGTGCAAGTAATGGGATTCGTAGGGTTGTTTGGGGCTTTCATACGTTGAGACATGGTTTACCGTAACACCTACTAAAGAATCCATGTTCTCTCTATAGTATTTCACTCCATTTGCATCCAATCTGCGGATGATTTCTTCATTTGAACCACTCATGATATAAAAACGAGGAATAGCAACTGAATCAACTGATTTATAGGTATTAAAATGGGGAATGTTTTTTGTGTACGGTTGTTGTTGATCGTAAAGGAGACGAATCAGACCAGTAACATCACTTGTTTGATAGATCGCTTTGAATCCTTTGAAACGAATGGAATCGGCTTTATCGGTCAATTTATAATTGTACTTGAAATGTGTTTGTTTATTGGACCAATCAATTGCTTGTTTACGAGCGGATTCAATGTCTTTGGCACATTCATTTGTCCAAATCACCAATTCATCAATGAACTGTCTCGTTACTTCTACTCGCTCAGGAAATGGTTTAAGCATGTGTGTTTCAACCGTAAAACTCACTGAATGAAACAATGAAGCATAACCCATTGCGTAACGTGGTAAATCATTGAAAGCCATGATTCCTTTGTCTGGAATATCATCTGTCAATTCCACATAAGGAAACACATCTGTTTTTCGTTTTTTAAGACGACTTGTTAAAGTTGGAATACAATTCTGATAGGTTAATGTTTTCATTGATGGTGCCATTCGCTCTTTCATGGAAGCGATATAGGTCAATGTATATTGGTAATCCGCTCCATTACTCACATGCGTATCTACAAATACATCTGGATTGAGAGCGTGGTAAATGGCGGCAAACGTAAACGCATTCGGCGAATCCATTTTTATGAAATCACGGTTGAGATCCAAGTTTTGACTATTTCCACGAAAGCCGTATTCTTCTGGTCCGTTTTGGTTCGCTCGACTGGTAGAAGAACGATTAAACATTCCTCCTACATTGTAGGCTGGAATGATTGCTATTATAGGCAAATTTGCCGTTTTCTTCCCTGCTTTAATCCATTCATCGATCCAAATGAGGCAAGCATTCACTCCATCTGGTTCGCCAGGATGAATCGCATTATTAATGAGAATGGTTGTAGTAGCACGCGCCTTTTCCATCGTTTTGGTTGAATCTTGCGCCCCATTGATAATACAAACATAAATTGGCCAATCGGTATCGGATTTCCCCATTGCATACAATTCAATTTCCGAATGCGCTTGATCCAATTGCTGATAGTAGGCAATCAATTCAGGATAAGTTGGCGTTGTATTTCCTGACCATTGGGCAGAGACATCAAGACATGAACATACAAGTAACAAATGGAAAAGGAGTGTTCTCATAAAGTAAATGTAGTATAAATGATTAAATACATAATCGCATGATACATGGTTCTGTAGGCAAGCGATTCATCGCGTACCTACAGAATATAAACAATTGTAGACGGTCAATGAATGGCGTGCCAACATTGTTATAAATCGATAATCTAATTATTCCATTTTTCTTGTTCTTCTGGTGTTAAAAACGACCAAACAAGAATTCTGCTTTGTTTATTTCCTTGTGCCATTGGAAGGGTTTTCACTGTAATGGCTTCTGCCTTTTTTAATAATTTGTAGGCTTTATTGAGGTTTGATTCTTTGGAGACAAGTGTCGAAAACCAACAGCATGAAGTCGCAAATAGTTTGCTTTGTACGATCATGCGCCAAATAAATTGTTCTTCCCCTCCTTCACACCATAATTCATTGGGTTGTCCACCAAAATTGAGTTTGGCCTTTGGTGTTTTCGTTTTTGTTATAGCTGATTTTGTAAGGTTCTTTAATTTTCGTTGCGTACTTGCTTCTGCTTCAGCTTGTGAGGCATGAAAAGGTGGATTACAAATCGTCACATCAAAACGTTCTTTGGGTTGTATAATCCCTTGGAAAATATCCGTCGCATTGGTTTGTAAACGAGCCTCAATACTACCCTTAAATTGCGGATTTGTTTCTACCAAACTATTCACGGATGCTATGGCAACTGGATCAATATCAGTCCCAACAAACGACCATTGGTATTCAGCATTTCCGATGATTGGGTAAACAGCATTTGCGCCTACACCAATATCCAAACACTTGATTTTTTTACCAGTTGGTATTTCACCATTTCGCATTAATAGATCGGCGATATTGTGAATGTAATCTGCTCTTCCTGGAATAGGCGGAATTAAATAATTCGCTGGAAGGTCCCAATTATTAACACCATAGTGCTTTTTAAGTAAGGCTTTATTGAGTGCTTTTACTGCTTCTGGATTAAAAAAATCAATGGTTTCTTGCTTGAATTCATTGATGATAACGAATGCAGCTAACTCAGTTGAAATGGTTGTTAAATCACTGAAATTGTAACGTTCACGGTGTTTATTACGAAGATGTAATGCTGTTTTTTCGGCTGGAGGAGTTCTTTTTTTGTCGAGCATAGTTTGTCGCTATCAGAAAAATGAATGTGACTAAAATGCACATACATGTTTACACAATTATTCCATAAAGGTACTAAAAGCGAATTCAATTGAAGAATTAAGCATTAAACGTGATGCCGCTTCTTGAATTTCACTTGTGCCTTCACTCCTATTTTCGCATCGATTGGCACGTCAATGAACGCAGGATTTTCAACTGTTGCTGTATTCAAAGTACAGTTAATGCGCATGTACTTCGCGGAACTTAACAAGGCCAATTCATCTTTGGTAAATGCAATTGAATTGACAGAAGTTGAAGTCATTTTACCATTCACCAATGTTCCGTAATCAGCGCTGTTAATAGCCATTGTTTTGGGTGAAATAGCAACTGGTTGATAATACTGATCTAACCAATAACAGGTTGCAATTGCATCAATGCTAAATTCATTCTTGATCTGGAATTCAAGCACTGCTTCTTCAATGGTTGATAAATCAAGTGATGACATATCTAAATCAAGCGTATCTTCAACTACCAATGCAGAAAGCTCCATATTAATTGGAACATCACCTTTCAACGTCAAAGCAATGGAACTGCTTTCTATGAACTCATTTTGCATGGTAAATGACATGGGATTGAATTGAACTGCATATTCAGCTTCAACTGTGACCGCTTTTGCTTCAATCAAATCAATGATGGATGAATTTTGTTCATTCAAGGTAAAACTCGCTTCGCCTTCAATAACGCTAGTTCCATTTATTTGTGCAGGTTCAAGCGACATCCATTGGTTCAGCAAGTTGGTTTGCAGCTGTGTTATAATGCCATTCTCATCAATTGCTTTGAGTGAAACCAGTTTAAATCGCGCAGGAGCTTCTACCCCATTTTTAATTCCAATGGATAACGAAATCGCATTTAATCCAAACGAACCGGATGGAACATTTTTGAAAAAGTCAACCGAAGTGGAAACAGATTGATTGATGATTTCATTTCCGAAAAACCCAGTAGCTGCTTCTAAAATGACACCTTCTAATGTTGCTTCAAAATAAAGTGTATCGTAACGTGTAATATTTACGGCAGGTCCAGTAGGATCGGTTGTGATTTTGAGTTTAGAAAAAACAGCATTGACTGTATCTTGCAATTCACCCGTTGTTTCAAATGTATAGCCTGAAATATCTATTTGACCTGTGATAAAACTTGGATTGGCAGAAGTGCCGGGAGCAGCTAATGGCGCCACTATTAAGGTATTTCCGTTTTTATCTGAATAAGGAAATTCTGCTTTAAATGTTGTGTTGGTTGGGATGACATTCCGTGCTTTGTATTTCAAAATACCCGATTTCACCTTAAATGTTGTCAATTGTACTGGCTCAATGTCCAAAACCATATCAAATTGGTGGTAAAGTGATGAACCAGCGGTAACAGTGAAATTATCGACATCTAATGAGATATTGGAACTTACTGTTGTATCAGGAATGATGATCAGATCAGAAACAGGAGCTTGGTAAAGCAATTCTTCAAAACGCAAATGAGTTTGTCCGTTGTTATCGTAAACAATAGAATCTTCCACCAATGAATTGAGCGTGAGCGTATCGTTAATCAATGGAGCTGTCCAATCGCCCACCCAGCTAACATCCTTTTTACAACTTGATAATAATGTGATTGCGCAAATTAAAAACACACTTGTTTTCATTGTTCAACGTTTTTTCGTTAGTAGCGAACCAAAGATAGTCTTTTTTTTATTTTCATTCTTCAAAGCTACTTACGCCTGAAACGTACCTTCCATTTCTCTATTCCAATCCTCTAAATCAAACTGATTAATGGATAATTCTGCAATGAAGTAACAATCTGAAAGTGCTTCGTAATACGTCTTCTTAGCAGATTCTATACTACTTTTTTCAATGACCCGTAACAAGCAACTAGGGTCATCACTTGTTCGAATAATTTCATTTACTTTTTCTCTGAGTTCATAGAGTCCATTCGGTATTATTTCTTTGAACTCAGTCTGATCCAACGTGGAAAAGGATGTTTGGGAACTATAAAATGGGCGTACTAAATAATCTTCTCCCACTTCTGAAAATTCCTGAACGATCACTTCCTGTTTAATTTCTGGATGATTTTTAAACCATTGCTTGACAGTTTTTGTCAAATCGACTAATGCAGGAATGTATTTCGGATCAATAACTCCATCAAAATGGCGAATGAGCGCAATTGGTTGTTGAAATTGATCCTTCGTACAATACAAAGTGCCTTTAAATCCATCTAGTATGATGAAGATTTGGTTTGCGGATTTAAAGTTTTCAAAAGTGTTCATTGGAACTAAAATTGTGCTCAAGAATTAAGTACAAATGCAAAAGTGACTTTAAAATTTAATTGAGACATAAATAAATCTTCACCCATTGCCCCCAAATCTTCTATTTCAACAGTGTAAATCCTTATTAGTTCTTGAAATGAACACCATAACTTTTTTGCAAATGAATCGATTGTACTTTGTATTTCGTCTATACCTGATGTTAGTTTCAGTACTTCACCAATCAATTCCATTTTGAACCTAAAATTGGAACCTGAAGCGCAAAAAAAAGTGTTGTTTTTTGTCGTGCATTTCCAATTCCATTAACTGATCCATTAATAATGAAATAGATGGAAACAGTGCACAAGCTTGGTTAGGCATTAATCCTTTATTACTAATCGTTATATCTTGACCAATAATAGAAATATATCCAGATGAAAGGAAATTTACATCAGTTGGATCTTGCGTTGTGAGTTCTAATTGAATGTTCATTAGTGTTCTATATCCGATCTACTTTTTTGAATTATTGAATAGACCATTTTAACGTAAATGATATGCTTTTACATCTGAAGATGCAAGTTCATATAAATCATCAAAGTGAAAATTTCCAATCTTTTCAATTAAATCAATAATACCATCTTCAGTCATGTTCACTTTACCAAGATCATTGTTTTCCAATGCATTTGGTAAGTCTTCACCTCCAACGGCACCTTTATACGAAAGACGTTCACCATTTTTAAAGTAGGCATACGCAAATGTATCAGAATAGGAATTAATTAAAAAACATAGCACTTGTCCATCCGAAGACAAAGCACTTAATTCATCATCAAAAGAGGAAGGAGTAATTTCATCAAATGCACAACTATGAGCAATCGATTTTTCAAAGATTAATACAGCATTGTTGATACGTAAAATTCCTATCCCCTCAAATTCATACGAATTAATTGTTTCAAAATGGGAAGATTCGGGGGTTTCTTCCGTATCTAAATCAATAAGCGAAAGAATTTGTGGATCATTCACAATTTTATTCACATTTAGCAATATACCTGATAGTCTCATAGTTTGTTTTTAAGCATTAAAAATAATTAATTTGGTGGTCTTTCAAAAACGACCTCTCCTTGTTTAAATAACGGGAAATTTTTACCACCAAAAGCTGTTTCAGCATTTGGTCCAAAAGGTTTCATTCTTGTAAGTTCTCCTCGATCTAAGAACCCATATACAGTTGTTTGTTCTGCAGATGTACTAGCAGTTGCCGATGATTTGAACTCTCTATAAAGTATTTCATTCCCACGTTTCAAAACTGCATCAATTCGAGCAGAACTTCTAGTTGGGGTGCCAGATTCAGATAAGATACGAATACTTACTTCACGAATAACTTGATACCCTAAATTTCTATATTGCAAGACCTTCGTATAGGCCCATATTTCTCCTAAAATATCATTTTTAACAATAGTAGGTAAATCTGTTCGAAGTAATGCATCTTTTACGATACTCCAACGTACAGTATCAATTGTTGTTCCACCTTCACCACCGAGTATTGAATTAGCTATACCTTCACTTCTACCTCGAATAAATGAAGACGTAAGATCTCCAGGCCTCCTATTTGTAAGTCCTGCACTAACCATTGCTTGTCCATCAGCATTTCTACCAGTCATTTTATCACCCCAAATAGAATTAGCTACCTCATCTGGTGTCTCTGCTATCGCAGCAACTAATCGCTCCGAATAGGCCAATGATTCCCTAATTTGCTCCATTGAATAGCGATCATTTCCTAATCGATCTACAGCAGTTCGTAATTTTGTTAATGCATTTTCTCCAAGTTCTTCAAATAGCAATAAGGTTTCTTCACGCGTTAAAGCCATTTTTGAAATGACATGATTTAATTGTCTTGTAAAATCTGAATCCGAAAGGGCAGTAAATCTAGCTCGAATAACCATCAGATCATCAAATCTTAAAGTCGTTAATATACTTGAAACAACTTGGTTATTTGAAATCCTGTAAACAATAAATGAAGCTCCATTGATTGTACTTTCATTGGATAATCCAGTTACAATGGTTTGCAACATTCCAGAAGTTAGATTTGGCGTATTTATCTTTGCTAACATCTTATTGAATTCATAAAAGAAGTTCCCAATGTCAACCTTTCCAGCAAGAGAATTTAATAACGTAACTACTGCATCATCTGAATAACCAAGCACTTTAAGCCTTGATACGCAACTATCTAAAAAAGGAGGTCTAGCTGAGGCGGATCTCCACCTAATAGGAATCCTATCATTTAATGCTGAATTTGCCGCCGCATTTGTTCCCTTCATTTCACCAAGCAGGTTATCAGCCAATCCTTGCTCAATAGCTGCTTGAGATTCTGCTTCTAATACTAAAGCTTCTGCTCTTGCAGGATCATCAACAACGATTTCAACAGAAGAAACGAGTTTTGTTTCCACTACATCCAATGAGTTAGATGACATTTGAGATTTTTCTGTCCAAAATGCTCTTCGTTCTCTCCAAAAAGCAGATTCATCTGCAACCATTATTCCTGCTTGCCTCCGCAGTAAGCTAAAATAACCTTCTTCAGCTGCAGCCATGCGTACAATTGCAATCGAACTCCTAGCAGATTCTATGGCAACAGCAGGTTTTTGAATCAATTGTATGACTCTACTAACCCCCGATACAATTGATTTGGATGCATTAGCAGGTAGTCCTCGGACAGCTCGAAACATTCGTCCTGGCAATCGAGATAATGCAGCCATTAATTCTCCTGCCTGAATAAGTTTTACCAACCCTTCAATTCCTTCAATTACTAGTTTTGCTGCTCCATAACCACCAGCAAATATTAATATAATATTGACAATTAAATTAACAATGCGTGAAGTCCAGAAAAAAGATTGTTGACATTCTGTAAAAGGGCCTTCAATAAGAGAAGCTTCCAAATTAACTTCTTCCATCATTTTGGAAATTGCATCTCCAGGTGCACTGAAAAAATCACCCATTGAAGAGAAGAACGAATATACAGCCTCCTTATCTTCTCGTCCAAATTTCCCTCCACTAATGGCATATATGATGAGTCCAAGTATACTTTTAATTGCAACAATCAGGTCCCAGATTAATACAATAATATCCCACACAACTGATAAAACACCCCAAACTACACCAGCTAATCCACAAACTACATATTCCAAGAAGGATACCACATAATCGAAACCAATCACAATTTTATCCCATGTCCATTCCAACCAGTTTTTCTGAATATTATAAATAGGCAATACTCCTGGCATTAATATTCGTAACTGTTCGTAGTCTTCCTGTTGCATATCTTCCATCAATGAAACAGATGCCTCTTCTGCCCATTCTTCTTGTGATAACTGATTATATTCATGTAAAACGTAAATCCTGTTTTCTACTAATTGTACGCGTTGGAAATTCGCCACAATTTTCTGGCTATCAGAAATACCTGTATACCCCGAAACTAAATCTTTTACTTTCGAAGCTATCCAATGTCCAGCATATTTAATTCCTTTAACGCTACCTGCATTAAAGAAGTGTTGCGATAAACGAAATCCTTGAACAGAAGACATATCTCCAAGTAACCAGATTGCAGTCTCATTCGTTGTCATTCCAGTTTCAGCTTCTAATGCCCCTAAAACTGTATCTAGAAATTCTCCTGCTATGGTTGAATCACCTAAAAAGAGTGAAAGAATTTCAATACTATTGGATTCTGAAGTATAACCAGATAAGTTACTATAAATTTGCTTTGCAATTAATGTTTCTACATTTCGAACTCGTAAATTAATAAAATGCGAATTGAGACTTTTCCAATCTGAAGTAACCATATCTGAATACATCCACTCCAAAATTTCTAACCCAGATGATTCATTTAATGTTGCTACACCGCTGATAATTTCATCAATTGTAAATTTACTTTTGTTAATTAATGTAGATAGAATAGTGGCACTGTCATCTGAATCCGTCCAACCACTCAATGCATCGTAAATAGCATTCATTTGTTCATCAGTCGCTGAATCACCATCACGTTGAATATAATTTTCATCTAATTTTTTATTGACAACGGAACCAGCCCCTCCCTGCTGCACCGTATGCGTCAACTCATGTGCCAATAAATGCTGTCCAGATTTAGTATCAGGATTGTATTTACCTTCATTGAAATAAATATCACTTCCATTAGCAAATGCTTGTGAGCCGAGTTGTTTGTTCATTCGAACGGCTTTCGAATCAGTATGCACGCGAACGGAACTAAAATCGGCACCAAAACCTGAGCTCATTTTATCACTGGTCGATTCATCCATTGGGGAACCTCCTCCTTTTGAAGCGGATAAACTGCTTGATATATCGGAACTTGAACCACCGTTTTGTTCACTTTTTTGCTGAACCGCTGGTTGCTCTTCACAGTCATCGCATTTTGTTTGGATGGCCTCTTCTTCCACTGGTTCATCGGCACTCATCTGCATGAGTTGGGTCACCGGTTCTTCCAATGGTTTTTCTTGGATTTCTTCTTCTTGCTCGGAATCTTCTTTTGCTTGTGCAGTTTCTTTTTGTTGCTGAATAATCGGTTTTATCGGTGTCCAAAATTGATTGGCAGTTGTTGCTGTTTCAACAGATGCAATTGCTGGGGTTGGCTTTTCAATTGCCTTTGGTTGAAGTACAGGTTCAGGAATTGCAGGTGATTGGACTTGCTCAACTGGCTTTTCCAACGCCAATTTTGGTTGTACTTCCACTTGCTCCTCTGGTTTTATATCCGCGTTTGCTTTATGCTGAACAATTGTCTTAGGTGCGAAAAATGGCGGATTTTCTGAAGTTACATAAGGAATAGCTTTTTTCGTCTCTTTTGAGGTTGCTTTTTCTTGAATGCTGACATCTTCACTTTTTTGCAACGTTCCTGCTTGTGGTTGAGCTGTTGTTTCGTCTAACAAACTTGTTTGAACAAGGGGAGTAATGGATTGAGTAATTGACTCTTCACTCTTTTCTTGTACTTCGACTTCTCCAGATTCGGTTGTAGGAACAGTTTCTGTCTTTTTTTGCTGTAAACTCGGCTTCGAAGCTGGAGCTTCTACTACATTTTGCTTTGGATCTTGTAATTTATTAACAACCTTATCTGCCGTTTTATCAGCTTCAACCTCGAATTTATCCCCTGGTTTTCCAACAGCCAATTTAGGTTGTACACGCGATTTAAAGAAAGAATCGTTGGAATTCCTCGATGAATGAGACGAACTTGCTGTTTTTGGCGTGAATAACATGAGTGAATAATACCGTTATTTATGTTGGACTAAAATAACGAAAGAATTTCAAAACTTACAAAAAAAACGGAACAAGAATGAAAATGAGATAGAGAATGTGAATGAAAATGAGGACTTAAGCTTACTTACCTTCCGCAATCACAACACATTTCTTGCGTTCACGCTGTAATGTCCAACGCCATGTCAACCCAATGAAAAAGGCAACTAAGAGTCCAACAAACCACCAAAAAAATGGGCGATTGTGCCAATCGTATAATACTGCGAATTGTTTGCGTTGAATCTTGCTCTTGGTTTGAGAAACGGGATCGTATAAATAAAATTCAACGGTATAATCACCTGGACTTAAGTGCGAAAGATTCAGTTGATCTGCGCTTGGCGGTAATGAATTCCAATATCCACGTTCTTTTTTGCGGTGAATGGCATATCGGATAATGAATTGTTGATTTCCTGATAAATCCACACATTCGAATGGAATAATAATGAGCTTTTCATCAAACGGAAACTGAATTTTACCATCTCGATAGGAGTATTTTTTATACTTTCTACCTGTAAGCTCATTTAACACAAGTGAATAACTCATTTTTTCCTCTTGATTCCATGTTAATCGCAAAACACCGCGTTGCGTTACAATGTAAATGATGTCTTTTACAACCACAAAATCGCGCATTACTAATCCATCAAACCCCATTAACTCTTTCAACCCTTCGAGTGGTTTGTCAATATCGCTGAATCGATACATTCCCTTTTCGGTGAGCATATAGACAAATGCATCTGTAGAAATCATTTTCAAAACAAATAATTCACCTGAATTGCGCGACAGGTCTTTTTGTTTAATTACTCTACCATTCCGCACCAGCAATAATTCATGCTGTTCTGTTGCAATCAGTAAATCGTTTTTAAACCACGTTATTACCTGTGCGTCAATCGACTTTCCATCTAGCGTAATTTCATGGTAGGGTTCATTTCCTTTTCTGCAAAACACGCCAAGAACAGTACTGAATGCAACCTCTTGAGTAAGAGGATTGACAACAACGCTTTTAGCTGCTTCTTTCCGTAAGACTATGAATTTAGTAGAATCTGATAATCCGTAAATAGCACTTGATTTCGTTGTATTTTGAATGTAAACCACACCCGTAGATTTTGCCAAGTACAAAGATCCGTCTCCCAATCGAGCAACACCTTTGATGGCTTCATTCATGCGGTTAATTGCTTTGGTCTTTTTGGTTGAAAACAAACCTGTATTGGAGAACAACAAATTAGCAAAACTGTCATAGTGAAGGAACAAGGCTTCTTGTGTATTTATATCACTCGAAAAAGTGTTTATCTCCCGACCACGACTATCGAATTGAACAATGGAACCGTTGAGTGTGCCACCAAAAAAAGTTCCCCCAGATCCTACTACTAAACTCAGTAAACTACCACCATAAATAATTTCGTGTCGCCCAAAAGGGATAAACAACAACCCTTTTCCTTTTGTCGCAATCCATATATTACCTTGTGCATCTTCAAAAACATCTGTTGCAACAACACCAGCGAACCAATGTGCTGGTTTTTTACTCATTTGATTGTTGTAGACAAACACACCATTTTCTGATAAAACAAACAAGCGATTACGAATTACCTTTGCTCCATTTACGCGTTTATTTCCTTTTTTTAATAAGGTTCCCCAGCTCCGAAATGAACCACCAAAATAGGTGTAAATTGGATCTTCAGATAAAAAGGAAGGAACAATCACTAACTTATTAGCGAAGGCAACCAATATTTTACCCGTAGCATTCGGAATATTGCGTGAAGCCCCCTCTTCTATTTCGACCAATTCGCCAGAATTCAAAACAGCATAGCGTATTTTACCAAATTTCAATACAGAATTGGCATTCGTAGATTCAGATTCTGTATAAGGAATTTGTTCTTGATTGATTAAACTAAAGGAAGGCAATTTATACGAACTGATCCATTTTGATCCAGTGATTGTTAAGGTAGTTCCAGTAATGGCTAGTTGATGTATATCGCCTTTAAATTCAGCTAACGGAATCACTTTTAACTGATCACCATTTAATTGCATTAATTGACCAGATCTATTCGTAGCAAAAAAAGTATCTCCGTAACGCAAGAGCTGCGTGATCTCTTTGGATGAATTACCCGAACTATTAATCAATTGCGAGCGAAAACCATTGTAACGGTAAAGTCCTTTGTCTGTTCCAATCAACAATCGACCATAACTATCTTGTTCCAAGCAATAAATTAATTGTGTAGAAAGGTGTGCTTGAATGGTATAGTGATAAGGCGTTGTTTGTGCCTGTGAGAAAAAAAGACAACTTAAAAAAAAGCTTAATAAACCGATTGATCTCATAACAACTTTAGTGTTTTAGTGCTTGCTCAAACCATTGCCACAGCGGTTCATTGGGAACTGGCGCCACAATCGTAATTTCTTCCTCTCTTGTTGGATGTTTAAAACGCAATGAACGTGCATGAAGGTGAATAGAACCATCAGGATTGGATCGTTTGGCTCCGTATTTTAAATCTCCTTTGATAATACAACCAATGGTGGAGAGTTGTGCACGAATTTGATGATGTCTTCCCGTTTCTAATCGTACTTCCAATAACGTGTAGCGATCAGATTGATGAATCTGTTTATAACTCAATCGCGCTTCTTTGCTCCCATTTTTCGGTAATTCAGAAACGTATGATTTGTTTTGTTTTTCGTTGCGTGTCAAATGATTGGTTAATGAATCCGCTTTTTTCAATGGAGCTTTTTCTACAACGGCCCAATAGGTTTTTTCAGGATGTTTTTCAGCAAACAATTTATTCATGCGTTCAAGTGCTTTGCTTGTTCGTGCAAATACTAAAACACCACTTGTAGGTCTATCTAACCGATGCACCAATCCACAAAAAACATTCCCTGGTTTGGCAAATTTCGTTCGGATATACTCCCGCACTTTTTCAACCAATGGTTCATCGCCGGTTTTATCGCCTTGTACAATTTCAGATGCACGTTTATTGATCACAATTAAGTGATTATCTTCAAAAAGTACCGCTAAATCTGTTTGGTTCATACCTTAATTTCTCGACAATCTAAAAACGCATCTTTCACAATGCTCATTTAGTATTGTTCATTTTTATTCGGGAAATCGCCCGATCGAACATCAGAAATGTATTGCTGAAACGCTCCCATCATCTGCTCATACAAGTTAGCATATTTTCGCAAGAAACGCGGACTAAATTCATTGTTGATTCCCAACATATCATGAACCACCAATACTTGACCATCAACACCGTTTCCAGCACCTATTCCAATAATAGGAATCGTAACACTTTCTGCCACTTTTTGCGCCAATTCAGCCGGGATTTTTTCTAGTACTATTGCGAAACAACCAGCTTCTTGCAAAGCAATGGCATCTTCCATCAAACGTTGTGCTTCATCTTCTTCTTTCGCTCGAACAACGTAGGTTCCGAATTTATAAATCGATTGTGGTGTTAATCCTAAATGTCCCATTACAGGAATCCCTGCTGTAAGAATGCGTTTGATGGATTCGATAATCTCTACGCCACCTTCCAATTTTACGGCATGTCCACCTGTTTCCTTCATGATACGAATGGCATTCGACAACGCTTCTTTGGAATTTCCTTGATACGAACCAAATGGCATATCAACTATGACCAATGCACGTTCAACAGCCCGAACAACGGAAGAAGCATGGTAAATCATTTGATCGAGGGTAATAGGCAATGTTGTTTCGTGACCAGCCATTACGTTAGATGCAGAATCGCCTACTAAAATGACATCTATTCCAGCAGAATCGATGATCCGAGCCATGGAGAAATCATATCCCGTAAGCATTGAAATTTTCTGTCCGGAGTTTTTCATCTCCTGTAATACGTGAGTGGTAACCCGTTTCACATTTTTGTGCACTGACATCTTGAGCAAATTTGAATTGCGAAGGTAGCGATTTATCAGTTCTTTGGTTAAAAACGCATTTTAATTCGGAGCAAAAAATAGCACATCCTATTTTTGCTCATCTATCGTCTCTAATTTTTAGAGTCAATAGAAAACATAACTATGCATACTATTTGTCTGATAAAAAATCACAATCTCCGATTCATTCTCAATTGGCATAACTTTCTTTTTACAAAAATCAATCAACATTCAAACGAATAATTTGATTTTTCACTAATACGGTAAGTCTTACCATTATTCTCTAGATAAATCGAGCAAAAATGCTTATTTTTACTACTTCAAAATGATAAAAAAAAGCACCAAAGCCGTTCGTAAACTTTACCATGCTTTCATTGGAAATGAAAAATCTGCAGGTATTGTTTTAATTCTCTGTACAGTCCTTTCCTTGTTACTTGCTAACTCTGGAGTTGGGAAAGGTTATACCCATTTTTGGCATTCAGATTTAATTGGGAAACCGATTGAATTTTGGATCAACGATGGTTTTATGACCCTTTTCTTTTTATTGGTTGGATTGGAGATCAAACAAGAGCTATACATCGGAGAATTGTCGGATATAAAAAAATCGATGCTTCCAATTATTGCAGCTTTAGGCGGAATGTTAGTACCAGCGGGGATTCACTTTTTCTTTAATGCAGGAACAGAAACCCAATCTGGAGTAGGAATTCCTATGGCTACTGATATTGCATTTTCCCTTGGTGTTTTGTCATTATTGGGAAAAAAGGTTCCCATTTCACTTAAAGTTTTTCTCACTGCACTTGCTATCATTGATGATTTAGGGGCAATTGTGGTCATTGCGCTCTTCTATTCCAAAGGATTTTACGTCGTTCATTTCGGCATCTCAATTGGCATTTTTCTACTGATGCTTTACCTCAACAAACGAAAAGTCAACGCTATCTACCCTTATTTGATTTTGGGTATTGTGATGTGGTATTTTATGTCACTTTCAGGTATTCATGCAACAATTTCAGGTGTTTTAATTGCATTTGCTATTCCATTCAGAGAAGGTGGCGACGAAAGTCCGTCTGTGAAAATCATGCAATGGCTGCACTTACCCGTTTCTTATTTGATTCTACCAGCTTTTGCATTAGCTAATACAGGAATTGTTATTGAAAACGATTGGATGTTGCAATTAGCATCAATGAATAGCATGGGCATTTCTCTTGGATTGATTCTCGGAAAACCACTCGGGATAGTTGGATTTTCTTTACTTGGAACAGCTCTTGGTATTTGTAAACTACCATCTGGGAACCGTTTTTTGAGTTTTATAGGGATTGCACTATTAGCCGGAATCGGTTTCACCATGTCGATCTTTATTTCATTATTAGCATTCGATGATCAAGGAGTGATAACTGACTCTAAAATCGCGATTTTATTGGCTTCTACAGCTTCAGCAATACTGGGTTATTTTGTGTTAGCATTTTCATTACGATCTAGGAAGGAGAACTAATTGAAAATGAAAAATTGAAAATGTAAAATTATTAATGCAATCAAGGTTACACACTAAATCTTCTTTATAATTCATAATTCAATAAGAAGGATAGCAAGGCCGAAAACTGAAACCTAATTCATCATTTTCAATTTTCAATTTTCAATTTTCAATTTTAAATTTTAAATTTTAAATTCATAATTATTTCACCCAAACCAAATATCTTCAATTATCCGAAAACCTGCTTGTTGATTTACGCGCTCAAGTATGATTTGTTTTCCGTGTAGTAATTCATCGCGCATGACGGAAGAATTCAATTCTATGTGCAATACTTTATTGCGAATAGTGAGTTTTGTTGTGCGATAAGCAACGGCTTTCCCCATCATTTCTTCCCATTTATCGAGCACTTCTAGTTCTGTCAATTTTCCTTGCAACTGGTAAGCACGCATCAATTTATCAACAATGTCTTTCATTGGAGAAAATTCCCCAGAACGTTTGTTTTCATTCCACTCACTCATGCGAATTTCTCCTCTTCTTCAAATAAAACCATATTGGGCGTCACTCCAATAGCTTGAAAGATCCCAGTAACCCGAATTTCATCAGTATCTGTGACCAATACTTGCCCGAACGTATGTTGTGAAACAAGTGACATTAACTGAGCAACACGGTGATTGTCCAATTTATCAAAAATATCATCCAATAACAACACGGGGACAATTCCCAAACGTTCTTTCAACCATTCAAATTGGGCTAAACGCATGGCAATGAGGTAGCTTTTTTGTTGTCCCTGTGAACCAAATCGTTTAATGGGATGTTCAGCTATTTTGAACAATACATCGTCTTTGTGAATGCCTACGGTTGTGTATTGCGCACGTGAATCTTTGGGTTGAGCCAAACGCAACAATTCGTCAAAGGAACCTGTATGCAAGGCCGATTGATACTCCATAGTTACCGATTCTTCACCACCTGAAATCCATTGATAATAATGCTGAAACAGTGGAATAAATGCTTCAATAAATGTAATCCGTTTATCGTAAATGGCATTTCCGTATTTGATCAATTGCACATCCCAAATTTCCATCGATTCTCGGTCAAAAAAACCGTTTTCATATTGCTGTTTCAGTAAGGCATTGCGTTGATCGAGTACTTTATTGTAGCGTTGTAGATCTTCCAAATAAGCACGGTCAAATTGACTGATAATACCATCCATCCATTTTCTACGCACATCACTTCCTTCCGAAATCAAATCAGCATCATAGGGTGAAATCATGACAACAGGGAAAGCACCAATGTGATCTGCCAGTTTTTCGTATTCGCGCTTATTTTTTTTAAACACCTTCTTCGCTCCGGCTTTCACCGCGCAATACAAGGAGTAGGTTGTTTCTTGTTTGATCCATTCTCCCTGAATCACAAAAAACTGTTGATCAAAACGAATATTCTGTTTATCAATCGGATTGAGATACGAGCGGCACATGCTCAAATAATGGACTGCATCCAATACATTTGTTTTCCCTGCTCCATTTTTCCCCACAATACAATTCACCCCATCAACCAGATGGAATTCAGCCTCTTCGTGATTTTTGAAGTTAATCAAAGACAGGGATTGAATGTACATGAAACAAAGGTAGCCAATTTCAAGATGAAATGAGGTGCTAAATCTTGGCAGAATAATTGTAATTTCGAATGCGAAGGATAACGATCATCCTTCAACAATTGAATTCATAAAGTTGAGAAATCATGCGTATTTTCATTCTGATTACTGTTTTAACATCACTATTGATTGCTTGTGGAGCATCCAAAAACGCAAGTAATTCCTCAGAAGTACTTTCTATTCTTCATGGTACTAGTTTTGGTCATTGTCGTGGCTATTGTATCAAGGAGGAAGTCTTCACGAATACATCCATGCGTTACACAAAATACAACCGCGATTCATTGAATTTTCCGAAACAAGAACTTGTAGAAACGTTTACATCTGAAGAATACACGGCTTTACTTGCAACCATTGATTGGGAAAAATGGGAAGCAATGGATACCATTATTGGTTGTCCAGATTGTACCGACGCTGGAGCAGAGTACATTCAAATAACAACTTCCAAAGGCTCAAAACGCGTGAAGTTTGATGCGTATTCGAACCCAGAAGGATTGGAGAAATTATTGAGTGAATGCCGTGCTGTTCGCCGAAAAATGGATCGTGCAGAACAAAATAAGGGAGAGGAATAGTTCTTTCATTTAATGGTTAAAATGAAATGAACCACACTAGGAAACATATAAAACATAGAGTTTGAATCCGTTTTGATTATAACCTGCAGCTTTTTGGGTGATCTTTAACTAATTTGGTCTTTCATCATAATTAATGGAACTACAAATAATTCAATTGATGCTGATTTTCAATTAATTTACGATTGTAAATTCAATCCAATAAAATCACTGAACCAGATTTCACTTCGTTTTCCATGGTAATACGGTATACATACATTCCAGCGGGAACATTTTCCGTTTGAATCTGTACGACTTTAGATTTCATTGAAGCTTCAAGTGTTTGACGGTAAACCACATTTCCATAGATATCAAAGAACTCAAGAATTGCATCTGAAGCACTTGAATATTCCAAATTCATGATTCCTTTGTTTGGATTAGGATAAATCGTATAAGCATCTTTTAAATCATCACAATCAGCAGAAATGATGGTTGAGAGAATAATTTCCCCATCATTCATGAATTGTTTCACACGGTAATATTCCAACACATCTGGATTGTTTTCATCCACAATAGAATAGTTGATTTTCGTATTACTTAAAACACCATTGTATACAGTTCCTACCTCATTCCATGTTTCATTGTCACGGCTTTTTTCAACTACAAACTTATCAACCACTTGTTGAATGGGACCCGACCACGAAATCATTCGTGCATCTGCTAAACATTCAACAGAAAGTCCATCCATTGAAAAACCTAATGGTGTACAACTTACTGACGCATCACCTACATCTGTCAAAAATTGCAATGGAACAGTTGTCAAGGCATTGCTATAGTTAGAAAAACAAATGATATACCGTTGACCTGCAAGTACTGCTAATGGCGGTTCATAATTCCCTGGATCGCCTCCAGCAGGAACAACATCTGAAATGCCTGTTCCTCCATAATTCACCATATTCCAATTACAACGTACCGGTGCAATTGTGTTGGAAGAAATAGCCGTACAAGTAGCTGCACCACTATATGGATACATAATCCAATCGTAGTAACCAGTTTGAGCTCCTAAACCTCCAAAAACAAATTCTAAATTTCCTGAAGTCGCAATATTCACAATCATCCATGTGCTATTGTACTCTCCCACTTGCAAACAGCCAAAATTGGCACTTGCAGGATTGATATTTGGATTTCCGAATGAACCAGATGCAGGAATTTCATTGATTGCGCCGAAACCATTCGGATCTATCTGAAATGCTAAGTCAGTACACACATTTGTAGCAACCCCACAATCAGAAGCTGTTGTTGTTCCTCCTCCAGCAATTCCAAAAGCACAAACAGTTCCATTCATATTCGCATTACTTGCATAATTTTGAATTCGAATACGGTAACGCGTACCTGGAACAGTAGAAAAAGTAAGTGTTTCAGCAGTTAAACCAATATTATCAGAACAGGCGATATTGGTCGACATAAAAGGAGAACATGCTCCATACAAGATCGTTAAGATTGGATCGCCACTTGTAGGTGTATACGTTACAGTGGTAGTAGTTGAAGTTGCATCAAACCACATCCATGCATCATCCAAATCATCTTCGCCACAGTTTCCCCAAATCCATGAATCATCCCAATAATCGGTATTATTTATTGAATTAAAAACTACAGGAGTACACGCCGCTCCAACGGTTAACTGTCCGCCAGGCGTATCATCGCAATTACTTGTTTGTGAAAAAGACCAACTTGAAACAATCAATGTTACGAGCGATAAACAAATTTTCAGGGTATTATCGTATCTAAGTATCATAACTAAATCAAATTAATGTGTGCGTTCTTGTGATTCTTGATGCTGCTCAGAACATTCACGTGGAAATTCTTTGAATGGTTCTCCATTGCTAATACCTGTAACAATGCACTTAGTTGTAAAACCCAACGATTGAATCCAAGTCACAAAATCTGCTTCTGTTATGGATTCCAAATCATACTGTGCATAAAACGTATCTGAATAATTATCTGTTCTCGTAAGGACCACCCCTTGCTTAGATCGAATCAAACCATCTATTTGAGAAGCTTGATCCCATGTTTCAATATCATTCAATTGAATACGGATATATCCAATTTCATTTTTCTTCGTTGAATTTTGTGAAAATACAGGAAAAGTAAGTACGCAAAAAAGAATCAATTGTAGCAGTATACGAGAATTCATAACACTAGTTTTAGCGAAACAATAGTAAAAAATTGATTGCTAACACGTTGTAGTAAATGAACAAAAACTAACGCTTTGTGAATATTTCGATCATTCCTTCGAATATTACTCGTAACAACTTTACGAAGAACCGAAAAAAAAACAACCAATCATTTCTAATTGAATTGTTTAACAACCGATCTATTTTAATTGAACCTTTTTAAGTAACAACTGTATTCACTAAAAATCCAATCGTATGAAAAATCTATTTTCTCTTTTTACAACCTGTTTAATTGCATTGACTTCCACTAGTCAAATTCAGCCAGTTGCAGTTTTACAACCTGGTGTTGCTATCGCTCCAGAGAACCCACGAAAAATTCAAATCGCGATTTTGTTTGACACCTCTGGAAGTATGGATGGTTTAATTGAACAAGCAAAAACCACCATTTGGCAAATTGTCAATGCAGCTTCTGACTTACGCATAGGCGATGCAGCTCCTCTACTAGAAATTGCCTTGTATGATTATGGGAATTCGACGATCACCAATGCCACTTATGTGCGTCAACAAGTAAACTTGATCAATGATTTAGATTCGATTTCTGGGAAATTATTTGCACTCTCCATTAACGGTGGAGACGAGTATTGTGCAGCTGTGATTGAAGATGCATTAACTAATTTGAAATGGAGTACAGATCCGAATGATCTGAGAATCATTTATATTGCTGGAAATGAACCATTCAACCAAGGGCCTGTCGACTATAAAAAAATCCTGAAAGACGCAGCCAATCGCAATATCATTGTAAATACCATTTATTGTGGTCCATACGATCAAGGTGTTACTGAATTGTGGTATGATGGTGCGCTGGTGAGTCAAGGAAACTATTTTAATATCGATTCAGATAGAGAAGCTTTTCATGTTGACACTCCTTATGATAAAGAAATCAACTCATACAATGATTCACTCAACACTACTTACATGGGCTATGGTGAATCTGGCAAATACCGCGCGCTAAAACAAACAGAAGAAGATGCAAATGCAGGCAAAAAAGGAGCTGGTGTAGCTTCAGAACGTGCAGAATCTAAAGCAAAGTCAAATTATTTAAATTCGAGTTGGGATATGGTGGATGCAAAAAAAGAGAACACCTTAAAACTAGAAGAGCTAAAAGATGAAGATTTACCTGATGACTTAAAAGGTAAAACACTTGAAGAAAAAGAAAAAATCATCGCTGAGAAAAGTGAAAAACGCGCTAGATACCAAGCAACCATAAATGAATTAGCTCAGAAACGCAGTGAATTCATCAATGAAGAAAAGAAAAAACATGCCTTGGAAAGCGGTCAAGAAGATTTAGGTACTTCGATTATTAAATCCATGAATACTTCTGCTGAAAAGATGGGTTATAAAATAAAATAGATCACTATAATATTCCGTTCAGAAGAGTCCGTTTATGCGGACTTTTTTGTTTATTTGAGGCATGAAAACACCACTCGTTTCCTATAAGACTGAAATTGTAAAATTACACTATTTGAATTATGTGATTGTTGAAGTTCCTCCCGTTATTTTGGAGCAACTACCTTTGACATTGGAAAAGGGAAAATACAACCAACGTTTAATTATTCGTTTAGATGACACGATTGAATGGCAATGTGGATTGCTTGCAATGGGCGAAGGAAGTGCTTGTATTACTGTTCAAGCGAAACGATTAAAAGAAATTGCTAAAACGATTGGTGATGAGGTAGCTGTTGCACTCTATGAAAACCCATCTACTTATGGAGTAGAGGTTGCTGAAGAAATAATTGAATTTTGGGAACAAGAACCCGAATCTTTTAGCCGCTTTTCAGCATTAACACCAAGTATGCAACGGTATATTTTAAACTATATAACAACAGTTAAAAGTCCTGAAAAACGCCTTGAACGCACCCTACTTCTAATGAGAAACTTACTGCATTCTGCGCCTGGAAAAGAAACATTCCGCCAATTATTAGGAAAGGAATAGCTTTTCAAAGAAGAATTGTCATTGAAGTACCAAAAACGCTACAAAATTCTAACTTTGTCGAAAAAAAACATTATGCGCGTTTATTTAGACAATGCTGCAACCACTCCACTTGCTCCAGAAGTAGCTGATGCTATGATACCGTATATACTAAACGAATTTGGTAATCCATCTTCCACCCATTATTTTGGTAGGCAAGCTAAAGCAGTCATTGAAACAGCTAGACGAACTGTAGCAAAATTGCTTCATTGCTCACCTTCAGAAATCATTTTTACATCTGGAGGAACAGAAGCAGATAATATGGCATTAACAACAGCCGTTCTAACACTCGGTGTAACACGCATTGTTTCCTCAACAATTGAACATCATGCAGTTGGTCACACAATTGAAGCATTAAAAAAAGAACATCCTGAACTTGAAGTGGTTTGGCTTTCAGTCAATTCACAAGGCGCAATTGATCTGCAAGAATTAGAAAATGTATTAAAGGATGAGCAACCAACCATGGTTTCGTTGATGCACGCTAACAATGAAATCGGAACACTCATTCCTATTGAAAAGGTAAGTCAATTGTGTCGTCAATATGGTGCTTGGTTTCATTCTGATACCGTTCAAACAATGGCTCATTATCCGTTTAATCTGCAAGAATTGGATATCGATTTCATTACTTGTGCTGCACATAAATTTCATGGACCCAAAGGAATTGGTTTTTTATATGTGAACAAAAATGTTCGTGCTGAAGCATTGATTCATGGAGGTGCGCAAGAACGTGGTTTGAGAGGAGGAACTGAAAATCTCTACGGAATAGTTGGATTAGCAAAAGCTTTAGAATTAGCAAATACCGATATTGCAGCACATCAGCACCATGTTCAAGAACTAAAATCGTACATGATCGCTGCACTAAAAACCTTACTACCAGCAGTTACATTCAATGGTGAAACGGCTCCTGATAAAAGCTTGTATACGGTTCTTAATGTGTGTTTGCCTCCAACTGAAAAAGCATCGATGTTGTTATTTACTCTTGATTTAAAGGGTGTGGCATGTAGCGGTGGAAGCGCCTGTTCGTCTGGTTCAGCAAAAGGTTCACATGTACTCGAAGGAATTGGAGCTGATCCTACAAGACCTAATGCACGGTTCTCGTTTTCTCGTTATACCACAAAAGCTGAAATTGATTTTGCAATGGAACAACTAAAATCAATTTACGCTTAAACGGAATAAACACCTTCATTTTCTTGTTTTAACATCCAATTAACTGAATACAACGTTCGTTTTTGTAATTTTAAGCATCATTCAAAATTGATTTGCTATGAAACGATTCATACTTCTACTCTGCTTACTATCCTTTTTCAACACCTCCAAAGCTCAACTATACTTCCCTCCAATTGTTGGAACTACCTGGGAAACAACTGATCCTACTTCGTTGGGTTGGTGTCAAGATTCGATTGATGTATTGTATGATTATTTAGATCAAACCAATTCAAAAGCATTCATTGTTTTAAAAGACGGACGGATTGTTTTGGAGAAATACTTTGGGACATTTACCGTTGATAGTTTTTGGGTCTGGAATTCTGCTGGAAAAACGTTAACTGGTTTAGCCGTTGGAATTGCGCAACAAGAAGGTTTTTTAAACATTAGTGATACAACTTCCGACTATTTAGGAGCAGGTTGGACAAATATGACGTTGGCACAAGAAGAAAAAGTGACTATTCGCCACCAATTAACCATGACAAGTGGAATTGATGATACACAAGATTTTTACTGTACAGATCCCATTTGTCTCAATTATTTAACCGATCCAGCATTACGTTGGGCTTACTACAACGCTCCATACACACTTCTTGATGGCGTCATTGCGAATGCAACTGGTGTTACTTTAAATCAATGGATTACCCAAAAAATAAAAACACCAACAGGCATGACAGGCGCCTTCTTCCCTATCGATTACAACAATATTTTTATTTCAACCCCAAGAAGCATGGCGCGTTTTGGGTTGTTACTGCACAATGAAGGAATTTGGGATGGAAATCCCGTTTTAAACGATCCACAGTATTTTCAAGAAATGACAACTTCTTCGCAAACCCTCAATCCTTCGTATGGTTATTTAACTTGGTTGAATGGGCAAAGTTCCTATATGGTTCCAGGCGTTCAGTTTTCATTTGCTGGCAGCCCAATGCCGAATGCACCAGCTGATGTGATTGCTGCACTTGGAAAAGACGCTCAAATTATCAATAGCTCAGCTTCAACTGGTCTGGTAGTTATTCGCATGGGAAATGCTGATGGAAACTCACTTGTTTCAACACAATACAATGATACTATTTGGCAATACATCAATCGTTTATCGTGTACAAATGGGTTAGAAAATGTGGATTTTAATGCTATTCAACTGTATCCGAATCCACTAGTTGCGCAAACGCTCACCATTGGGGGAATTCAAGAAAACGATAAAATTTTGTTTCATTCAATTGATGGACAATTCATCCCTACTCAATTGGAAAACGGACAATTAACCCTTCCAAACCTCGCTTCTGGCATTTATTTAATAACTATTAACAGGTTTGGACAAGAGAAAACCTTCCGTTTACAGGTGAATTAATGTAACTTCGCTCTAGAAATTTCTCCTCCAATGTTTCCAGAGCATCCACGCCATATATTGATTATGAGTTCTTGGTTTCCGAACCGATTGGATGCTTTTGTGGGAAATTTTGTGTTGCGATTTGCTCAATTACTTGCTGCTGAATATACCGTTTCGGTGATTCACACACTTGGTGACTCAGCTTGTTCGCGCATTGAAATGGAACAAGAAGAATTGGATGGCGTTCATATTGTTCGGGTTTACCATCCTATTAGTTCGAACAAATTAATGCATTGGTATTGGCAACGTAAGGCCTTGAATAAAGCCATGCATGAAGTCGAATATGTTGATTTGATTTTTGCACATGTCATTTTAAATCGAGGACTACAATTTATACGGGCAAAACGCAATTACCATTGTCCGTTGATTGTTATGGAACATGCTTCTTATTATCGAAAAGAAATCCGTGAAAAATTCAGTCGTCTTCAGCGTGCAATAATAAAACGCACGAGTTTACAAATGAACGAATTACTCGCTTGTTCTGAATTTCTTCAAGAAGATATGAAAGCGGTTTTTCCAACAACAAAAAGCACTGTGCTTCCTAATTTTGTGGATACAACCCTATTTTATCCTGCCGAATCAATTGGTCGGCAACGCAATCGTTTTCTGCATGTTTCTACGTTAGATGAAGCGGTGAAAGATCCAGAAACATTGATCAAAGGAATAGCAGAAGCAATTGCAAATGGATTTACTGATCTTCATTTAACCATTATATCAGATCAACCTGTTGAAAAATGGATTGAACTAACGAAAACGCTTGTGATCCAAGAATACATCACTTTTCTTGGTCCAATGAGTTGGGAAGAAATTGCTGAACAAATGCGTTTACATGATGCCTTTATTCTCACTTCCACGTATGAAACCTTTAGCATCGTATTGGTAGAAGCTTGGTTAACTGGAATTCCTACATTTACTACACCTGTTGGGATTGGGAAAGACCTCGATCCACAATTGGGAATACAACTAGTTGCAGAAAACCCTTCATCCGTTGCACAAGCGGTACAAGATTTCATGAATGGACTTCTCCCATTTAACCCTGAAACGATCCGATCAGCTGGACTCGCTTTTAGCGAAGAAAATGTGATCAACCAATTGAAAACTATTTTTGAACGGCATTTTGATCACCATGAATAAAGCACTCATTTTATCAGAAGCTCGAACTGTTTTACTTGCAAAACAAGCTGATTTGCTCATCATCTTAGAAGATTTGAATGAAGGATTAAGCAATGACACCAAAAGTTCAGCTGGCGACAAGTATGAAACCTCGCGTGCCATGAGTCAGCAGGAAATTGATAAAATCATGGTTCAAATCCAAGAAATCAAGCGGCAATTGGCATTGATTCCTTCCTTAGAGGCTCTTTCTGATTCAACTTCCATTCAAAATGGATCATTTGTTTCAACATCCATGGGTGATTTTTTTATTGGTCTTCCCATTGGTCAGTTACATCTAGCAGGAACTACCGTATTTTGTGTTAGTGCAACTTCTCCACTTGCTCAGCAATTGCTAGGATTAACCGTTGGATCGTCATTTAACATGCAACAACAATCCTATTTGGTGAAAACCATTCATTGAATCCAACTTCAATATTAACAATTTGTTATCTGGTTTAACGATTTAGTAATACATCCCTCATAATCCTATAACACCTAACTTAAGTTGAAATAATCTGTTAGCAGTTCCTTTGTAAAAAGTTTAAATTATGAAGGTAGTTGTTACATTGATCCTATTATTCACGACCTATTTCTTGCATGCTCAAGATAAAACCACTGGAGCAATCAGGGGTAAAATTTTCGATGGCATTACAGGTGAAACTATCCCAATGGCGGAAATTCAACTAACTCCTTCTGGTAGAAGAACAAGTTCAGACTTGGATGGAGTTTACACCTATACTAAACTAAGTCCTGGGACCTATTCGATTAAAGTTTCTTATACTGAGTATCCTAGCATGAGTATAACGGAAATAGTAGTTGTAGCCAATCAAGTTACTGAGGTAGATGTAACCATGCAAGATTCAGTAGGAACAACCAAGATAGAAGAATTTGTAGTTACAGCAAAACGCAATCGTGAAACAGTCAATGACTTATACCTTGAACAAAAGAAAGCAGCGTATGCCTCTGATGGTGTTTCAGCAGAGGTTATTAAACGAACGCCAGCTAAAAGTGCTGTTGATGTGCTGAAAATGGTAAGTGGTGCGAGTATACAAGACAATAAGTTCGCTGTCATTCGCGGATTGAACGACCGTTATAATGCTGCTTATCTAAATGGTGGTCCGCTTCCAAGTTCTGAATCGGATCGTAAAGCTTTTTCATTCGATATCTTTCCAGCAAACATGTTGGATAAATTGGTGATTGCAAAAACAGCTACACCAGATCAACCTGCAGAATTTGCTGGCGGAATTATTATGATTAACACGAAAAGTATTCCCGAGAAAAAATTCTATACTGTATCTATTGGTAGTGGTTACAATACCATCACCACGTTTAAAGCACAACAAAGTTACGCAGGTGGAAAAATGGATTGGATCGGAGTAGATGATGGATCTCGAAAATTATCATCAAATGTACCTTCATTTGAAAATTATCCTTCTAGCATTCACGATCAAGCAACAGTAGCGAAACAATTTTCAACGAACTGGGGATTAGTAGATCGCAAATTTTCACCCAACTACAACTTGCAATTTGCAATGGGTTTCAACCCGAAAATTAGAGACCGTGAAGTTGGAATCATTGCATCCCTTACGTATAGTCGAAGCTTCAACTTTAATCAAACAACTCGTCGTGGTTATGCCAATAGCGTTGATCCTACCAGTCCAACATCACAATTGGAGTATGAATACTTAGATAAAAATAATTCAGAGCAAGTATTGGCTGGTGGTTTAGCCAACTTTACTTATAAATTAAATGAGAATAATTCATTCGGATTTAAAAACATCTACAGTATCAATTCTGATGATCGATTGATTAATAGAACAGGTGAAGTTGGTCCATTGGAAAACAATCCTTTGCTTTTGCGCTCGAATGCACGTTGGTTTACTTCCAACAATATCTATTCTGGTCAATTCAATGGAGATCATTTATTAAAAAAATCAAAACTCCGTATAGAATGGTTGGTTTCTTATAGCAATATTAAACGTACTATTCCAAGTTTGAATCGTTCCATTTATACACGCTATAAATACCTTACCGATCCAACAAATCCCAATCCATCCGATACGGTTTACACAGCGAATATTTCAGAAACGAGTGTTGGACCAAGTTATGGCGGTGGAATGTTCTTCTCAGAAAACAAAGAATATTCAACAAGTGCACGATTGGATTTTACCTTACCTGTTGTTTTCTTTAAAAAGATTAAATCCGATTTCAAATTTGGATCAATGGCACAATTGCGAAATCGTACATTTGCTGCTCGACAATTGGGTTATACTACCTACAATGTTTCTGGAGGTAATATCGACTTCAAACAATCTTTATTGACCTTACCAGAAGATCAAATTTTTGCTCCAGAAAACATGGGATTGATTCAAGCTCCGAATGGTCCAGTAAATGGAATTGGCGGTTTTAAACTAACGGATGGAACAAAAAATTCAGATTCATATCAAGCAAGTTCTAATTTATATGCAGGTTATTTGATGCTCGATAATCGATTCAACAATGACATGCGCTTGGTTTGGGGTGTTCGTGCTGAATACTTTCAACAACAATTGACAGCAATGCGTGTAGATAAATCGCTATTGGAATTAAACACCGTTAAATTGGATATATTACCTTCTGTGAACTTCATTTACAGCATGACTAAAAGACAAAATTTACGTTTCAGCTATTCTCAAACATTGAATCGTCCTGAATACAGAGAGTTGGCACCATTTGCATTTTTTGATTTCAATACCAATTTTGTTCTTTCTGGAAATGACTCTTTGGTGCGTGCGAGTATTCAAAATCTTGATTTGCGTTATGAATTTTTCCCAGGACGTGGACAAATCTTATCCGCTACAGTATTTTACAAACATTTCACCAATCCAATTGAGCAAATTTCGCGACCTGATGTAACCAGTGAAATTTCTTTTAAAAATGTTCCAACGGCTCAAAATTATGGTCTCGAAATAGAAGCTCGTTCTTTGGTCTCTTCCATTTTCAAATTAGACACCAACTCTATCTTTGATAAATTGACTGTTTATACAAATATTTCCATTATCCGTTCGCAAGTAGATGTATCTGGTATCATTGGAACAGCTGCTTCTACCCGACCATTGCAAGGGCAATCACCTTATGTGTTTAATGCTGGAGTTTATTACAACAACATGCGTCACAACTGGGGAATGTCAGTTAGTTTGAATAAAGTAGGTCCACGGATCTATATTGTAGGTAACGTGAATGAACCAGATTTATGGGAAAACAGTCGTGCTTTCTTAGATCTTCAATTAACTAAAACTTTCTGGAATAATCGTGCAGAATTTAAAATCAATGCTCAAAATATTCTAGCACAAAAACAAGAATTTTACCAAAACACGCGTAACTCTGAAGATGCGAAAGGTGTGAGTGGATTGTTCAATTCTATTTTTGTAGGAGATAAAAACAACCGTACTGGTTTAGATTATGCAGCAGATGATGTTATTTGGTCCACTGTATTCGGAAGAACCATTTCAGCCTCTTTATCGATTCGTTTTTAAGCCCACCATCCACCTAAATAGATAAACGGCCTGGGAGTTTCTTCCAGGTTTTGTTTTATACTACTGGTTCGATTACTGAATTTTGCAACGTTCTTCTGATACAATTTGACGGTTGAATTTATTTGAAATGAATAACATAAGGACAAATAGCAAACAAAGTGTATTCTGTGTGTACCTATATTTCTATGTGGTTCAAATTGTTCATTCATTTCTCTTTGTTATGTGAGAATAATCAAAGATAAAGTCGAACTCAAGTTATACTACCGCCATAGTCAATTTAACGCGTGTAATTTTCTCTAATAACTCCGTTTTTAATGCCTCATTTGTAATTCCCGTTTCTACATCAAAATTAGTTGCGAACGAAGGAAGTGAGAATGTTTCTACTATTGTTGCGGCATGTCTTGGGAAGCGCGCAATAGCAGCTTCTAATGCATTTTTTCCAGCGTAGCCACCAGGTGAAGTGCTCAATAATAAGAGAGGTTTGTTTTGGAAAACATTCGCCTCAACACGTGAACACCAATCAAAGATATTTTTAAATGCAGCGGTAAAATTTCCATTGTGTTCAGCCATAGAAATGATCAATAAGTCGGCAGAAGCGATGTTAGCCAATAAACGTTTTGCTGCATCAGGATGTCCACTAGCGGCTTCAAGATCAACCGAAAAAAGCGGCATCTCGAAATCGTTTAAGTCCAATAAGGTACAGTTGTCTGAATCAAATTGGGTTAAAGTATATGCAACAAGTTGTTTATTGATTGAATGTTTACTTGTACTTGCAGCAAATGCGATGATGTTCATGTGTTTCCTTTTTTTTTAGTTAAACTATAATCGTTCAGTAATCCCGCTATATTACGGAATGTATAACATTGAAATACAGTGCGTTAATTTATTTTCATTAATCATGTGATTGAAAATAATCCTCAAACGATTGACAATTACTAATCAATTCAACATAATCTTCTGGATAATCCTTCTTGATTTCTTTCCAATACTTATTGGCCTCAAAAAGCTTGTTATCATATTCTTCATAACCGTTCCATTCATTACTTAAATCGAGTTCCCAAATGAGCCTGTATTTTTCACAACGACCTGCCATTCGCAAACACAGTGCTTGGAATTTCTTGCTTTTACTCGCTGATTTTGCTTTCAAGTAATACATTTTGGCACGATCACAATGGTAATAATCGTTATCATCTTCTAATCCGCTTTTACTTTCACTACCAGATGAATAATACCGTTTCATCATCCACGAATTGCCATAATAACTCATGTTTAACTCACAATTGGCAATCAAGAAGTAATAATAATCTTTGTTGATTGTTTCTTTACTTTCCACCTTTCTATGGTACGCTAAAAGTTGTTTTACCAACGTTTTTTTCGTGTAGCGAATAGTATCAGCTGTTGTAGCACTGTGCTCGTTGTATAAATTGGTATAGAAAGGATTCGCATTCAAATAGGTTTTATAACCGTACTTATTCGATTCCCACAACGAATCTTTTACTTGACTAAAAGCTGACAAGGCACTAACCAATTCATTTTTGCGCATGAATTTTGTCCCTAACAAATCGTATAAGCGTGAAAGGTCACGTTTTGCAGATCCGTATTTCCAAGAATTAAATTTTCCTGAAACTTGATTTTTTTCAATTGCTACAATGATGTCTGCCACTTGCGGAATCGTGTAAGCTCCATCTATATAAAAGAAATAATCTGCATAATAATTGTCGTAAAGTGTTCTAAATCCTTCTTTGGCTTTCCAATAAGCATACTGTTCTGTTTCATCCCATGACCCACTATTGTTGATGGTTGAAAGCAACAAGGCACAATCAGTTGTATTTCCCTTGTATTCTAATTCACGAGCAACGGCAAAAATAAAACGATGGTTCTTCTTTCCAGATTCGCGAATTAAAATGAATTCAATACTTTCTGGAATTACTGTTTTATTGACTGCTTGATTGGCAATTAAACACAACGTTTTGATTTGTTCAACTTGCTCACGGATTTCTTGTTTTAGAGTCGTTGATTGTTCCAATTTGCTGATGAGATTCAATGCTTTTTGATGATTTTGGGTCATGAAATTCAAGTAGATTTCTGCACTTTGCCATAATTCTGGGTTTTGTGTTTGTTTAAAATCAACTTGATTCATCCATTTCAATAATGTTGTAGCGTACAAACGATCCCGCGAAATACGTTCGTTTATAGGCAATTGCATGTCATTGGATTGTTCTCCCCATCTATTCGATTCCGTTGAAGGACTGAATTCAGAATAATAGGGCGTGAAAATCCAATCTTCTAATTTGTTGATTTCTCGCACTAATAGAATACTCAAGGCTGGCGAACCAGGTGTTAATTGTTGAATTGCTTGAATGCTTTCTACATTTTTACCAGGTGTATGGATCCCATTCATTAACCAAATAGCCGCTTTTTCTTCATTTGTATTTGCAAAAGCAAGCGTTTGTTCAATCGTTACATCCGTATTGTAATTATCATAAATAGCAAAGCGTTTGTCTGGCGCATTCATGAATACTTGTGCAGCATAGAAATTGCGGTGAACTGGGTCTGATTCAGTAATGGCTTTAAAATACAAACTCCAGTAATCCAAAATGTTTTTTTCTGCTCGATTGGCAAAATAGGTAGTGTAAGTTTTCTCAATCGCTGCGTAATCTTGATTGTAATACGCCAATCGAATAGCCAAAAAGGCATAACGAAGTGCAATATCCTTATCCGTTGTTTTAGCAGCCAATGCCAACGCCTCATTTAATAATTTAGTACGTGCTGGAATGGTGTTTTTTTCATTGCGTTCCCACGGATCTTCGTATTGATTATTCACCGATGTACATTTATTCGCAAAACGCAAATAGGCAATCGCTGTTTTATCTCCCTTTTTCATCAAAGCAACGAGAAATGCATTGGTGAATTTCTTTTGTTTGATTTCGCGCTCAGATTGATAAATTGCAGCATAAATTACTTCGTTGGTAAGAGTTGCTCCAGCGCGTTTTCGCCACAATTCAACATTCATGGCAGCACCTAAAGCAACTGATTCATCATCCAATTGAAATGAATGACTCGAATACTGAAACGCATTTAATCCAACTGTATTAAAAACCTGTGGTTTAAACAAGTTGAAGCGAATATCTTCACCATAAGGATAGTAAGGACCACACGCAAAAAGCGATGAAGAAATACTACTGACTAAAATCAGTAAAAAAGCTACGAAATACTGCATGATTTTGTTGTTTGAGGTGTTTATTATCTAAATGAAAAAGCGAAACGGTTGTTTCAGAAGTAATCGGAATGTGTTTTTTGAGCAACTGAATAGTTTGGGTGATTGTTTTTTGAGAAACGTCTTCCGCTTTCAATAAATCGCCTTCACGAAGCAATACATCGCCAACAGTTGTTTCTTTAGTGACTTCATACCACAAAGGCTTGATGCGTTTAATGGAGCCTTTTAAGTCATTCACGGATTGATCTAAGATTCCTGAAAATTGTTTGTTTTGATAAAGTTGCATCCATGAAAATATCGGTAAAGCAATATCAATGTGGAGCGGATAAGCATCTACATCCTTCAAATAAGCTTCCAATTCATTGTTTTCAAGAATGGAGTTTTTGTTTTCAAACGCCAATGGATTGATCAAGTTGTAACACATCAACGTCACTTTATCCACAGGCGGAATTCCCATAATTTTGGAATATTTATAGGGGTAAAGTCGCAGTGTGCACGATAACGTTTTTTTGGAAATCCGCTTAATGGAGCGCAGTAATTTGAAATAGTTGTCTTTTGTACTTGGTGTCCAATCACAATCGATTTGAATTTCGGTAAAAGCATCAGCGTATTGAAATCGTTCGCTATAGAATTTTTGAATCAAAAACACGGTGTTACTTGCGAGTGTATCTAATTCGGCTGTTGATTTTCCTTTTAATGCATCATTGCGCACAAAAACGGTTGGAATGATTTCAATCTTTCGCAAAACAGCTTGGGTCAGTGAATCATCGTAGGTTGAATAATCCCTAAAATAGAGTGCTGTTTTTGCAACAGGAATGGCACCAAAAACGGCATCCGGGGAAACCTCAAAAAACTTGACATACAATTGCTGGATTCCCAATTCGTTGATGGCGGTTTCTTCGTTCTCTGTTAATTGAGAGGCTGTATTTTTCCAGAAATAGAATGCGCGTTTCACCTCCGTTTTATCTTCCTTGCAACTAGTAAGCAGCAGCAAAGCGAAGCAAAAAAAGGGTATAAATATGAACTTAAATCGCATTAACCGAACAACTGAATTTTAGAACAGTGAAAGTAATTAATTTATTTACTGATTGATTTCGGTATAATGAGAAATTACCAACAAAAAAACGGCTGACTCATTCGAGCCAGCCGCTTAGACTTATTTTAATGGTATTATTTTACAACACTGAACTTGATTGTTTGTGTTGACTCATTTGTGCGAATAACTGTGTAGTACAATCCTTGAGCAAAAGTTGTTGCGTCGATTGTCATTTGGTGTTTACCAGCTTCGAAGTTACCAGTTGCAATAGTCTGAACGAATTGACCATTTGCATTCATAATAACAACTTCCATTGCTGTTTCGTTTGCCAATTCTACTGAAAGAATTGCATTGTCAGATAATGGATTTGGATAAACGATTGCGTTATTGATAGCAGACAATTCATCTAAACCTACAACGATATTGATTGTAAATGTAGTGTCATCTGAACAGTTACCGTTGATTGCAGTTAAAGTAACTGTATACGCACCGCTTGCAGCAAAAGCATGTGTTGGTGCAGCAGCAGAAGATGTTGTGAAATCACCGAAATCCCAAGAATACGTTGTAGCACTTGTTGAAGTGTTTGTAAATGTTCCAACAAAGTTATTGATAACGAATGAACCGTTAGCTATAGGTTGTGGAGTTACAGTAACTACTACGTTTGAAGATTGACCAACTCCATCACATGCATCAGCATTGGTAGTTGTTACAGAATATGTTCCAGCTGTACTTACAACAATTGATTGTGTTGTTGCAGCATTTGACCAAGTATATGTATCAGAAGTTGAAGCAGTTAAAGTAACTGTTTCACCTTGGCATAATTCAGTTGATCCTACGATTTGTACAGTTGGCTCAGGAGCATTAGATACGTTTACAGTTACAGCAGAAGAAGTAGCTTCACAACCATTTGCATCAGTAATTGTTACCGAGTAATTTCCAGAAGTTGATACAGTGATCACTTGTGTTGTAGCATTGTTTGTCCAATCATAAGAAGTAGCAGAAGAAGCAGTTAAATCAACACTTCCACCTGTACAGAATGAAGTTGGACCACCAGCGTTAATTGTAGGTGATGCAGGCAATGCATTAACTGTAATAGTGATCAAGCTACGAGGACCTTCAAATCCATCAGCATTCATTTGACTTACATAGAAGTTGAATGTACCTGCTGTTGTTGTTGTAGGAGTTGGTGCTGTTGTAGAAGCTGAACCACCTTGAGCTTGTGTATACCAATTTAAGGTATTACCGTTTGTAGCAGTTGCACTCAATTGAGTTGCCACATCATCTTGACAATAAGATTGTGTTGCGGAACCAACAGCTGGAGCAGTTAAAACATGTGGTAAAATTACAGCATCTGCGAAATCAGCAGTTTCCAAAGAATCTGCTAAAGAACCTGTAGGACGGTAATCTGGAGCTAAATAATCGTAAGGAGTGATCAAAATACCAGTTGTTGCAGCTAAAGAGTCATTGTTGTTTGTAGCAAAGAAAGTAGTTATTGGGAATGTACTTACTGCAAGTTTCTCTGTTACTTTTCCAGGTGTATTTCCTGCAACAAGATTGCTTCTAAAACGCAAAGTACCTGCAGTTGCGTTTGCTTCTGTTCCAGGGTTTGTGTTATCTAAGTATAAACCATTTTTGAAATCCATAAAAATGGTGTTGTAGATACTAATGGAAGAATTTCTACGAATACGTGCACCACGGCGATATCCAGTTGCAATAGTAGCTGCTGTATTTCCACGGAATGGACCGATTGCAGTAATATTCGAGAAAATAGCACTTGTTTTAGGTGTTGCAGCAGATCCAGTAGCGTCATTATCTGATTCAAAGCCTTCTGATGTAGAAACAGATGGGTTATCAGCAATGTTTGGATCACGAACGATCAAACCAAATTGAACATTACCGCTATATCCGTTATCCGTATCAAAATCATCATCCAAGTTACGGTAAGAAACTAAGTAACGAGCATTTACAGTACCACCGAACCATTCGTAGGCATCATCGTTTGAAAAAGAAACTTGAATGTGATCCAGTTGTGTTCCTTTACCAACAGCTCCCATTGTTAAACCATTGATTTCTTTATCCGTTTGGAAAATTTGTCCACAAAACTCGATACGTACATAAGACAAGGTACCTGAATTATCATTATCATCAGGGTTTGTACCACCACCATATTGTGTATCAGCGCTTGGTGCAATACCTTCGATATTTGCAATTCCACCAGGTTGATTGTTGGAAGCACGACCCATCAAGATAATTCCACCCCAATCGCCTTTAGCACGAGCACCAGCAGCCTGATTGGATGAGAATACGATCGGTTGACTTTCCGTTCCTTGAGCCTCTAATTTAGAACCTTGTGTGATATACAATCCTGAATACTGAACAGCTTTATCTCCCAAGATAACTGTTCCCGGTTGAATCGTTAAAGTCGCTCCGTTTTTTACATAAATTGGTCCAGACAACAAATAAACGTTGTTGCTTGTCCAAGTAGTATTATTTGTAATACTAGCAGTAACAGTTACAGTTGGAGCATTGTAACTGGTGTTTTGAGGATCCCAGTTTGCCCAACCATCAGTCCACATGGCAGTAGGTGCTGGGGCAAAAGCTCCACGGTAGTCCGTTGGAACAAAGAATGATTGACTTACAGCTAAGGTGCTAATGCACGCAAACAATGCTGATGTGTAGATTTTTCTCATTTCGAATCTTGTTTTTAGATTGGACAAAGGTCAGTTCGCTACCTTTCCTTGTAATTAGTTTAAAGTTAAACTTGAGAGAAATCTAAATTAAATTAATGTGAATGAAATCGATTTAGTTCATCGTAAATTAACATTCAAACTAAACTCTTTTTAATTGTTCCAAATTTACAAAAAACATATAATCAAAAGCTTACACTATCAAAAACCGCTCATATATGCCTTTCCAATAGAATCAAATTAAGAACCAAAAATATAGTCAAACTAGTGAACAGTTTAACCTTTAACAATTGAAACACGATAATATTATACCGTTCGGTATTTTTTTTACTTATATTTGCTTCGAATATGAGAGATACCAATTCAAAATCGGAACGAACAAAACAATTCATTATTGAAAAGACGGCGCCTGTTTTCAATGAAAAAGGGTATGCTGGTACTTCACTTACCGATTTAACTCGTGTTACAAAACTGACAAAAGGCAGTATTTACGGAAACTTTGAAAACAAAGACGAAGTGGCACTTGCAGCGTTTGATTATAATTTTAACCGCATTTCGGTGTATATCAAGGAACGAATCTTGGCAACCGATCATTCAATTGAACGGTTACTGGTATACCCAACTGTGTACAGTGATTTTTTAAAAATCCCATTTCTAAAGCCAGGATGTCCAATTCTTAATACGTCAACGGAGGCAGATGATACGCATCCCCAATTAAAAGAAAAAGCAAACAGTGCATTGGCTTTATGGAAAGCGTCCATTGAAAACCAAGTAAAAAGAGGCATTGAACGAGGAGAAATCAAAGCAGCAACCAACCCAACCGAAGTGGCACTTGTTTTAATGTCTTTAATTGAAGGTGCTATTATGATTGCAAAAGTGACTGGTAGTTCACATGAATTGAGCATTACAATGAACTTTTTAGAAAAATTAATTCTCGAACTCAAGGTGTAAAAAATTTTAACCAATAATATACCGAACGGTATATTCATAAAGCCAATAAAAATGGAAATAACAAAAATGGAAACATTCCTTGCTTACTTCGAAAAAACGAGAGCAGCTACACTTAAAGTAATTGAAGTCATTCCACATGATCAATTGGATTGGTCGTACATGCCAAACAAGTTTACAATCGGCGATTTAGTGCGACACATTGCAGCCATTGAACGAACTGTTTTCGCAGAGGTTGCTTTAGGCAATAAACCAAACTATACAGGTTGTAGAAAGGATTTGGTCGATGGATATGAAAATATTGTTCATTACTTCAATGAAATGCATGCACAAACTATTGAAATTTTAACATCCATCAAGGATGAATCGCTAAAAATGAAAATCAAATCATTAGATGGGACCGAAATTGAATTAGGGAATTTTTTGAGAGCATTAGTATTACATGAAATCCATCACAGGGCAGCACTTTGTATTTATTTGAATCTTTTAGGTGTAGTAACTCCTCCAATTATTGGATTAATGGAAGAACAAGTTATTCAACTGAGTAAGTAAAATTTCAACTCAAGTATTCTATTAATAGAACAAAATGCTATTGAAAAAGCATCACTCATTTTTTACTATAAACGATAATAAACATGGACACGAACTATTTAGAAAGCGTCATCAAACAATTTGAGTATTACAAAATGTTAGGCGATAAAACATTTAATCAACTACCAGATGAAAAATGCTTTTGGCAATACAACGAGGACAGCAATAGTATTGCCACTATTGTAAAGCACCTTTGGGGCAATATGTTGAGCCGTTGGACCGATTTTCTGACTTCTGATGGCGAGAAAGAATGGCGAAACCGTGATGCTGAATTTGAAAACGACATTGCCACAAAACACGAAATGATTGAAAAATGGAACGAGGGTTGGAACGTTTGTTTAGAAACGCTCAGCTCCTTAAAAGAGGAAGATTTAAACAACATCATTTATATCCGTAATCAAGGACATACTGTTTTGGAAGCCATTAACAGGCAATTAGCACATTACCCCTACCACATTGGACAAATTGTATTTATAGGAAAGATGTGTGCTGAAAAATGGGATTCACTTTCTATTCCAAAAGGGAATTCAAATCGATACAATGCAGACAAATTCTCTAAACCAAAAGAAAGAGGACATTTCACTGACGAATTTCTAAACGATAAAAACGAAACAAATGAACATTAAAAAATTAAACTGGGCTGGAATTAAGCTGGAATGTGGCAACAAAACGGTACTTATTGATGCTGTAGAAAATTTCAAACCCTATTTTCCTGTGCTTGGAAATCCTATAACTCCACTTGTGAATTTTTCGGAAGAAATTAAAGCCGATTACATCCTATTTACGCATTTACACTTAGACCATTTCGATGCAAGTGTTATTGACAAATGTTTAAAAACTGATGGGAAAATCGTTGGTTATAAAAAACACGAAAAGGAAATAGCTCAACTGAATTGCCAATACGTTTTGTTAGATACGGACGAATCATTTCAAGAAAACGGAATTACGTTCAAATCGGTTTATTCCTTGGATGGAATTGGTGAAGAACAAACAGCTTGGATCGTTAGTTATGAAGAAACATCCGTTTTTCACGGTGGTGACACTATTTGGCATAACCAATTTTGGAAACTCGGTAAAACGAATAGAAATATCAATTATGCTTTTTTGCCAATCAATGGAGCTATAGTGAATTTTGAAATCGTTGGTTTAGAATACAGCACCGTTCCAGCTTCCCTAACACCTGAACAAGCATTCAATGCTGCAAAATTGCTTCATGCCGAACAACTGATTCCTATTCACTACGGAAAGTTCGCTACTCCTTTGTACCAACCTACCGACACAAGCGAAGAAGTTCTTAATCATTTGTCAACCCTCATTCAACAACCATTTCAATTGGTGCAAGATGGCGAATACCTCAACTAGATATTAACCTCATTTCGAAAGATATCTTGTTTTATGTCTTATTCAAAGATTATACGGATTTTCACTGGTTGTATGAAAACAAGCAATGTGTCATCTATTTTGACCCAAAATAATCTTTAAAAACCGAATCAAACCATTTTGGGAAGATTATCTAATGATTAGAAGGTTATAATTGTTTAGAGGGTCTTGTCATAAAGTTAAGATCAGCTATAAAACCTAACGGAAGAGCTGTTTACAGGTATTACCCCTAGCGGGGCAAAACGGAATTTAAGGATTACGATTACTTTATTTCGTCACTACGTGACTGCTAGTAATCCAACTATTTTACTGGAATTCATGTCAAAATATCATGGAATAGTGAACCAAGATCCTTAACTTAAATCCATTGTCCCAAATGGACTGAATAGCTTAACCAATTAATCAAACTCCAACCATCGCCTCGTACAGGTGAAATGAAAAGTCAAAAATTTTTGTTGTAAAATAGTAGAAGTAGTGTCTCAGCACCTCAAAATAAAATTAACCAAAACAAAAGAAGTTTCTATTTTTACTATTAGATGAATTCTATGAACCCAAAAGTTGATTGGTTTTTTACAAAAAAAACAAAATGGCAAGAAGCCTATTCAGAATTGAGGCACTTCATTCTTGATCCACTTGCGATAGAATCTGGTTTGACAGAAGAACTAAAATGGGGTTGTCCCTGTTACGTAGTTGGAAAAAACAATATTCTGCTGATACACGGATTTAAAGACTATTGCGCTTTGTTATTTATGCAAGGTGCTTTATTGAAAGACCCGCAACATATTTTAGTTCAACAAACTGAAAACGTGCAATCTGCAAGACAAATTCGCTTCAAAAACGTGGATGAGGTCTTAGAAAGTGAATCCATCATAAAAGCTTTTGTTCAAGAAGCCATTGCACTGGATAAAGCCGGTTTGAAGGTCGAACTTAAAAAAACGACTGAATTCAACATGCCAGAAGAGTTTCGAATCGTTTTAGACGATATGCCCGATTTGAAATCAGCTTTTGAAGCACTCACACCAGGTCGACAAAGAGGATACCTACTCTATTTTTCAGCAGCGAAACAAGCAAAAACACGAGAAGCAAGAATTGAAAAACACCTCCAAAAAATTCTGGACGGAAAAGGCTTAAATGACTAACAAATTCTAAAAGCACTATGAATCCCAAGGTTGATGTATATTTCAATGATGGTTGCGGACGTTGCCCTCTTGGTGGAACGCCCAACTGTAAAGTCAATAAATGGACGGAAGAATTAAGGTTCCTGAGAACCCTTGTGCTGAATACCGGTCTTGTAGAAGAATTAAAATGGGGAGTTCCTTGTTACACCTTTCAGAAAAATAATGTTGTCATTGTAGCTGGATTTAATCAGTACTGTTCATTGACTTTTTTAAAAGGTACCTTGTTGAATGACGCTCATGCCATTCTTAGCAAACCAGGAGAAAACACGCAGGCTGCACGCTTGATCAAGTTCACCAGTATTCAAGAAATAATTGATCTTGAACCCATAATCAAAGCCTATGTTTTTGAGGCTATTGAACTCGAAAAGGCTGGATTGAAAGTAGTGTTCAATAAAAACACATCAGCTATTCCAGAAGAATTTCAACTGAAATGTGATAACTCACCAGCATTGAAATCGGCATTTGAAGCACTGACTCCTGGACGACAGCGAGCCTATCTTTTGCATTTCTCCCAACCAAAACAAGCAAAAACCCGCGAGTCAAGGGTTGAAAACTGTATCGATAAAATACTCAGTGGAAAGGGCTTAACCGATTAAATAATAGCTTTTGAAAATTTTAACTCAATCTTGGTATTCAACAAAGACTTGATGCGGCATTGCTTCTGTAAATGCAACAAATGGATCTCAATAGAAAAGAATAGACTACCTACATTTTGATCTTATCCGAGCTCACTATTTCATTCATCGTTTTATTCCATACCGCCATTTTCCAATTTCATGACATTGATATCCCGCTTCATGCCATTTTCTTCATAAATCAAAAATCACACGTATACATTTACTTCATAACAAATGCATTGACTGATACTGCAGATTAGAAAATGTGTTACCAAAGCGAGTTTGAAAATCAGTTCCAAAAAGCATCAAAAAAAAATAATTTCACTGATAATGAATGATTTAAAAACTCAATTAACGTAAAAACAATTTGTTATAGTGGAGAAGAACTCATTAAAAAACGAATCAAAAGTTTAGCGTGAATGACAAATTTGAAGTCAGAAAAGCTTAAAAAGTGTAATCAATTATTAAAAAATGGAAAAAATGGAAAATTCAGAACAAAAATCCCTTTCGAAGTCAATGGGAAAAACTAAAAATGATTCCAAAACGACGAAAGACAAAAAACAAATTCTTGGAAAAATTCCAGGTATTGAGTCAATTCCAGAAATTTTAATGCGTTTTTCAAAGGATGGAATATTATCTCCAGAGGAAGAAAAATTACTTGGAATACCCGCACCTTTATCAGGCAAATCATTTTCACAATTGAGTGAAATCAGAAAACAGTCTCAAAAATCTAAATCCAGTTCTGTAGGAGTAGAATTATTTAATTCTCCTGGTCATCAGTTAGTTGCTGGAAATATAACCATGACAAATGCAGATGGCACAACATTTTCATCTTCAAGTCCAGTCTTTACCATTGGATCAACTGCTGTTGCTTACGCAGACATTGTAGCACTTGCAGGAGACTTTTTCGCTGGTAGTAGTATTGCTAATATTCAGAATACCATTAGTCAATCTGCACCTGCTGATCAATTTTCAGTGTTTACTGACAAATATGAGTCATTAGTTAATCAAAATGTAGGATTGGGAGGCTCTTCTACTCCCGTAGCAGATCTTCTTGTTGATTTCGCAGAACAAACAAATATAGTACTCACAGCAAAGAGTAAATACGGTCCAAACTCTTCATGGCTTGGTTATAAAGAACCAACTGAAATAGTTTTGCCAGGCATTCTTCCTGATTTCACCCTTTCAATGGAAAACTATTTTGATTATTTGGTCTTCATTGATGCAGTTGGAGTTTATTATTGGTTAATTGCTTCTTACAATTTTGATCATTTTGGCGATGATGCAATTACCGCTTATACTGTTGGTCATGCCGCTGCTTGTAATTTCGCCGCTACTGCACAAAGTGCGGTTAATCCAGCGTTAAATTTAATGACAGCCTATATGATCAATGCCTATGCTGATCATTATATGACGGATTTATTTGCTCCGGGACATTTACGTGTTCCTCGAGTAGAACTACATAATCTCGCTCCCTATTACGGTGATCGTTTAGCACAATTAATGCATGGTGAGGACAATATAATGGGATTAAACCTCACAAATTCTCAAGGAACACAATGGGTAGGATATGGAGACACGCGTGCTTTTGATGACATAAATGCGGTAAACATTTCTTATGGAAAACAGGCTGTTACAGCATCCATCAACGAAGTCTATAATGCGTTTGTCACTGAAAATCCTGTACCAGCAAATCTTGCCATACAAATTGCACCAGACCCCGCTACAGTTATGGCTGATACAACAAATCACGCTGCAATGTTTATCTGGAATGGAACAGAGATCCTATCACGCACACCTATTTCAGCTCCTGTTAATATATTTGGCTACCAACCTGTAACAAACGATAGTGCAGGTGAATTATACGATCTATGGTCTGCGGCCACTCCAGATTATTATTTAAGTTGGGGTAATCAGAGTATCATCCCTGGAAGTAGTTGCAAAGATGGAGGCTTATCAATGACAACATGGAATGACACACTTTATGCAGTATGGTTAGATCATAATCAAGACGATGAAAAATTTCAACTTGCATCAAGTACAGATGGTGTCAATTGGACTATTTTGCCGAATCCTCTTGACTCAAGTGGTGGCGCTTCAAATGAAAATCCACCAGCTCTTGTAGTATTTAATAACCAATTGTACCTTGCATGGAATGGTTATGGAAATGATGGAATTTGGTTTACATCTACTTCTGATGGTATGAATTGGAGTGCACAATCAAATGTCCCAGGAAGTGGACCAACAAAGTATGGAGCTCCTTCACTTACCGTATTTAATGACTGTTTATATTTTGCATGGTGTCAGCATACATCCTCTCCAGGAGCAGATACAAAAATACTAATGACATACATCGATCAATATGGCAACTGGTCTAGTCCAATTTTTGTAGAGGGCCCTGGAACAGATGACAATGGACCTTCATTAGGAGTCTTAAATAACCTACTTATTATTTCATGGTTTGGCTATGATTATGAAGGAGTTTGGTGGAGTGCTTTTGATGGAACAAACTGGCAATATAACAACCAAAACGTACCCGGCACAAGCACGATGGATTGTAAATACGGTGGACCTCGTCTCACAAATTTCGATGGTGAACTCTACAATTTTTGGTTAGAAAGTGATGATAACCCAACTTATTCAGTGTTGGCCGTTTCTGAAGGTGATTCAGATGGAAACGGAGATAATGAGATCATTTACAATTGGGCTCCAACTACAGCAATCAGTAATTTGAATGTTGACGAACTTCCTCTTGCAGCCTGTCAATTTGGAGAATATTTGGCTCTTGGATGGATCGACGATAAATCAAATAGTGTAATGGTTCAGCTTGGAACACCTACAGTTTGGACAAACTAATAATTTACAAATGATTATTGTGATTTTAAAATCGCTTAATTAGGTCTGATTTAACAACTGGTGGGTCCAAAAAAACTCGTCAGTTGTAACGGATCTTGCATTGTTTAAGTGTAAAAACTACCTAAATTCAATTACAACCAAAATTATTTAAGCCGATAAGTACTCTTAGTGCTAGTCGGCTTTTTTTTATTCAACCAAACTGCTATCAATTGAATTGCTAGAATGAAACCTCCTCAGTAAAGTGTCTTTAGGTAAGGTAAGAAGTGAAATTCCGCAAAAACGTACACTAAATCCCTATTTATCAACGCAAAAAAAACCACCTCTCCAAAGAAAGATGGTCTATATCATTGATGAAGTTACTCTTAGCGATTAACGCTTGTGCATTCCTTCGTCAGAAACTGTCAATTTTTTACGACCTTTTGCACGACGTGCAGCCAATACTTTACGACCGTTCTTAGTTGCCATACGGCTACGGAATCCGTGTTTATTTCTTCTTTTTCTTACGGACGGTTGAAACGTTCTTTTCATGATCTATATCTTTATAACGAATTTCTATTTCTCAATTACGGAGTGCAAAGATAGGCACATTTTCCAAATATTCAAGAGTTCATTGAAAATATTCAAAAAAAATGCACCAAATGCCCTCACGACTGTTACTTTTGTAGTTCCAAATTTACAACTCATTATGTTGCGACCCAAACAAGTCAAAAAAGAAAAAACTCAACTTACCCGCGACAGTTACAAAAAAGCAAGAGGCATCTTTTCATACTTACGGCCTTACCGTGTACAATATTCCATTGGTTGGATTTTCCTTGTACTCTCAACATCAGTAGGTTTAATCTTCCCTATTTTACTTGGACAACTCCTTGGTCTTGGTAGTGGAACAAAAACAACGATGGCTGAAGCTGTAAAAGCAATAGATCTTTCCAACCTCACAACCGTTGCAGTTGCGCTCTTTTGCTTATTTGGAGGACAAGCCATTTTTAGCTATTTCCGAGTGGTACTTTTTACAAATGTGACTGAAAAATCGCTTCGTGACTTGCGTGCCGATGTCTTTACGCGCTTATTGCACTTACCAATGGATTTCTACAATCGCAATACAGTAGGTGAATTAACCAGTCGTTTATCTGCCGATATCACGCAAATTCAAGAAACACTGCGTACCACAGTTGCCGAATTTTTCCGTCAAATTGTTATGGTCGTTGGTGGAATTATCTTCCTCATGTTTGTATCCTGGAAACTTGCGCTAATAATGGTAGCAACTGTTCCAGTGATTGTGATTGTTGCAGTACTCTTTGGTCGCTTTATTAAAAAACTTTCGAAAGAAGCACAAGATCAAACTGCGGTTTCAAATGCCATTGCCGAAGAATCGATGACTGGAATAGGCAACATTAAAGCGTTCACCAATGAAGATCATTTAATAGGTAAATTCAAAAGTGCAATCGAGGAAATTAGACGATTAAACATTAAAAGTGGCGTTTGGCGAGGCGTATTTATCTCATTCATGGTTTTCTGCATGTTTGGAGCCGTTGTTTTTATTGTTTGGCAAGGATTACTTATGACCCAAGGTGTGAACCCTGAATTGGCACAAGGCGATTTGTTTTCCTTTTTAATGATGACGCTCATCATGGCAGCCAGTATTGGTTCATTGCCCGATTTTTATTCCAATATTCAAAAATCAGTTGGAGCCACTGAAAAGTTAATGGATTTGATTCATGAAACCAGTGAACAAGACTTATTTAAAGGAACCAACAAACCTGTTCTAACTGGAAAAATAAGTTTCAACAATGTATCCTTTCGTTATCCGCAACGACCAGATGTAGCAGTGCTAAAAAATATTTCTTTTGAAATTGAAACCAATCAAACATTGGCTTTAGTCGGAACCTCTGGCGGTGGAAAATCGACCATTGCTTCGTTGATCTTAAGTTACTATTCCATTGAGTCAGGAAGCATTGCTTTTGATGGAAATGACAGTTCTGAAATAGATTTAAAACACCTACGTGATCACATGGCAGTAGTGCCGCAAGACGTGATTTTATTCGCAGGAACGATCCAAGAAAACATTGCTTTTGGAAAACCAACCGCTAGCGAGGCTGAAATCATTGAAGCAGCAAAACAAGCAAATGCGTGGGAATTCATTCAACAATTTCCAGATGGATTCCAAACTCAAGTTGGTGATCGCGGAATACAATTGAGTGGTGGACAAAAACAACGCATCGCTATTGCGCGAGCCATTTTGAAAAATCCGACCATTCTCATTTTAGATGAAGCAACCTCTGCCTTGGATTCTGAATCTGAAAAAATTGTGCAAGAAGCATTGGATAAATTGATGAAAGGGCGCACTTCTATTGTAATCGCTCATCGTTTAAGTACGATTCGAAATGCAGATAAAATCCTAGTCATTCAACATGGCGAAATTGTGGAACAAGGAACGCATCAAGAATTAATTGCACGAAACACTGGTGCTTATGCCAACTTGGTTGAATTGCAATTGAATCTTGGCTAATTTTAGGGGAATTGTGAATAACCATTCGATTTGTTTACAAATAATCATTTCTTAACATTGTCTTTCACCAGATTTCAAGACAGTCTCCGTACTTTTGTGCCAACAATTGAATTGACATCCTTGAGGCTAACTTTTCTCAGCAGAAGTTCCAGCTAAAACCAGTTCAAATTGAGAAAGTTATCACGGCAAATCCATGTGGAAGGCGCGCATACTTTTCAGCTTATTGATCGCAACGACTGTAGGCTTTTCAACACAAGCACAACAACTCATTATCAACGAAGTTTCGCAAGGAACAGGCGCAAAAGAATACGTCGAATTTGTGGTAATTGGAAACCCAACCTGTCAATCAGCTGTCCCTTCTATCGATCTACGAGGAGTGATCATTGATGATAACAATGGTTTTTTTGCTCCAGGAGCAGGAACAGGAATTGCCAGTGGTGCATTGCGCTTTGCCAATGTTAGTTTTTGGAGTGCTATTCCACAAGGAACTTATATCGTTGTTTACAATGAATCAGATGTCAATCCTGCTCTTCCTCCTGATGATATTAGTTTAACAGATGGCAATTGTCGATTGATTATTCCAGCCAATTCTAATCTCTTAGAAGGAACAAGTGTTAGCCCAACAAGTAGTATTTCAACTTATCCTGTTTCAGGGTGGACAGTTGGCGGAGGATCGTGGAGCCAAGTTGCAATGAGCAATACCAACGATTCTTTTCAAATTCCAAATCTTGGAATCAATGGAACACCACTTCATGGAGTAAGTTGGGGGAATAATACAAACGGTTCAATTATTTATTTCGCAGGTTCATCAGCTGGAAAAGTATTCTCATTTACTAATGGAACTTCTAATGATTGGAACTTACAAGCGAATTGGACTGCTGGAAATGTCGGGACAAATGAAACGCCAGGTGCTGCCAACAATGCCAACAATGACGCTTGGATTGCCTCAATGAATCCACAGTGTGGCATCGGAATTGGCATGCAAGTTACGGTTCAAACAACACCTATGTCGTGTGGAACGGCTTGTAATGGAACTGCCACTACACAAGTAACTGGCGGAACGGCTCCGTATACTTACTTATGGTCAAACGGAGCAACAACAGCCTCCATTTCCAATTTATGCACAGGAACCTATACCGTTGAGGTAACAGATGCTGGAGGTTGTACATTCATCGCTCAAGGAATTGTACAAAGTGGAAATAACACGCTTCAAGTAACAATCAATTCGACCAATGAATCATGTGCTGGTTTGTGTGATGGATCAGCCACAGCAATTGCTTCTGGCGGAACACAACCTTATCAATATGCTTGGAACAATGGTGTCGTTACAGATCTGAACCCAAATTTGTGTCCAGGAACCTATACGGTTGGTATAATTGATCAAAACGGCTGTACTGCTACAACTTCTACTACTATCCTAGCTGGAACCGTCGTTGGAGATGCAACTATTGCCGCTGCTGGACCTTATACTTCATCAGATCCGACGGTACAATTGCAAAGCGCAACAGCTGGTGGAACATGGCTTACAGCTGATTGTGCAACTTGTTTAAGTACAAATGGTGTATTTAATCCACAGACTGCTGGCGTTGGAACGTTTCAGATTTGTTATACAGTTGGAAGTGGAATTTGTCAAGCAAACGATTGTATAGATATTACCGTTACACAAGGTTGTACACCACAATCAACGCAAGAAACGGTTACTTTTTGTGCCGAAGATTCAGTCTTCGTATTTGGAAACTGGGAATATACGGCGGGAAACTATGCACAAACATTTACCGATCTAAGTGGTTGTGATAGCACGCATACGATTACATTATCGGTCAATAGCGCCAATCCAATCAACGATGCAATTGGACTCTGCACAGGAGACTCAGTAATGATCTTTGGAAATTGGGTTTACCAAACTGGAACGTATTCCCAACAAGAAGAAAATTTAGCGGGATGTGAATATACACATACGTTCATTGTTTACCCAGAAGTGTGCGAAGTGGAAGAATTCTTTTTGTACGTACCCAATGTGTTCACCCCAGATGGTGATAATATCAACGATACGTTTAAAATAGAACTCATTGGTGGTGAAGTGAACGAAGGCTGGATTTTCAACCGTTGGGGCAATCAAATCAAACAATTTGACCCACTAACGACTACTTGGGACGGTAAAACTACATCAGGAGAAGATGTTCAAGACGGTGTTTATACCTACTTGATTTATTACACTCCAACAAATGGAATTCGTTTAATGATTCATGGAAGTGTAACGGTGATTCGATAATTGTTGCTCGTTTCAAAATTGTGCTTATTTTGGAAAAATAATTCATCCAATTGCATCTTGAATAAACGAATTTCTATACTGTATTTTATTAGTGTAATTATCGCAGGAATAGTTGTTGCTTGCTGTGGAGAACATGATCCATCTCAAAAGGAAGGATTGTTTTTAAGAAGTGAACAACCCTATTCAGAAGAAGTTATAAAAGCTTATTCGTTCGCGAAGATGAAAGATAGCACGATCCATTATTTTGTGAAAACATCTAAAGGATTGTTCTTTTTAACAAGAGATAAATCAGAAAATGGAATTCATTGGTCTAAAAAAGCATTTGGATTAATCGATTCAAAAGGAAATCAGCTTTTACCTCAAGAATATGGAAGCATAGGTAATCCAGGTTTTATTTCAGAAGATTACGTAGAGATTCAAAAAAATGACCTCGTAGGTTTATACAATTACAACACTCGAAAACTCATTGAACCTAAATATGAGATCATTTACCCAAGTGATAATGAAAACTATATAGCAATTGGACAAAAAGGTAAAACGTTATTCAAACTATTTGCCAATGGTATCGCCAGAAAAATGAGCTCAACAGAATCAGCACCAAGTTATTCCAAAATCTTAAAAAAACACCAGTTTAATAATCGAAGCACCCATTTTGCTCTCTGGATTGACACTTCACCTATAGACAGAAGTAAAAATTGCTCCCAATTAAACAAATGGTATTCAATGAGTAGCACATTGATTGCTGTTCCTTCTTATATCCACTCCTTTCGGCGTGATAAGTTACTTGAAATGTTCTATCGTGTAAAGTATAAACAATGGATTTCTACTAATCTTGATTCAATGAGTCTAGTCCTTCGTGATAGCCGAAAAAACAGTTTGGAAGGAGAATCATTCATTACATCCTATTTTGAAAGCATGGCTTTCTCTAGAGGAGAAAATTCTGAACTTAATTACTTAAGTGTTTTAAATAAAAAAAATCATTTATCTGATCGACGCTATCTCTCCAGCAAATCCAGATTTATCAATGAAAATCTGATTGAAGAAATCGAAAATAGCGGGAATTTACCATTCGGATCTCCCTATTATTATGCAACTTCTTACAATTATTATAAAATTTCTAAGAAAGGAAAAATACACAAACAATCGAAAGGCATCTATCCAATGTCCAGTTTAGTAGTATTGACTGAAGAACATTTGAAGGGCGTATTCATTAAAGAAAAAAAAACAACAACGAGTTCTCCAATTTACCCAGGTATTTCATCAACATCCGTAGAATACATAAAAACAGATCATTTACAACCTTCGGATTTAGAATACATGATTTATGAAATTTATGCGAGACATGGAATGAAATTCAAGAACCCATATTGGTCAAAAATTTTCAAAAAATATAAGTGGTACAAATCTACCTATTCGGTTATTAATGAACGGCTTAGTAGTATTGAAAAACAAAATATTATCTTCCTTCGAGAAATGAAAACAAAACTATTAGTCAAACCCTAATTCAATTCCAAACTAGCCGAAAAATCGTTATTTGATAAGAACATTTTTTAATGTGAATTACAAGTATCAAAATTGTGCTTATTTTCGGTAACGAAATAAAACGTATCAACTATGAATAAGCGCTCTACCCTTCTCTATTTTAGTGTTGTTTTAATTGCTGGAATCATTGTAGCTTGTTCGGGAGAAGCCGATCCAACTGCAAATCCATCTACTGATCTTGTTGTAGAACCGGGAGAAGATACTACCTCGCGTGAATTGGGCTTTTTCGAACACACCAAAAAACACCCGTTCAACAATCAATTGCTCAATGCTTACAATCTTGCCAAGAAGAATGGTAAACGTGTCACTTATTTTTCAAATACCTATCGTGGTACCTACTTCTTGATTCAAAATCAAACAGAATTATTCGCTAAAAAAGGAGGAGTCCATTCTAAAATTCGTTTTGGATTGATTGATGCGAAAGGCAAACAACTGCTCCCAACCGAATTTGAGCGCATTGGAAACCCGGGTTTTATCTTAGATGATTATGTAGAAGTCAAAAAAGATGGAAAATATGGTTTATTCAATTATGCGACGAACAAATTACTAACGCCAGAATTTGACGCCATTTACCCAAGTAAGATCATGGAATACATTGCCATTGGTCAAAAAGGAACGAGCTTTTATAAAATCTATGCTGATGGAAAAACCAAACCATTCGCTGCTGGTCAAGGTGCCCCAAATTATGCACGATTACTTAAAACCTACCAATTCAACAGCGATAGTGAGTTCTTCGGTATTTGGATTTCAACAGATGCGTTGGATTCGTTTGAAGAAGCTGAATATTTTGCCAGTTATTCCAGTGGAATGATTGTCGCGCCATCCTATATGGCACGTTTAGCTATTTTCCCAGAATTTTCAACAAATATAGCAATGAGTTGGTCAGAATTTGGTGATGATTCGTTGAACATCGATTTAGTAAATAGCAAACAACGCAATGATGATGTGTACTCCATGATTACATCGTTTTATTCCTTTACATCCGAAGCTAGAGGTTATGAATCACAAAAACGCTATATCGTAACCTTGGATAAATCAAACTCAGTTAAATACGCCAAACAAGTACTAGAATACGACAATTACGCATTACAAAACGGTTGTTCAAATGGTGCCTCTACTCCTAGCGTTAAATTCATCAATGATAGTGTGGTCGCTGTAAAAAACTACATTGAAATTGAAACAGCTGGTTTACCTTATTCGTGGATGACACAATATAGTTACTATAGCATCACAGCGGATGGTAATGTAAAAATACTGAGCAATGGATTGTTTCCAATGACAAGTGCTATTGAAATGACCAAAGAATCGTTTAAAGGCTGTTTTGCACATTTACTCACAGAAGAAAATGCTCAAAATTCTCCTGCTTTTGATGAAGATTTAGGAAACCTTCCACTCTATCGTTACACGGATCACCTTACATTGGAAGATTTAGAATACATGCGCAATGAAATCTACGCGCGACATGGAATGAAATTCACCGATCCTAAATGGACGGAAATTTTCAAACTTTTCTCTTGGTATAAACCCAAAAAATCAAAGGTTGAAAGTTTATTAACACCTCTTGAGAAAAAGAACATTCAATTAATCAAACAATTGGAAAAAGAATTGAAAAACAATCCAGAAGCATTGATCCATGAAGAAGACCAATACATGGTATTTGCTGGCTAAACTAGTCCTATTTTTCATCCTCAATTCAGTCAATGTAGCCATCGCAATAGTTGGGATTTCTTATTTACAACCTACCTTTAAAACGGGTTATTTGATTGGTAAAACCGCATTGTTTGAATCAACTTGGTTTCCGCTTGGACTTTATGTTCATGCATTCACTGCTCCTATTGGATTATTGCTTGTGAGCTTATTGGTGCTGTTTCGCATCGAACGATTTCCAGCAGTTCATCGTCTTTTGGGGAAAATTGCACTTGTTCTCTTGCTCTTTGCGATTGTTCCATCTGGTTGGGTGCTGAGTTATTATGCAATGGGAGGTGTTATTGGAAAACTCATTTTCTTCCTCTTATCGAGTTACACTGCCTTTGCTGCGGTACAAGGATATACAGCAATTCGGCAAAAAAACACACTTATTCACCAACATTGGATGCGTGAAGTACTCGCTTTATTAGCCTCCGCAATCTTATTAAGGTTACTACTTCGCTTGTTTCATGTTGGATTTGATTTCCATGGCGACTGGGCATACAATAGTGCTGCTTTATTGAGTTGGGTGCCTTCTATTCTGGTATTGAAAGTGATGAAAACAAAAGGATTCCAATAATAAAACAAAAGTACATGCAACTATTACGTCTTAAAACACGTATTTTAGTCATTCTTATACTTAATTTATCATGAATACACTCCAACGATTTTTACTTCTAACAGTATTATTTTTTACAGGAATCTTTAGTGCAAACGCCACTCACATCGTTGGTGGTGAGATTCATTACGATTCATTGGGAAATAATCAATACAAAATCACCTTTGAGATTTACCGTGATTGTAGTAGTTTAACTGATTACGATAATCCATTAACGTATACTATTTTCTATGGTGATGGAACGATGTGGTCGGAGTTTTCAGTAGCTATTTTCTCTAGAGATACCTTGCCAATTGTTTATGATGATCCATGTGTTACACCACCAAGCGATATCTGCATTGAACGTGCAATTTATATTGATACTGTAACACTTCCATTTGATGTGCTTGGTTATTTTATTTCCTATCAACGTTGTTGTTGGGCAAATAATATCGATAACATTGTAGATCCTGGAAATAACGGAATTACATTAACAGATTATATTCCCGGGAGTAGCTTAGTCAATATTCACAATCAATCTGCACGATTTACCAATTATCCGCCATTGGTTTTATGTTCTACCAATACACTCAATTTTGATCATGTAGCCTTTGATCCAGATGGCGATTCCCTAGTCTATGAACTTACTGCGCCCTACTTTGGCGGAAGTTCTGCGAATAATACTCCCAACCCTGAAACTGCACCTCCTTACACTGATGTGAGTTGGCAACCCACATTCTCTGAAACCGTCCCATTTGGTGCAGGTTCTAACGTTACGATAAACTCTGCAACAGGAATGATGACATTTACGCCTAATTTAATTGGTAATTATGTTGCTGGTGTTGCAGTAAAAGAATACAGAAACGGCATTTTAATCAATACAAAAGTCAGAACATTTGGTTATCGGGTTGTGGCTTGTCAAATACAGTTGCCAGTTGAAGTAGATGTGACTGGTACGACCGAACTTGTAGAAGATTGTGGATTTGCTGGATTTATCGTTTCGCGCACAGATACAACTTCAAATCTTGCTGTTCAAGTATTATTGTCAGGTACTGCAACGAATGGTGTTGATTACAATTTTATTCCTGATACATTATTGATTCCAGCAGGTGTGTTCTCTGATACAATCGGGATCTCAGCCTTTTTGGATGATCTATTAGAAGGTGACGAAACGGTTGAATTTAATATCATTATTGCTAATCCATGTGATGGCACATTTGATACTACTTCTATCTCTTTAACAATTAAAGATTATATCAAAATGACCTTGACACATACAGATTCTGTGAATGTATGTGCTGATTTTGGCGAAATCACTTCACTTTGGTGCAACGTACAAAATGGATATCCTCCTTACGTTTACATTTGGTCACCTGGGATTTTGCCAAATAACGATACGGTGGTCATTACCCCAACTATGTTACAACCAAATCTCAATCAATTTACAGTACTGGTTGGCGACAATTGCGGGAAAGGAATTGGAAGTGCGCTAATTGATGTCTACAATCAATGTCCTCTCGCTGTTCCAAATGTTATGACAGCAAATGGTGATGGTACGAATGATGTATTGATCATTACCAACTTAGAAGATTATGATAAAGTGGACTTAAAAATATTTAACCGTTGGGGTAATTTAATTTATGAAAACGCTGATTACCAAAATAACTGGTCAGGTTATGACAAAAGTGGTGCAAAATTAACCGATGGTGTGTACTTCTATCTAGTTACACCAACGAGTGAAAAATACGAATACGATGATACAGATCGTTCACTTTACACAGTCCATGGATTCTTCCAGTTGTATGTGAAATAATCAAAAAACATTCATTGATGAAAAGGATTTCGAAAGAGATCCTTTTTTTTGTGCTAATAACTTGAGATCGATTGACGTTGACTTTCTCACAATTACAGGAGTCTATTTTACCAAGAATACACGAATCACAAACTTAGCGTGATAAAAAGCGAATGTAGACTTTCTCTACACACTAATTCAATAAATAGAGTTGTAAATGTTGTTTACAGTCAGTACTTTAAGAAACTGTGTAACAGCAATAAAACCTGTAGGAAACTAAGAGAGCATCCCTAACTTAATTACATTGTCCTAGGAAACGAAGCGCATAAGGAAATAATGAGGCTCGTCGTTAGAGAGTGGGATTTTGATTTTGTCCGAAAGAGCTGAAAATCTAGCGCTATTCACTATTTCCGCAACTTCATAAAGGGCAACTCAATGAATTGATACATCAAGTAGGAAAGTAAAACCAAGATAACCCAAAAAATACCGTAGTCCAACTGCCAATGTGCATGAACATGAAATTTACCTGTCATTTGATGGTAGATGCCATTTTTCATGATCATCAGCAACACAATTTTCAAATTCAATAAATACATTGAATAGGAAATGAGACTAATAAACGTAATAAACCGAGTGAGCCAATTTGGTCGTACAACGAGTGTCGATAAAAAAGGAAGTGTTAATAATACGGAGATCGATCTGGTGGCATGCGCAAAAACACCATCATACACTTCAAAATCAGTTGCGTTATTGCGTTTACATGCGTACAATAAAACAATTCCTAGAAAAAATAACCAAACGCGGAAATAACTATTCGAAGCTGCCCAAATTTTAGGGAAATACTGCATCAAATAAGCTCCAAAAACCCCAAACATCAATGCATCTAAGCGCGGAATAACACGGTACGTAATCAACTCATCTCCCCGAAAGTGTAATTCCTTGAAGGTTTTAATTGTTGTGTCACACATGATGGATTGATAAATCCAATAGCGGTAAAGAAGTACAGCAGCTATAACGATTACAATAACTGCTAAAACGATGCGTTTCGGCGAAGATCTAAAAACAGCTATACCAGTGAAAATGAATAATGGAATCAACAAATAGAACCATTCCTCAATACTCAAACTCCACGCTTCACCAAATAAACCAGGTCTTGGCTCAAAAAGATTTTGAACGAATAAATAGAATTTCCAAGCGTGGTCTGGAAGTAAAGAGGGATCAACAATTAAGGTGTACACCAATATTACCGTTAACACCAAAAAATAGGCAGGTAATGTTCGCATCCAACGACGCTTCCAAAAATAGAGTAAATCACCCCAACCGTCTTTGCCTTTTTCCAATTGACGAATGAGAATTCCACCAATCAAAAACCCACTTAACACAAAAAAGATGGCTACACCGTCTAATAAATAGTATTTAATAAAATCTGAAGCAAACTTTGGCAACAACATATTGGCATGCCCTAAAAGCACCATCATGATCGCAACAAAACGAAGAAAATCTAAACCGAAAATACGATTAGATGTGTTAAGCTCCATGCGGAATGCCTCGGATAGTTTGTTTTTAACCATTGGTGCAAAAGTAGCTATTTGATTGAGATTATGAATAACCTGAGCTCGAATTTTAATTTAGATGTTGAATTCCTGCTAAAATGTAGCTAACAAGTTGAATTTATTATAATTAAATCTTATTTCAGTTTGATTCCAATGACATTTGGCAATTTCCAAAAATGATCATTATCATCTCGCTGATAGGTTTGAGAAACATAACTACCAATACGTGTTAGGGTTGTGTTTCCAACCTGAACAAATAAACTCGTTTCTGGACCACCTTCCAAGTAAATCGCATTGACCAATTTCATGGGAAACAATTGTAGAAAACCAATCATTTCATTGTGCAAATAAGGCGATCTGGTAAAGATCAGGAATAAATTACCAGCCTCATCTTGAGCTGCTACAAGCATACTGCAAGATTGTTTACGCTTTGTCCAGTTCATGGGTTTTCCATCGCAATCTAACATTCTGAGTCCTTGAGCATACGATTTGTAATCCAATTTAACTGATTGCCATGGATTACACTCCAAATCAATAATGGAATAATTGCTCGCAGTGGTGTCAACAGGGTGAAAAGCAAACATGGAGTTAAATGTAGGATGAATCACTCCATTGTTGATATGATCTTTGCTTTTCAAGTAGCCACGACTCACTAATTTATTCGCTAAATCGTACATACCAGCATTGAACGCGATATTGAGTTGAAAGGAATCTGCCCATTCATCAACTGTTCGTGCTTGTTTATCCAGATCTGTAGCGCAGAACAATTCAAAATCTACCTTACTCGGATCAATCCGTAAAATAGTCAGTTTGGAATTGTTAATAATCGATTCAAGCGGTGCATCTGTCTCACAAAAATCAATTCCATCTGCGAGTTGACTCCACGTAATCACAACAGTAGAATCTCTTTTTACTTCAACCGTATCTTCAATTGCAACTTGTTGTGCACATGAAGTAAATGTACAACTGATCAAACTAACGAAAATACTAAACATCTTAAATTGCTGCATCCCAATCAAATTTGCGTTTTTCAAAAGGGAATAAATCATATAACTCGCCAGAATAATAAAACTGAAATGCAATTGCGCCAAATGAATACGGCTTTTCGTAGATTTTTATGGTCGATCCACCAACTCGAGGATTGGATTTAGGAACCGATTGTGGATAACCAACATTAAACAAAGTGGCCAAAATTTCTGGACGATTATCAATTGGGTAACCTCCTCGCTCCCACTGCATTTTTACTTGTTTCAAGAAAATGGCAGCGTACATGTAGGAATAAAAGTGGTTTCTGAAATTCGTGAGTCGATCAATTCGTTCAAGACTAATCGCGGCGGTATCCGTTGCAACAAAATTCAATAAATCTTCATACTCTTTACCAATGTAATAAACGCTTTTGGGATTACGTAAATGACTTTCAATGTTTTTCGCAGTATGTTCTTTGATTCCAGTAACACCAAATGAAAATTGTGATTCAACGGAAAGCACTTTTAACGGACCAATCCATTTCTTATAGGCTTCTCGATTGGAATTGAATAATCGAATTTGTTCTCCAACCAAACAAGCAACAATCAAACGTGCTTCCACACCCGTTTTTCGAGCAACAGAATCAATTATTTTTTTATCCTTTGCAACTGCTACTTTAAAATCCTGCCATTCAAATATGTTCATCCATTCATACACACTCAAACCATTTACTTTATCCTTCTTGGTAGCATTTTTTGACTTGAGTTGCTTGAGCGCGTTTTGATACGATTGATTGTCTTTTAATTGAAGATCAACGGCATCTAACATGCGCAACACTTCTCGTTCATCGCCTTTTTGTTCCAATACAGACAAGATGTAATGGGCGTTCTTTGGATAAAAATCGTTCAAAACAATAATGCGGTTGAGTGCTTCATACCTGTTATGAACCATTTGAACACTATCAACCTTAAATCCTTGGTTGTATTTATCATGCATTGCTTGAAAATGCCGGTTGTTGGGATCAACAGAACCTGCTTCGTTTGTCCACCCCAATTTTATAGCTGCATAGGATCCAGTTAGAAAAAAACCAATCAATGCAAAACCAAAAATGGTAATATACATGGGGATCTTGAACCATTTACTACGAAAAAATCGCTTCACTGAGTAATTATTTTAGGTATTAATTTGGTGGTAAAATTACATTCAATTCTTGATAATTTGCATTGAAATGACTGAAAATTAAGGATTCAGATAAAAAATAGGCGTCTTTATAATTGTTCTTCCTATTTATACCCATTGAAATACTTGATTTTAATGCATCAATATCGCTCATACCAACCGAATTTTTCTTGTATTATGCTGGATTTTTCTGAGCGAATGTATTCCAAGAAAGCTGTCGAAACAGGAGAAAATCGTTTGTTTTTCAACCAAATAAGATTCCAGGTTGAACGAATAGGAAAATCCTTTAATGGAATAATTCTCAAATCGCCATTCAACAACTCTTGCTTGATTCCAATGAGTGGCATGATTGAACAACCTAAACCTGCTAAAACAGCCTGTTTCACAGCTTCATTTGAAGTCAATTCCATTTTTTTCTTGACTGTCAGTTGATGGTTTAAAATAAATTCTTCCATAACTGAGCGTGTACCTGAACCATTTTCTCGGAAAATCAATGGGAGCTGTTCTAACAATTGTTGGTCATGTAATTTCTCTTCCGTTTGATCGTTCTTATTCGCTATTAGATACAATTTGTTTTGCAGTAACTCTTCGTTTTCAATTACCAACTGTTTCGGTAAAATCGAAACAAGCGAAAAATCAACCTCATTGTTTTCAAGACTTTCAATGACTTTAGCTTTGTTGGTAACATCAAGGAGTAATTCAATTCCAGGGTGAAGTTTCAAAAAGTCAGCTAAAAAATAAGGGATAATATACTTTCCTGTAGATACAACCGAAATTTTTAATCGACCAGACAATTGACCTTTATAGGCCATCGTTTTGTAATTAATGGCATAAACTTCATTTAAAATTTTCTCCGCAGCGATTGCAATCTCTTTTCCAAAATCAGTGACATACAACTTACGACCTTGAATCTCCGTTAAGGGAATTTCAAACTGGTCTTGAAAATTTTTGAGTTGTATAGAAACCGCTGGCTGCGATAAATTAAGTTCTTCAGATGCTTTCGTTACGCTTTGCGTTTGAGTGACTTTCAAAAAAACGTGCAGTTGATGCAAGGTATAATTCATAAATAATTATTATGTATAACATTGTAAATATAAATAAAAATATATAATTAATTCTACTGAATTTTGCCCGAACTCTTAAACGAAAAAAACGATGACAACAATCACAATTGCAAAAGGAGACGGAATAGGTCCAGAAATTATGGATGCAACAATGCGCATTTTACATGCCGCAGGTGCTCAAATCAAGGTAGAAGAAATTGAAGTCGGGGAAAAAGTTTACCTCTCCGGAAACACGTCTGGAATCGCCAAAGAATCGTGGGATATTATTCGTAAGAACCGCGTGTTTTTAAAAGCTCCAATTACTACACCACAAGGAGGAGGATATAAAAGTTTAAATGTTTCCATTCGAAAATTTCTTGGCTTGTATTCCAATGTTCGTCCATGTAATAGTTTGTTTCCATTTATCGATTCGAAACACCCGAAAATGGATGTCGTTATTATTCGTGAAAATGAAGAAGATTTATATGCTGGAATAGAACACCAACAAACAGATGAAGTAGTGCAATGTCTAAAACTCATCAGTCGCCCAGGATGTGAAAAGATTGTGCGTTATGCTTTTGAATATGCACGTCAATACAATCGGAAAAAAGTAACCTGTTTTACAAAGGATAATATCATGAAACAAACAGATGGCTTATTTCACAAGGTATTTGATGAAATTGCTGTAGAATACCCTGAAATTGAAAACGAACATTGGATTGTAGACATTGGCGCTGCAAAACTAGCCGACACACCAGAATTGTTTGATGTCATTGTAATGCCTAATCTCTATGGAGATATTCTATCCGATGTAGCTGCACAAATTGCGGGTTCTGTTGGATTGGCAGGTTCAGCAAATATTGGAAATGAATGTGCCATGTTTGAAGCAATTCATGGCTCTGCTCCACGTCGTGCCGGACAGAACAAAGCCAATCCATCTGGTCTTTTACAAGGTGCGCTGTTAATGTTACACCACATTGGACAATCAGAAGTTGCTACGAAAATTCAAAATGCGTGGTTAAAAACCATTGAAGATGGAACGCACACTTACGATGTATTCAACGAAGGGAAAAGCAAAAAAGAAGTAGGGACAAGTGAATTTGCAGATGCAGTGATTAGTAATTTGGGAGAAAAACCAGCTATTCTTCCAGCTGTTTCGATTGTGAATAGTGCGCCATTTACACTTCCTCGATATGTACGTAAACCAGCTGCTAAAAAGGAATTAGTTGGTGTTGATTTGTTCTTACATTGGACAGGAACCAACCCTGATGAATTAGCTGTTTTAGGCGCAAAATTGGAAAACATCAATGCTCGTTTGTCCATGATTACGAATCGCGGAATTAAAGTATGGCCTGAAGGATTTGAAGAAACATTTTGCACAGATCATTGGCGTTGTCGTTTTAAACCTGAGGCAGGAACTACCATTTCAAATCAAACCATTGTTGATTTAATGCAAGAGGCAATGAAACAAAACCTAGAAGTTATAAAAACGGAAAATCTGTATGCCTTTGACGGCACACCAGCTTTCTCTCTTGGTCAAGGACAATAAAATTTAATCGTATGAAAGTTAATCTTTTTGAAGGCGTTTATTCAGCCCAAGAATCCAAAGAGTTGCTCACGCAAATGATTCATGTGAAAATCAAGTTTAATGAACAAAAAATTGCTGAAAACAGCAACGAAGAGGACATTAAAATGCGTGAACAACGGATCAAATTATTGCAAAAAGAACTCTATGAAGCCCGCCAATTCATAGATCAGCAAAATAGTTCTATTTCTATAACTGGTGAAATTTCAATACAAAACTAGCATGGAAAAAGTGTCTCAATTCAAATTAATAGATGGCGTTTTTAGCCCAGAAGAAGCTCGTGAAATTCTATTCGCACTTATCAATAGTAAGATCAATTTTCATCAAATGGAGAAATTCATCATTACTGAAAAGACCAGTGGTGATGTGTCCAATTCTGAAAAACGCATTCTTCAATTAAAAGCCATTCACCAATCCATTAAAGGACTCATTGAACAATCAAAAATTGATGGCAAACAGCTGCAAATCAATGGAAGTATAGAAATCAATTATGTCGACTGAAAACACAGACAATTTAGTTGATCTACCAGTATTGTTTAACGGTCGAGCGCTAGTAATAGCGACCAATCATGGAAAGGAACAAGTAATTGCACCTCTGTTAGAAAATCATTTAGGGGTTCAGTGCACCGTTGCTGAATCCCTAAATACCGATCAGTTTGGCACTTTCAGCGGTGAAATAAAGCGCAACGATGATGCGTTAACAACGGCCAGAGATAAATGTCATGCAGCACTCGAACTCACTGGATTGGATCTTGCTGTTGCGAGCGAAGGGTCATTTGGTCCACACCCAACGCTTTTTTTTGTTCCCGCGAATGAAGAATTACTGTTGTTTGTTGATCTTAAAAACAACTTGGAAATTGCTGTTCGATCCATTTCAACTTCCACCAATTATGCTTCAGCAATTATTAAATCTGTTCCTGCATTACTGGAATTTGCCAACACGGTTCAATTTCCATCACATGGGATCATTTTAAGTACAACAGAAGAAGCGTATGAATCAATCGAAAAAGGAATTACAGATCCAAAACGACTTCTCGCTACTTTTGAGCAGCTTGTCAAGGTGAATGGAAGTGTTTTCGCACAAACAGATATGCGTGCACATGTCAATCCTTCCCGCATGGAAGTGATTGCTGAAACAACGGATAAACTCTGCAAACGTATAGTATCAACATGTCCACAATGCAAAACACCCGGTTTTGGTATCACTGATGCTATCAAAGGTTTACCCTGCGAAGTATGCCTTACTCCAACCGAATCGACCTTACACACTGTTTCTAGCTGTTCAACTTGCAACTTGATTCAGAAGGACTTTTTTCCCCATACAAAACAACACGAATCCGCAACTTATTGCAATAAATGTAACCCATAACTATGAATGTTAACTTATTGATTGAAAACTTAACTAACCCAGCCTTATTGTTCTTTGTATTGGGAATTATTGCAGCTCGTTTAAAAAGTGATTTAAAAATTCCAGCCAATTCTTCAAAATTCATTTCCCTGTATTTACTCTTTGCCATTGGATTTAAAGGAGGTCAAGAACTCTCACACAGTCATTTTTCATTGGAAATCATCTGGTCGGTACTCTTTGGAATTTTCATTGCTTGTATCATTCCAGTTTACACTTTTTTCATTCTGAAACGCAAACTGAGTGTCGATAATGCGGGCGCAATTGCTGCCTCTTATGGTTCGGTCAGTGCCGTTACATTTGTTGCAGCGGCTACGTTTTTGGAAATGCAACAGATCAATTTTGGCGGACACATGGTTGCAGTTATGGCGCTGATGGAAGCACCTGCGATTATCATTGGTGTTTTACTGATCCGCATTTACAGCGCTGAAAAGAACAATGTTGTTGTCAATGAATCAAAATTAGGTTCCATCGTTGCGCATTCGTTTACCAATGGTAGTGTGATAATGATTTTGGGAAGTTTGGTCATTGGATTAATCACCAGTCATTCTGGAGCAGAGGGAATCAAACCTTTTACAACTGACATTTTTAAAGGATTTTTAGCCATATTTCTTCTTGACATGGGAATTGTGAGTGGCAAAAAATTGAACGACTTTTTTAAAAGTGGTTGGTTCACAGCCGTTTTTGCGATCGTTATTCCATTGTTCAATGGTAGTTGCGTTGCCTTACTTAGTAGTTTTGTTACGGATGATACAGGAAATCGATTTCTCCTTTCCATTCTAGCAGCTAGTGCTTCGTACATTGCCGTTCCAGCTGCCATGAAATTAGCTGCACCAAGAGCCAATCCAGGTATTTACCTACCAATGGCACTAGCGGTTACGTTCCCCATCAATATTACGTTAGGAATGCCCTTGTTTTTCTCGTTAATTGAATGGAGTTAATGGTGTGTTTTTTGAGTTGAATCGATTTCTATGATGGCTTTTTTTACTTCTCTCATAAAGATGCGAACAACTGAATCTGATTCAGGGATGGTTGCAAATTCCAATCCTTGAATAGTATCCCCTTCCTTTATCATTCTGTTAGATTTACCTGGAGTGATGAGAATAGCGTCAGAGAACAGGTCTCTTTGGTAAAGTTGGAATTGTGAATCGAAGGGAATTGAGTATTTTTCATCTAGTTCAATTGTTAAAATAGGCGCAAACTGTTTGTCCAATTCCATGTTTGTTTTAGTCCCGATTGTGATGCCATTTAAGATCACAAAATCGCAATTTTTTAGCGAAAAACCGTCTTCAAAACGCAAATAAACAGTTCGTTTATGATCATCGCATGAAGTGATACTCAACAAACAAACTAGCAGTACAAAATAATAGTTTCTCTTCATTTTAATCGAACAAAATAACAGTAATCAGGCATATCAAACGGTTGAATTCCATATCCATCTGTTGAAGGAAAAGACGAATACAAATACACTACTTTATGTTCTAAATCGATACGTTCAACAATGCCACAATGTCCCCAAGAACGGTAATACCAAAATTGCACAAAATCACCAGGTCGCACTTCTTTCCAGTCATTTATTGGAATTCCTTTATCTGTACTCACCAAAGCGTAATAAACACCTGTTGGCAATGCAGATCCATCTTTCATGAGGTCATAAACATCTTCACCGTGTTGCAAATCAATCCGAATATTGATGGTATCTTGAGCAGTCAGTTCGATGAAATGTCCTAGTACCCCAATTACAAATTCAGTACAGACTGCACCTTTATACGTTGGTGAAATGGAAGGTCCATACGTTAAAATAGTATCGATGACTTGTTTATTTCGGGCGGGAATTAAAGTAGAATCAGCATTTTGGGCATTCGCTCCCAAATGAAAAAAAAGAGTAAAAAGAAGAATACAAAATTGACGGTGATTCATGTGTGAAAGTTAAGTGGTTTTTTTGAATTATGAATGGAATAATTATCAAGTAGATCTAGGTAAGAACACAAATTCTCTTCATAATTCATAATTATTACATTCATAATTCCAAGAACAAGTAAAATCTTTGTTCAAGCTACAATCCCTCTCCATAATTCATAATTGTTCAATTCAATATTCCAACAACAAGTAAAATTTTAGTTCTTACCTACAATCCCCTTCATAATTCATAATTCCAACAATAGCCTACCAATAATCGGAAAAATACGGTTTTCTGCTCTTGTTTTTTTTGAATATACTTGCCTGCTCTTATTTTAAAACTATGACTAAAATTCTCCTATTTACCGCAATGGCACTGTGTTTTTCGATACAGGTAACTGCTCAAAATTTACAAAAACCTTCTTCTTCCAGAATTGCAACACTACCACTCTGGGCTCAGAAAATGTATGGTGAACAACCGAATGTTTTTGAAGTTGATTCGTTGTACAAAAGTTATTACCAACAGCACGCGTTCGTCAAAAGTTACGATACACAATATTATAAGCGTTGGAGGAGATCTCTAGCGAATAAGGTAAGTGAAAACGGTACGATCATTGAACTTTCAGCTAGTGAAAAGGAACAAATTCGACAAGAATACCTCAATAAACAAACCCATGATCGCAGTTCATCTTGGTCTGTTGTTGGTCCAATCACCAATTTTCAAGAAGTTGGGACTCAAGGTTCAGGGCAAACAAATGTCTATTCCTTTGATCAATGTTTGGGTACACCAACTGTTTGTTATTGCGGAACAGAACCTGGAGAAGTGTATAAAACAATTGATGGTGGTCTCAACTGGACTCAAACCTCATTGTTAGAAGATTTTGGTTCTGGTGTTACAGCGGTAGAAGTACATCCGGTAAATCCACTAATTGTTTTTGCTGGTGGAAATTACGGTATTTTCCGTTCTATTGATGGTGGAGCTACATGGGTGAATGTGTTACCAGAATCCAATTTTGGCGCCAATGAAATTCTTATTAATCCTGCTAATGATCAACAAGTACTCGTTGCATCTGACAAAGGATTGTACCGTTCAATTAATGGTGGGGCTTCATTTACCTTGTTATTTTCGAATAAATCGTACGATATCAAAGCCAATACGGCGAATAGTTCTATCATGTACTTAGTGCGTAATAATCCGATTGCTGGAATTTGCGAATTTGCTTCATCAATAGATGCTGGTGCAACTTGGACCGTTCAATCGACTGGTTGGTATACCTCAACAGATGCAGCAAGAAATGATGGTGGTGCACGTTTAGCCGTTACTCCAGCCAATTCAAATCGTGTCTATGCCTATTTAATTGGTGAATCCAAACCAGATGATAACGGATACATTGGAATTTACCGAAGCGATGACGGCGGTGCTTCTTGGACGTTACCGAGCACACCAATTGGCGGACCTTATACAGCTACGCACCAAAATTTAGCGATTGGCTATCCTGCTTGGCAATACTGGCAAGGATTTTACAATTGCGCAATGATGGCTTCCCCGACAAATGCTGATGAAATTTTAGTTGGAGGGTTAAATTTATTTCGTTCTGTAGATGGCGGTTTGAATTTCACACCAGTTGCTGGATATATTGATGGAAGTTACCTCAATATGCATGTTGATATGCAAGATTTCCGGATGATTGGTTCTACTGCTTGGGTAACAACTGATGGGGGAATTTATCAATCTTCTGACATGTTTACATCTGATCCTTCATTCAAAATGAGCGGTGTTCATGGTTCTGATTATTGGGGATTTGGAAGTGGCTGGAACGAAGATGTTTTGGTGGGCGGTTTATACCACAATGGAAACTTGGCCCATCACGAAAACTATGGAGCTGGAAATTTCTTAGAATTAGGTGGTGGTGAAGCTCCTACAGGTTATGTCAATCCTGGAAACAATCGAAAAACGTATTTTTCAGACATCAATGGAAAAATGTTACCGCTCAATCTAAACGATCCTATTGCCAACGCTTCGTTTGGAATGTCGCCGAATGAAAGTTACGGAGTGGCTGAATCGAGTGAACTGGAATTTCATCCCAATTGTTATTCGATTGCCTATATCGGTAAAGAAAATGCTCTTTGGAAAACCACAGATGGCGGCGGTTCTTTTAGTTTAGTTCATACATTTGGAACAAACGAAAATGACCAAGTGAAATACATTGAAATTGCTTCTAGTAATCCAAATGTGATCTACTTGAATCAACAAACGAGTGCTGGAACACTTTGGAAAACAACAGACGGTGGTCAAACATGGAATTCGCTGACCATTCCAAATGGCAATCACAACAGAATGCTCTTAACCATAGATCCACAAAATGAAAATACCCTTTGGATCGCCTATACAAGTGGATCAAACGGGAATAAAATCTATAAAACAATCGATGGCGGTACTTCTTGGACAAATGTAACAGGAACAGCCCTCAACAATGAAAGTATTCATCATTTGGTACACATTGCTGGAACGGATGGCGGTTTATATGCAGCAACCAACAAGTCAGTTTATTACAGAAACAATACCACCAATTGGCAAATTGACAACGCTGGTCTGCCAACATTTACATCAGGAAATATCTTGCGACCATTCTACCGCGATGGCAAAATTCGCTTGGCTACTTATGGAAAAGGAATCTGGGAAAGTCAACTGAGCGAGGCACCAACAACACCAATTGCTCGCATCATGGTCGATAAAATGGAGTTAGAAGTAACCTGTGCCATTGATTCATTTTATTTTGAAGATTATTCCTTTTTGAATCACGACAATGCATCATGGTCATGGCAGTTCCCAACCGGAAGTCCAAGTACATCAACCGAACGCAATCCAGCTGTTTCATTTAGTCAAGCGGGAAATCACTTAGCCATATTGACAATCACAGATGGAAATGGACAAACTGATGTCGATAGTTTAACGGTAAATGTTTCGTTTTTCGCCTTACCACTTGCAACGCTACAAGAAGATTTTCAAGGTAATTTCTTGCCAAATGGTTGGAGCATTACCGATTTCGACAATGATGGACAATGGTCACTTTCAGCAGCAGCTGGTGGTTACGGTTCTTCTTCACAATCTACTTTATTTGACAATTATAACATCTATGGAACAGGAAATATTGATGATCTCGTAATTCCTCTCAACGCAGCAGTTTCCGCTACAGAATTAAAAATGCACTTTGATGTTGCTTATGCACGTTGGGGATCAGGCAATTCAGATTCGTTGTCCATTCATGTCTCAACCGATTGTGGTGAAACCTTCCAACAAGTATATTACAAAGGCGGAACAGAACTATCAACTTCACCAGACAATCAAAACTTATTTGTTCCAACGGCAAATGAGTGGCGAACAGATACAGTTGATTTATCAGCATTCATTGGTGAAAACAACCTTCAAATTGCTTTCAGAAATCATGGTTATTATGGTAATGTCATTTACTTAGACAATATCAATATTGGTGGTGACCTTGCCTTAAATGAACAAAATTTGAATGCGATTAACTTATTCCCAAATCCTGTCAAAGCTGGTAGTTCATTGACTATTCAAGCTCCAGAACAAGCGCAAGTCCACTTAATTGATTTGAAAGGTCGTAAAATCACTTCGATCACAACCACTGCAAATGGTACCGTACAATTTGAAATTCCTGGAGAGTTGAGTGGTGGAACGTATATTTTACAAATTAAAACAGCAGCTAAAATTTGGAATAAACAATTGATTATTCTAAAATAACGGTCGGAAAACAATCTAGTTATTTGTTTTAAGAAACAGGTTTGAAAGGTTTTAAATGACTTTCGGACCTGTTTTTTTGTGGATAGTCAACGCTTCTTTCCACGCATTTTACTCAATAAAACAGCCGAAACACCCAAATAGGAAGCTACTTGCTGCTGTTTTAGGCGTTGTTCCAAATCAGGATTTGTCGTTTGAAAATGGAGATAACGTTCTGTAGGCTCCAATAAATACAATTCAGCATCGAGTTGATCCTTGGTTCTGAGTTCTTTTTCCAATAAGGCAATGATCAAATTTTTCCAACACTCATGGCGTTTTTGAAGTTCAATCCAATGCGCATAATTTATTTCAAAAATACTGCTGTCTTCAATTGCTTCGACCAACATTTTGGACGGTTCTTGTGCAATCATCGCACTATAAGAAGCCAATAATTGTCCATCCAAAACAATACTTTTTGTGAATTCATTCCCTTTTTCATCTGTATACAAACAATGAAAGAGTCCTTCGTCTACAAATGCAAATTTGCGCGGAATTTGACCCTCTCGAATAAAGTAAGATCCTTTGGTGACCATTGTATGTTGTAAAATCTTCAAAAGATGAGTCACCTCCGTTTCTGGAATTGAAACCAACGATCGTAAGGTTTTAACTAAATTTTGAGTCATATAAAAAATGATTGAGCACCAGCATACATTTGTTGTATTCAAAAACAGGAACTGAGCCAAGGTAGTGTTATTTCATACAACTATGGACATTTGTATGCAATCGAGTAAAGTTCAACAAGCGTTTCTCTAAACTAAGGCAAAGAAATTTGACGTTCCACCAACGAGTTCTAATTGCTCTATTACAGGATTAGCATTCAAGCCAACTGTATCACGACGCAGTTGAAAAAAGAGAAATCGTTCCAGCTGCAGCAATTGCTGTTGAATGTGCTCGTTTTTATACTTAGAAAGGTGCGTGAATGTCAATCCATCTGCTGATGCGAAAACTGTATACTGAAATTCGGAGTTATCTAAAATGCTCATTTCCTGCAAAAAGGAGGCAATGTTGTTTCTATTCTCTTCCACAAATTCAGGCAAAACAGTGTATTCAACTTTTACGACGATCATTTGATTGGTTTATGTTTATTATTCGATTCAACCTATTGACGAATGATCGACTTAAAATAGGACAACGATCTTATTTCGAGTCCGCGGAAAGTTTCAGTCGAAAACCCTTCACTTGGAAGTAGATTATCGAACTATAATACTTCATATTCAATCATTTTATGTTTTTCAGAAGACCCTATTTATTCCGAATATAAATATGTTTCACATTGCTCTTATTGGTCACACGCTCATCAATTTCAAATTGATTGATGCTTTTTATCAAGGCCAGTAATTTGGTGAAACCGTAATTTCGCGGATCAAAATCGGGGCGTTTTTTCAACATAAATGAACCCAATTCACCCAAGAAAGTCCAACCATCTTCATCAGCCAAATCTGCAACACTATCAATAAACAATTTGATGATTTCTGGATCAACTTTGCTCAACGGCTCTTGTTTTTGTGCTACTACAGGACCTTTTGCATTTTTCTTGTCAGTTGAATCGGTTAATTGAACATTATTGCTTTGTTTCTGCTTTAAAATTTCAATGTAGATGAATTTATCGCAAGCCGTAATAAACGGATTTAAGGTCTTCTTCTCCCCTATTCCAATGACTTTCATGCCAGCTTCTCGTAACCGTGTTGCAAGACGCGTAAAATCGCTATCACTCGAAACAATGCAGAAACCGTCTACTTTTCCCGTGTATAAAATATCCATCGCATCGATGATCAATGCACTATCGCTGGCATTTTTTCCTGTAGAATAACTGTATTGTTGAATCGGCGTTATGGCATTCTCTAATAATACCTTTTTCCAACCAGAAACGGTTGGTTTCGTCCAATCTGCGTAAATACGTTTAAACGTGGGAGTGCCATATTTGGCTATTTCTTCAAACATCTCTTTGACATTGGCATACGGTACGTTGTCTGCGTCAATGAGAACAGCTAATTTTAATTCTTTTGTGATTTCCATTCTATTTATTTTTCTGATGCTTATTCCAATGAATAAAATCACCACAAGGTACGTGATTTTATCTTAATTGACTTGATGAGATACTAAGCGGCATGCATTATGCTATCTAGAATTTCTAACTTTGTCAAAAGTATTCAAAGTAAGATAATACTTCGTTTAAGGGTCTATGAGCAAGAAAAAAGAATTTGAACTACTTTTTAAGCAGATTTACAAAAAATTGTATTCCATTTCTTTTCGTATTACGAAGAACCAAGCTGCTACTGAAGATATTATTCAAGATATTTTTTTAAATGCTTGGGAACAAAATCCAACTTCCATTGAAAATTACTTAGTGAAATCTGCATATAATAGATCCTTAAATTACCTTCGAGATAACAAAAAACACCTTGATTTCAATGATTTAGCACGTACAAATGATCTCCTTAACATTGAACATGATTCAAATTTAGTTGATTATGCCCTGTTGAATGATGTGATCGAACAATCAATTGAACAATTACCCCCACGTTGTAGAACCATCTTTGTTTTATGTCGTTTTGAAGGTCTTAAGTACAAAGAGATCTCCGAATTGTTAAATATTTCAGTGAAAACAGTTGAAAATCAAATGGGAATTGCAATCAAAAAGCTGGCATTGGAACTAAAACCCGAAATAAAAAAATTGTTTGCAGAAATGATAATATTCTGTTTATTCGCATTTAATAATTTGAATTTTATACCTTCATAGTCTGGTGAGCAACAATTTAGACATCGAGACGCTAATCGTCAAAAAGATTTCAGGAAATATTACTGAGTCTGAACTGCTTATTGTAGATAAGTGGATTCATGCATCAACAAAAAATGAATCCTATTATAAACATTTTTTATTTGTTTGGAATCAGACAAAAAATACGTCGAACATCGGAGAACCTAATGTAGAAAAAGAGTGGGATAAGCTTTCTGGAAAACTCATAACAAAAAGAAACTTCCCTTATAGTCAATTGCTGAAATATGCAGCCGTTGCAGTTCTATTAATTGGATTGACCACCTTTTGGTTCTTTCAGACACCTGAGAAGGTAATACAGCAACAGCAAACTGCTTTAAAAGAAACGAAAAAATTCAATGAGAAGAAAATTGAAGCGCCGCTCATTCCGCAGAAAAGAACAATCCAAGAGAATCCCTATTTAACCGTTCGAACAACGGACAATAGTACCGATTTTTTTATCATGGATAGCTCGCGTGTTTATCTCGAAGCAAATAGTAGCATCGTTTATAAAAAAACGAATGCCGATCAACCACAAATTGCTTATTTAAAAGGAGAAGGAATTTTCAATATAGCATCAAGTCCAACAACATTTATAGTGAAGAGTAAATATGTAACCCTTCATACAACTGGCAGTATCGTTGGCGTTAAAGAACACGATAATCAAGTAGAAATCTTTGTTGAAGAAGGAGAAATAACAGCCTATCAAACAGGATTCAAATCCAATAGCATTCAAATAAAAGCAAATGAAGGCTATTATTTTGATGTTGACAAAAAAGAGTTCACTAAAACAAGAATAAAAACCTTCAAAGCCAAACTACTGAAAATCAGAAATAAAATAAAAAACTTCTTCAAAAGAAGAAAAAAATAACAAATCCTTTGGGGGTGAACTGAAACTCATGTGTTCTTGTTATAAATGCAATACACATGAAAAAAATACTTTTAATTAGTTCCCTATTCATTTCGCTAACTTCTTTTTCACAAAGCATGCTTGGAAAAGGAGGAAGTCAGTTAAACGCCGGAGTCGGATTATCATCTTGGGGATTGCCTGTTTATATTGGCTTTGATTATGGTGTACACAAAGATGTTAGCTTAGGAATGGAATTGTCTTATCGTTCATACAATGAGCGCTACAATAATTATCACTATAAAAATACCATTTGGGGCATTAGCGGCAATGCGAACTACCATTTCAATTCTATCTTCAAAATTCCGAAAAACTGGGACATCTATGCAGGCCTGAACATCGGATTCTACATCTGGGATACGGATGATAATTATCTTGGAAATCACTCCAGTGGATTGGGAATTGGAGGTCAAGTAGGGATTCGTTATTATTTCAGCGATCGTTTTGGCTTAAACCTCGAAGGCGGCGGCGGAAATGCTTTTTCTGGTGGGAAATTCGGAGTAACGATTGTTTTATAGGATTCTGAACAAAATAAATATTCGAACTACGGTTTATAGATAAAGAAGCTGGTTAGATGGAAGTGAGGGAAGTTTTAATAGTTCTTATCTCACATAAACGGATGCAATCCCTGCATCCGTTTTTCTATTTTAGGGTCTGCTGAAAAACGCAAAAACGGCTGAATTTAAACGATTGAATACGAAATTGATCATTTAGATGCACGGTTTTTTGCTTAATTGATGAAATTACCATGCGTCTTCCACTTACTATTGTTCATGTATTTTGCTAGCCAGAAATAAAGCATCTATTGCGTTGCAGCCAAATCGAAGTATTCATATACATCTTTTTTGACTGCGCCTTATATCTACTTCATTTCTGACTTTTTCAGCAGACCCTATTTTAGAAAAAAACGCAATTCATGAACGCGAATCATACGATTTGGAAGGTGTTTTCCATGTTTTATGAAAATAAATTATCTTAGCACGGTGTTTGTAATAAAGCACATTTGATATAAAAAAACACGTCATTATGAAACAATTAATACTTACTACCTTATCACTACTATTCGTTACAGTGCTATCGTTCTCGCAAAAAACGATGAATGTTGAGCTTAAAATAACGTACCGCAATAATCCGCTTTGTAATTGGGAGGTGACGATCAAACACGGAGATGTACAAATCGCTAAAGGTAAAACAGACGATCAAGGAATTGTGAAATTCAACAATGCTAGTTTACTTTCACTAAGTATCGATGCTTATGGTTATAAATCAACGAGCAACGGTGAAAAAAAATGGGATGTAAAAGGTTATATTACACTTGGTGAAAATGGAAAAGCCAATTTTGACTTTGAAAAGTTATTGGAAGAAACAGGAATGCCCGTGAGTATGATGGAAGCTGCTTGGGGCTTGACGATCAATGATTGTGGACAACTATCATCCAGTACTTCTAATTCTGGTACAAGTACAACTAATTCAGGAAGCAGTGCATCAGATTCAGAAAACAGCACTCCTGATAAAGTGGAAAGTCCTGTTAAAAACGATGAGCAATCTGATTGGGATAAAGAACAAACAGCAGCTGAAGCCGAAAGAAAAGCTGAAGCAGAGCAACGAAAAGAAGATTTTGAATCAGGTAAAACGGCAGCTGAAGGAATGCAAAATCAAAAAGCTCAACTGGAAGGAAAAATCGAAGGTTTGAATGGTAAAATAGCTCGAAGACAATTAGAAGTAGATAAAACTACCTTTCGAACAAAAGAATACAGTGATCTTTCGTATGAGTTACGCGACTTGGTTTTGGAACGCCAATTGGCTGAAATCAAGCTCGAAAAAACAAATAAGATGATTGCGAATGGCAATGCTCCATTAAACAAAGAGTTGCGCCAAGATTTCAATGAACGCGAAGATGCCGTTAAAGCGGAACAGAAACAATTATCAGCAGATAAAAAGGCTGGAATCTATTTTGGCAACGTAACTCCATTAGAAAATACAGAAGCAACGAAAAAAGAAGTAGAAATCGAAAACAAATCTTCGAAAACCGAAGAAACGAAGAAAGAAGCAACTAAGGCAGTGGAAGTTAAAAAGGAAGAAACAAAAGAAGAAGAAACGGAAGAATCCTTTACCGTTTATACTGAAGCTGAAATCGCTAATATGAGTACAGTTGGTTTGCAAAAAGCCAAAATGAGCTACAATTCCAAAATTGCCAATCGAAAAGTTGCATTAAAAACCAAAGGTGGTATGATGAAACAAGACAAAAAAGCAAAAATGGAAGCTGAAATCGAGCAATTGAATAAATTGATTGAACAAATGAATGTAGAATTGGCTAAACGCAAGGAAGCTGAGTAAATTGTAATTGAATATCTTCATTTAAGAAGGTGTCTAAAAAGTAATAAACTGCTGCGTTATTTTCGGAAATCGACGTTGGTCATTTACTTGAGTAAACCCCCAACACCTCATCCTCAATTACTTGCGTTTTATCAATTTTTAATCCACCTCAAAGGTTGACTCAATGATGATACTTTTTAGACAGCTTCTTATGTTTATCATTTTTACAAACAATTATACGATTTCACAACATAAAAGGTCATTTTACCGCGGGCACAAGGACTTGTATCTTCCGGTTCATTGACCATTTCCACCAATTTCCCTTTTAAACGTATGCGTTTACAACTGATTTCAATTGATTCATCTTTGAAGTAAACGGGAACTTCATCGCCATTGTCTTTGGTTAATATCCCAACATTATAACCGTAACAACTGTAAGGATGCATGACACCTTTCAGGCTTCTGTACGTTCCAGTTAAACCCTTGTTTTTAGCTTCCAATTGCTGTTGAGTAGTTGAGCTTATTAATCCCAAAAAAAGGATTAGGCAAATGAGTGAATTTTTCATTTTCTAAAGATAAAAGAGTTATTTAAAAAAACGATGTATCATGAATTCATAGCATCAATCGTTTCACATTCCGCAATGCTGCTCGTGTACATAAACCTTGATAGGGAACTGTGAAAACAGGCGCAAACCAACGGAGTAGTCTATTTCCAGGAGTTGAAAAAGTAGAAATTTGAAAATGAATTCCTGCTGTCGTTTGTTCAAGTGTAAAAGTCGAACTACCTTTTTCTACATGACCTTCTAGTGTTTCATAGCTAAATCCTTTTCGTTTAGGCTCATCGATTATTTCGCTTATCCGAACCGCCATGATCATTTTTAAGGGAGCATTGTTCATTGGTGGAAAATGAATTTGCTGAACAATCACATCCCCTATTTTCATGGATCGATTCTCGTGTTCCCATTGCGTGATTGAGCGCATTATGTTCGTTGGAAATACCTGATAACGCATCAACGCTTCGAAATCAAGTTGTGAAAAATGGATGGGGTCATTGAACAATTCAATTCGACTTAACTGCTCCTTCAATTGACGTTTATCGTAAGGAATGACTTGCCTTTCTTGAAAAACCTCTAAGTAATTCCCTAATTGTTGATTTCGAAATCGAATAAGCATCTGATCCTATTTACACTGTATAAAACAAACTCCTTCTGAGGGAGCATTTTCATCAAGTCGAGGACTCAAGGTATTCCAAATTGTGATCATTCCATTTTCAGTTTCCGATAATGAGAAGAGAATTTCACCCGTTGTAATCGCATCAAAAAAATCTCCTTCAATGATGGAATCGAATTTCACCGTACGTTCTGATTTATTTTCAGAAACATGAACATGCATCTTGACCCAAGTCTGAAAACCGAGAATCTCCACTATTCCCGCACAATGGTCTTCAGAAATTGTTAAACTCCATGTCATCGGTAAAAAAACACCATTGTGTTCAACTGGTTCTTCTTCAAAACACCATTGCTCTGAGACTTTCACCTGTGCATTCAATGGAGCAATTGTGAGCATTAAAGAGAGAAAACAGATCCATTTGCTCATGCAAGTAGTTGTATTATTTTAATTTTTACCATTAATTATACGCATCACACCCATCTTTTCTTCTGCGAATTTTACTCGGATCGTATCCTGTACCGCCTTTCTTGCGACTCGCTTTGCATTTTGGGTGATAGAAAATGGGAATTTTTAAATGCGCATAAATATCTCCTCCATATAAGTTGCTATTTCCCATCCAGTGAAGTAGTTTGTCTGTTCCAATTGTCAAACAATAGACCCGAATAGCCAAGCCAATTTGAGGTGTTCGGTATTCGTAGAGACTCAAGGGAAGTGAAACATCAAAAATCTTTGATTCATAGCGCAATCCGACCATCAATGAATTCGCTCGTCTTACACCAAACTTATTTCTACTAATTGGCAAAGCCTGAACAATTGCTGCATTCGCATACAAACGTGACGCCCACAAGTTATAATCTCCTTGAACCGAAACGTATGTAGGTAAATGAATTTTATAGGTTTTCTTCACTCTCCCATTATCAATATCTGATTCTTGATTCTGAAAAACTTGCACAGCATTATCTTCGTCCACATCCGTATCAGAATAGCCATACCAATCATACGACTGAAAATTGTACCCTGCAAATTGCACATTTGATTCCTCAAATTTTACAGACCCAATATCCATGATCGAAAATCCCAATTTGTATTTGTACGGAATATATCTACAGCCCATCTTTTTTGAATTCGGATAGTAAGAAGAACATTCCGACATCATTTTTTGGTAGGTAAAACCAATATCCAAGCCCAATCCGCCTCGTGCGTACAACTGTGGTTCAGGCGTGTACATTGCATCTGCATTCAAGTCAAAAAATGCTAACAAGGTGTCAGATCGAACATTAAAATCTACATTATAAACATTAGCAGCTGCACCTCCAATAGATAAAAACTTCTTGATGGAAATTCCGCCCATGAGCATGTCTCTGCGCTTTTTGTAAAAGGTATAAGCATAACTCAACTGAATTTCACCATAATTCACCGATGATGCATAGACGTTTTTTAATGAATAATCAATGTTATGCTGAACGGTATAAGGAGGAATCCCATTTTCTATGAATTGCGCTGCGTAATCAGGAACACCTCTAACGGCAGTATAACTTCGTACATTAAAAAACAAACCAGCTGCGTGATCACCTTGCGACCAAACTCCAGAAAGTACTTGCGCAAATGTACGATTGTATGCGTGATACTTTCGTTTGTTTTGATGAAACTCAATATCGTTTTCATCAATACCTTCTCCTTTGTTGCGGATAATCCGGGTGTAATTATTGTCGTTGAGTGAGACTAGATTATTATTCGCGTACGTTCCTGCACCAACAATATGAATATCAAGCCATGTTTTTGCATCCAACATAGAAGAAGGATTGAGAAAAACACTGTTTGTAGGTGTGTAATTGCTAAAGGCAGCACCATATTGCTCCTGAGCAAACAGAAACGAAGGAACAACCAACAACCCTACAAACCATTTCATCATACGCTACAAGTTACCCATTTTTAGCGCTAAATCAACCAAACGATTGGAATAACCCGCTTCATTGTCATACCAACCAACTACTTTGATCATATTTCCTACTACTGAAGTTAATTCACTATCAAAAATACAGGAGTTCGGATCACCAACAATATCAATGGAAACGATTGGATCAGATGTATAACGCAAATAACCTTTCAAGTTACCATTTGCAGCATCCAAAAATGCTTTATTAATTGCCTCTACTGAAACAGGTTGACGTGCAATCAATGTTAAATCGGTCAATGAGCCATCTGGAACTGGAACCCGCATTCCACAACCGCCAATGTGCCCTTCCAATTCAGGGAAAATGCGCGACAATGCTTTGGCCGCACCTGTAGTTGTTGGAACTATTGACAATGCTGCTGCTCGTGCTCTACGTAAATCCTTGTGCGGACTATCGTGTAAACGCTGATCTGTTGTATAGCTATGAATGGTTGTTATATAAGCACTTTCTATTTCTGTCAGTTGACGCATGACCGCAATCAATGGAGCTGCTGAATTCGTTGTACAAGAAGCATTACTTACGATGGTATCTTCTGCAGTTAAACGATCATCGTTTACCCCCATCACAATATTCAAAATATCTTCACCTTCGGAAGGAGCGCTTAAAATCACTTTTTTAGCACCACCTGCAAAGTGCATCCCAGCCGTTTCCTTTGTTAAAAACAACCCAGTAGATTCAATGACAAGATCAACACCATAATCACTCCACGGAATATCAGCAGGTGATTTGAACTGTGTAAATCGAATCTGTTTTCCACTAGCAGTTTCAAGTACATTATTTGAAATGGAAACTTCCTCTTTCAGTCGACCGTGAATGCTATCATATTTCAACAAGTGAACAAGTGTTTCTGCAGGTGCTAAATCATTCACAATTACAACTTCAAGATCATCACGCTCTAGACATAATCGGGTAAAATAACGACCTATTCTACCAAAACCATTTACTCCTACTCTTAATTTATCTGACATGATTACCTTATTTGTTGTTAGGTGAAAGTAATCAAAAGAACCATAAACGATACGTTAACAAAACAAAAAAACCGATCTAGCTGAAAGCCAAATCGGTTTAGTATAAATTATTTAAAAGCGCTTAATTGTAAACCTGGACAAATCCCTGTTTGTCAAGAACATCACCATTATCCAATACAGCATTAATAATGTAGAAATAAACACCGTCTTCAACAAAATGACCATTATTGTCTTTTCCATCCCATTTACCAGCTGCATCATTGAATTCATACATTGTATTTCCCCAACGATTCACAATCGTACAATGGAATTCTTTCACACCACTTTGAACGACATAAAACGCATTGTTTCCATTAGTAGAACTCAACACCATGATATTAGGAACCTCAATATCACACACTTTATTGCCAATCGTTGCAGTATCTGTGTGGAAATGACATTGATTGGAGGCAATCACAATATAATCGCCCGGATTACTGATGGTAATCGAAGGTCCCGTTTCACCTGTACTCCAATTATAATTCAGAATTCCTGGTTGTGTTGATGCATTGACTACGTAGGAAGAACCAACACAAATAACTGTATCAAGTACTTGTGTATAAACAAATGGAGGGAAAAAGATATCGGCACTTACGGCTGTTCCACAGGCATTATCTGTAAAAGTGACCGTATATGTACCAGCAACCGAAGCCGTAATGATTGGATTCAACAAAGTAGTTGAATTAAAATGAACTGCAGTATCTGAAGCTGTCCAAACACCTCCGTTAAATGCGGTTGTACCTTGCACTGTGTAGGTATAAAAACATCCAATTGTATCAGGGAAAATTGTTGGTTGAGGTAAAGCATAAATTTGAACCGTTGTATCATAGCTACATCCAAAATTATCAACCACATTATAGGTGTATGAATGGTAACCTGGAACAGTTGGAACTACAACAATAGCTGTATCACTTTGTCCTGAAACAATCGTTGGATCATTTGACCAAAAATCTGTTACAATTACATTTTGGTACGTTTCAGGTGCTGGGTATAAAGAAGCATCAAATGTAAGTCCCCATTGGAAAATATAACCATCATCTACTCCTTGATTATCTTGAACGGTTATGGTCCAAGGTCCATCTAATGGGCAACCAATAAAATCGGAGAAAGAACCGTCAGGTAAGTAAATACCATTTGGGTTCATAGATGGAAAACCGGATGTATTGTTAATAATGTTGGTGCCTGCTAGAACTTCAGAGCAAATACTTCCAAATGTAGGATTGACCTCAGAGAAACAATACGTCCAAGTCGGATTTCCTGGCGCACCTCCATCAAGGTTGGTGTCATTCCCTAAGAATGTAGAAATACTATTCCCACATCCACCTGGAACCAATTCACCACCTGCGACATTAAATGCATTCATGAGCGAAACCATTGTTCCATTTGGACAAGTTAAAGCTATTTCAATATCACCAATGTAGGAATGTTCAATATCCAAGCAGATAGATGTAATATCAGATGCACTTGTAACAACTCCACCACCTAGTCCAGACATTCCAATGGTTGTTTCATATTGGACTCCTGTACCATCAGGCAATGGCGTCAATCCAGCAAATACTCCACCAATACCAAATGAACCAATCGGAACATCAACACCAACCGTATCAGTTGGGGTTACTCCACCAATCAATTCCGTATTTAATCCCAAACAAACTGTATCGTCCAATGGACCAGTTCCTGCAAAAATTGGCAATTGTGATACCCTAATTTTACACGTAATACGTGCTGGTTGTGGGAATGGATCGAGAATCCGAAGATCTACAAAATATCCTTGTCGTGCAGGTGGTGTAAACCACAAAGAATCATCTTCATTCGAGAAAACGCCTATTCCACCAATTGTCCAAGTATACGTACAGTTATTGGTGTTTTGAGAATATCCTGTTCCTGTATTTTCTAATGAATAAGGAAACAAAGGTTTTGCAACTAATAAGATCGAATCACCAAAACAAACGTCTACATAACCTGTGTCAATTGGATTAATGATATTTGGTCCAACTCCATTTTTATAGGCTTCAAGATGAGGATAAAACGGTTGAGGAGCATCTCCACAGGCCACATTTGCAATCCAACCTGTACCTTCATTCGCACCATCAGTAACAAAACGAACAGTTAAACATCCCGTTGGATTATTGATAAATGATGCTAGTACACTAAATCCATTCACATTAGTTCCCGAATTATAGGCTCCCAATAAAGGTGAAGAAATATTCGGCCCATCATAAATGTACAGTGTATCTGATGGATGAATATCAAATTCAAAACCAATATTCGTGGCGAAAATGATAGAAACCTTAGAACCCATTGCTAAATTTGGACACAACGTGATCGTTTCATCCATATTTGGCAAATAGTTACCTCCCATGTCAACAAAATTAGTTGTTGAAGCAACTGCTAAGGAATCACAGTTCAACGGATTGGTTGGCATAAAATCATTGTCATAAATGGACATTTGCGCACTTACACTAAATCCGAAAAATGATAATGCAACAACTAAAAGTACTTTTAAACTCTTCATAATCTACTAAAATTAATGTTGTAAGGCTCCATAAGCCAATCGCAATCTGTAGATAGACTCTACTTTTAACAGCATATTGGTTCCAGTAAGACGAAAGTATTGAGATTCATTTTCTTTCAACTGAATCCCATAATCTTTATACGTTGCTTGTTTATTCTCCAATGGTGTCAAATCACCTGCAACTGTGTATTGACTTTCTTTTCCCGTAGGAATTGGAATCAATTGAAGTGCGTTTTCTAAACAGTACTGTTCAAATGCTGGATTGATCGTTTCAATAGTGGTTGATGTTACTTCAGGTGCAACATCAAAACTTATTGGTTGAGCCGTTTTTTTAATTGGAACAACTGTAGTACTAGCTCTTTGGCTAAAAGAATAATTGCTCAAAAAAAATAACGAAGCGATTACAAAAATGAATTTCATAAGTAATATTTTATAGTTAGACCATCTTCTAGCGAAAATAGTTGCGTCACAATATAGAAATTAATTATTTATGGTCTACTGAAAAACACAAAACAGTTGAATATAAAGTATTATAGTTCGATAATCTTCGTTCAAGTGCGAGGTTTTGTGTTTTTCAGCAGACTCTATTTATACTACCAAAATAAAAAAGCCGATGTAGATAATCCACACCGGCTTAGCAATTATTTATAACCTATTTATTGATGATTATAGACTTGTACGAATCCTTGTTTATCAAGCGGATCACCATTATCTAATACCGCATTAATGATGTAGAAATAGGTGCCATCTTCTACTTTGTTACCGTTTTTGTCCGTTCCGTCCCATTTTCCAGCAGCATCATTGTATTCATACATGGTATTACCCCAACGATTTACAATTGTACAATGGAATTCTTTCACACCTTCGTAATTCACATAAAAAGCATTATTACCATTGGTTGAATTCAATACCATTACGTTGGGTACAGAAATATCACATACTTTATTACCAATTGTCGCAGTATCGGTATGCGTATGGCACTCGTTAGAAGCTATCACAATATAATCTCCCGGGTTACTAATGGTGATCGAAGGTCCCGTTTCTCCAGTACTCCAATTATAATAGAGAATTCCAGGTTGTGTGGATGCATTGACGACATAGGATGAACCTATACAAATGATTGTATCCAGTACCTGTGTATAGACAAATGGTGGGAAATAAATTTCCGAACTGACGGCAGTTCCACATGCATTATCGGTAAAAGTAATCGTATAGGTACCTGCAACCGAAGCAGTTATTATTGGATTTAAAGCTGTTGTTGAGTTAAAATGTACCGCAGTATCAGAAGCTGTCCAAACACCACCATTAAAAGCTGTTGTACCTTGAACTATGTACGTGTAAAAACAAGCGATTGTATCAGGGAAAATTGTTGGTTGTGCTAAGGTAAACAGTTGAACTGTTGTGTCATAACTACATCCAAAATCATCCGTTACATTGTAGGTATAGGAATGTAATCCTGGCACAGTTGGTACTACAATAATCGCTGTATCACCTTGTCCCGAAACAATGGTTGGATCATTTGTCCAATAATCACTCACCACTACATTTTGATAACCTGTTAAACCTGGTTGCAATGAAGGATCAAAGAATAACCCCCATTCGAAGATATACCCATCATCAATTCCAAGATTATCTTGAACAACAATTGTCCAGTTACCATTTACAGGACAACCAATAAACGCATTAAAGTCACCATCAGGCAAATACACTCCATTCGGATTCATTGATTGATTACCTGGAGTAACAGTAGTTGCAACCGTATTTCCTAATCCAAGTTCCGTTCCCATCGTTTGGAAATCATTAAAAATCGTCGAGAAACAGTAGTTCCATCCAATTCCTGGTACACCGTTACCATTGATGTCATCTGCATCACCCAAGAAGGTTCCACCACCCCCAAAACCGCCTGGAATAAACCCGGGACTATAAGAATTGACCAGCGAGACGGTTGTGCCATTGGGACATTGGAGCGCGATTTCTAAGTCACCCAGATACGTATGTTCCATGGTAATACACACTTGATTCACTTCACTTCCATTTTGAATTGTTGCGCCATTCGGAAAACCAGAGATATCAACCGGAGCTTGGTATTGAGCACCTGAACCGTCAGGTAGATACGTCAATCCTGCATAAGCACCACCTAAATTAAATTCACCTCCTGGAATTGTTACTCCGACAGTATCTGTTGGTGTTACCCCTCCAATCAATTCTGTTTGTTGTCCTAGACACACCGTATCTTCTAATGGGCCTGTTCCTGCAAAAATCGGAGGAATACTCACCCTAACTTTGGCAACAATTCGCTCTGATTGCGGAAAAATATCCGTTACTTTTAAATCAACCAAGTAACCTGAATAGGCTGTTGGTACAAACCAAACGGAATCGTTATTCGGGTAAACTCCACCTCCACTAAAAACCCATTGGTAATTGACATTGGTTAAATTTTGAGAATATCCATAACCTGTTGACTCTTGAGCATAGGGAAATAAAGGTGTTGCAACAAATAAAATACTGTCTCCTAGACACACATCTACAAATCCAGTGTCAATAGGACTCATATCATTTGTCGCGGAATTATTAACAAAGGCTTCCATGTGTAAATCAAATGGTTGATTTGGACTTCCGCAAGTAACGTTTCCAGACCAACCTGTTCCTTCATTTGCGCCATCTGTAATAAAGACAATTGTCAAACATCCTGAAGGATTATTCCAAGTAGCTTGGTGTGTAAATCCGTTTGGATCTGTAACACTGTTATGAACTCCTAATAATGGAGAAGCGGTTGTTGGTCCGTCATATACATAAATGCTATCTGAACCGTCTACATTAAAGGAAAATCCAGCATTAATGGCAAAAACCACTGTTACTTTTGTTCCCAAATTCAAGTCAGGGCAAATAACAATTGTATCATTGTAATTCGCAGTATAATTTCCTGCACCACCTTGGTCGAACCAGTTTTGAGCTGAACCATCACTGTAAACGCCACAATCCATTGGTGTTGCCTGCGGAAAACCTGCGTCAGACATAGAAAATTGACCCCATATTGCAGGAAAAGTCAATAGACTTAGTAATAGAAAAATAAGTTTTTTCATAATTCGGTAAACTAAAATTAATGTGCTTCGTCTGTAGATAATTGTTGCAATGTGAAAACAGAATAAATGACTAGCATTTTATCTGTTCCCTCTATTTTGTAATATTGATCTTGATTTGGAATCGTTAATCCCATTTTAGTTGGATCAACCATTTCGGCTTTTTCTAGTGAGATTGTCCCGTCAAACTGAATTTCCTTTTTAGCAGGAATAACAGAAATAAAAGACCCCTTTGTCTTGGCAAGCTCCATTACGAGAGCGTGTTCTTTAGGTGATTCTGCTTCCAATTCTGTAATCGTTTTACGTGGATTTAGTGTTTCAGTTGTAGTTGTTTGTCCCAACACAACAACCGAAAAAAGTAAGCTAATCGGTAAAAGCACTATTTTTCTCATCTTCTTTAGTTTTAAGTATAGACAGCAAACAAAAGTTAAAAGTTGCATGACTTCGTGCAAAACTAGTAGAAAAAAAATCATTCTATGACTGATAATAAGTTTAGTTTTGTACAGTCAAAATTTCAAAATCTTATGGAAATACAACAATTAACAGCTATCGCTAGTCAGGTTCGAAGAGATATTTTACGCATGGTTGCGGGTTGCAATTCAGGACATCCCGGTGGATCGCTTGGCTGCGCTGATTTTTTAACTGTGTTGTACTTTGAAGTAATGAATCACAAATCGGATCATTTTTCAATGGATGGTGCAGGTGAAGATTTGTTTTTCCTTTCAAATGGTCACATCTCGCCTGTATGGTATAGCGTATTGGCACGATCAGGATATTTTCCAGTAGAAGAAATGGCGACATTCCGTAAATTAAATAGCCGTTTACAAGGACATCCAAGCGTGGATAAACACCTTCCTGGCATTCGCATGGCTTCTGGTTCTCTTGGACAAGGATTATCCGTTGCAATTGGATCAGCACAAGCTAAAAAATTGAACAACGACTCTTCACTCGTTTATACATTACATGGTGACGGTGAATTACAAGAAGGTCAAATCTGGGAAGCTGCCATGTATGCCGCAGCAAATAAAGTGGATAATGTGATCGCTACAATTGACTACAATGGTCGTCAAATTGATGGAGACGTTGAAGCCGTATTATCATTAGGAAACTTGGCTCAAAAATGGCAAGCTTTTGGTTGGGAAGTTCTTGAAATGGACGGACACAACATTCCAGCAATCATTGAAACGTTAAAAACTGCAGAAAAAATGTCACGAAATGGCAAACCCATCGTTATCATCATGAAAACTGAAATGGGTCAAGGCGTTGATTTCATGATGGGATCGCACAAATGGCACGGTGTAGCTCCAAATCCTGAACAATTAGCTGCAGCTTTAGGTCAGTTAGAAGAAACGTTAGGAGACTATTAAATGAATAAATTACGCGTCATTGGATTGTTGTTGTTCCTGTTGATCCCTCGATCTTATGGGCAAGAATTGACGCGTGTATTGTTTATTCTGGATGCTTCAAATAGCATGAATGCCAAATGGGGCGATCAAACGCGCATCGAATCAGCAAAAGAATTATTAGCAAAAGCTGTTGATAGTTTGCGAGGTTCAGCTAATTTGGAAATCGCATTGCGTGTTTATGGACATCAATCGCCAATTACTGCTACATACCAAGATTGCAATGACACGAAATTAGAAGTTCCTTTTGGACCTGATAATTACGATAGAATAAAAGCTCGAATTCGATCCATTGCAGCAAAAGGAACAACACCAATCGCACGTTCATTAGAGGCGGCGGCAGATGATTTTCCAGATATGGAATCACGTAACATTATCATTCTAATTACGGATGGTCTTGAAGCGTGTGATAACGATCCATGTGTCATCGCCAAAAAATTACATGACAAAGGTGTGAAGGTTACACCTTTCGTTATTGGATTGGGATTGGATCTTTCCTATTTGGAACAATTCAAATGCATTGGTAGTTACATGGAGGCAGAAACAAAAGAGGCTTTCCGTTTTGTGTTAAGCAATGTCATTTCAAAAGCGTTGATTAATACGACTGTGCAAATCAATCTCAATAATATCAATCATGTAGCTACTGAAACGGATGTAACAGTATTGTTTTATGAAGCAGGAACTAAACGATTGGTATACAGTTTTGAGCATACGTTGAATCGTTTTGGAAATCCAGATACGGTTGTCATGGACCCCAACTTCAAATATGACATGGTGGTCAATACTATTCCTAAGGTAGAAGTAAAGAACATTGTGCTTCAAAAGAACACACACAATACAATCAAAGCAGAAACACCTCAAGGATTTTTACGGTTCCGTTTTTCCAATGCAACCAAAGGCTATTCGGTTACAACCAGAATTATGCAAAATGGGAATCCGAACACATTAAATACACAACAAGTAGGCGGAACTGATAAATACATTGTTGGCCAGTACCAAGTAGAAATATTGACTTTACCCCGCATTTATAAAACAGTAGATATTACACAAAGTAGTACTACAACAATCGATATTCCTGCTCCAGGTCAATTAAGTTATGCTGCCGTGAAACAGGTGGCTGGACAGCTTTTTCTTGTCAAAGAAGACCATACGTTAGAATGGGTAGCGAATATTGACCCAACTTCCTATAGTGGTTCATGGCAGTTACAACCAGGGAATTACCGCATTGTATACAGAGTCAAACACTTGAAATCCACCACCTATACCATGGAAAAGAATTTCAAGATTACTTCAAATAAAACAACACCGATAAATTTATAATTCAGCGATGAAACACTTTGAGATTTTAGGAAAAAAAGATACCCGATCAGGATTTGGAGAAGGTTTATTGGAATTAGGTAAAACAAATCCAAATGTTGTTGGATTATGTGCCGATTTAACTGGATCATTAAAAATGGATGCCTTCCAAAAGGAATGTCCTGAGCGCTTTTTTCAAGTAGGAATTGCTGAAGCTAATATGATTGGTATGGCAGCTGGAATGACCATTGGAGGTAAAATTCCATATACTGGTACATTTGCCAACTTTTCTACTGGACGTGTGTATGATCAAATTCGTCAATCGGTTGCTTACTCCAAGAAAAATGTTAAAATCTGTGCTTCTCATGCAGGATTGACATTGGGTGAAGATGGTGCAACACATCAAATTTTGGAAGACATTGGCATGATGCGCATGTTGCCCAATATGACAGTGATAGTTCCAGCAGATTTTAATCAAACCAAACAAGCTACCATTGCTATTTCAAAATTGGATGGTCCTGTTTACTTGCGTTTTGGAAGACCAGTTGTTCCAATTTTTGTACAACCTGATGCAGATTTTGTTATTGGAAAAGCAGATTTATTGTCAGAAGGAACAGACGTAACCATCATCGCTTGTGGGCATTTAGTGTGGAAATCCATTGAAGCAGGTATTGAATTAGCGAAAATTGGAATCAGTGCAGAAATAATAAATATGCACACGATTAAACCTTTGGACGAAAAAGCTATCTTAGACTCTGTGCGCAAAACACGTTGTGTTGTCACTGCCGAAGAGCACATGCTTAACGGTGGTTTAGGTGAAGCTGTTTCTCAAGTATTGGCACGTCATTTTCCTGCACCACAGGAATACGTTGGAGTACATGATACCTTTGGAGAATCAGGAACACCAGATGAGTTAATGACCAAATATGGTTTGGATACGATCGACATCATCAACGCTGCAAAAAAAGTAGTTGAACGAAAATAATTAGATGCATCAAACAATTCCCGATGAAGCAACAATTATAACGTATCTTCATCGGGAAGATGCCACTTCTCAGCTTGCCTTAGGGTGGATCATTGAACAACACAGCAAACGCCTCTATACCACTATTCGACGTTGGGTCAAGAACCACGAAGATACCAATGACATTTTACAAGAAGTTTTCTTAAAAATCTGGAAAAACAAACATCAATTTCAAGGGAATAGTGCGTTGTTTTCATGGATTTACCGAATCGCCTACAATGAATCCATGTACTTTCTGAAAAAAGAACAGCGACATAGTGCGGTAGAATTAGATTCGCCATTGATGACATTTCAACCATCTTCTGAACATTTCGGAAAAATAACTCCTGAAGAAATCAGCACTTGGCTTATGGAAGCAGTAAATGAGTTACCCGAAAAACAGCGCATGGTTTTTGAATACAAGTATTATGACGATTTAAAATACGAAGAGATTGCTAACCTGACAGGTGGATCTGTAGGTGGTTTGAAAGCCAATTACTTCCATGCTGTACAAAAAATAGAAACTTTTTTAAAAACCAAATTAAACCATTGAGTCTCATTCAAATCTTACTAGTGTGAAAGACAACGAACAACATATCATTGATGAGCTAAACAAAGGAATCACTCCCCTTCCTTCTGACGATTATTTTGCGCAATTACACGCAAACATCTTTTCGCAGATTGAAACGAGTGTTCCTCCAAAAATCATCCCGCTTTACAAAAAAAATTGGTTTTTGCTCTCAACAGCGGCTAGTATTACATTGATCATTTCACTTGCTCTTTTTCAAGGAAATGAGCCAACAGAAAAAGTGGTTGCAGAAGTTGACTGGAATAGCGTTTCCCGCGAAGAAGTATTGGCGTATGTTGACAATAATATTGACGATTTTGAAACCGAGGAACTGATCAAACACTTGGATTCAATTCCGCATTGGGAACACGCAATTGCACCAGAATCGAACAATGATCTTTCTCAGATAAAGGAAAAAACATCCAATTCAACTGAAAATGATGAATTATTCAAAGACATTGATAAAGAAGAGATTCTAAGATACTTGGAAGACGAATACATTGAACTTGATGATGAATTACTGAATTAACTGAATAAATGAACCCCAATTTAAAATCCAACAACATGAAAACAATTCGATTATCAATCTTGTTTTTACTCATTTGTGCCCCGCTAACATTATTGGCGCAACCAGTTGACAAAGAAAAAAAGGAAAAAGAACGCGATGAGAAAATTGATAAATTAAAAATCGCTTTTATTACCACAGAATTAGCTTTAACAACTACCGAAGCTGAGAAATTCTGGCCTATTTACAATGAATTGGAAACTAAAATCAAGGAATTGCGCAAAGCAAATCGAAAGATTGAAAAGGAAATTGAAGATTCGTATAGTACCATGACAAATGAGGATGCTAAAAAGAAATTGGCAACCATTTTTGAAAACGATCAGAAGGAATTGACGCTTCGAAAAGAATACGCTGAAAAATTTTCTAAGCTTTTAGACGACAAACGAGCATTAAAACTACTAAGTTTGGAACAAGAATTTCGGCGGGAATTGTTGGATCGATTGAAAGAACAAGGTCCACCACAACACCCGCCTCATCGCGGAGAACATGACTGATAATAAACACGATTTTTTACATCTTTTAGGACAAACAAATCCCTTCCCTTATTTGATTGACGTCGATAAGGCCGAAGGGATCTTTATTTATGATAAATCTGGAAAACGGTATACCGACATGATTGCTGGCGTCGCGGTCAACAATATCGGACATCGACATCCATTAGTGATTCAGCGCATTCAAGCGCAATTGGAGAAGTACTTACACGTGATGGTTTACGGAGAATTCATCCAAGATACTTCCGTTGAAATGGCCCGTGCGCTAACAAAAGTACTTCCAGCATCCTTGAATTGTGTGTATCCAGTGAATTCTGGAACCGAAGCCAACGAAGCAGCTTTGAAATTAGCGAAACGTGTGACTGGTCGTACTCAGATGATTGGTTGTAAAGGTTCTTATCATGGAAATACGCACGGTTCCATGAGCGTTTCCTCCAATGAAACAAAAAAAATCGCATTTCGCCCACTTTTACCAGATGTCGATTTTATCCGACACAATGAGATCGCTGATCTAGATCGAATTACGGAACGCACTGCTTGTGTGATCATCGAACCCATTCAAGGAGACGCAGGTGTTCGCCAAGCTTCTACTGCTTATTTAAAAGCATTGCGCAACCGCTGCGACGAAGTGGGAGCTTTCTTGATTTTCGATGAAATTCAATGTGGAATGGGACGATCTGGAAAACTCTTTGCGTTTGAGCACAGTGGTGTGGTACCCGATATTTTAACACTTGGAAAAGCGCTTGGTGGTGGAATGCCCATTGGTGCGTTTGTAGCGAAATACGAGCACATGCAGGAATTGACGCATCAACCTATGTTAGGACATATCACCACATTTGGCGGACATCCAGTCATTGCAGCAGCAGCTTGGGCAACATTAGAAGTGTTTGAAACCGAAATTGACTTTGAAACAGTTGAATCAAACGGTCAATTGCTCGAAGATATGTTAGCTGAATTGGATGAAATCCGCGAGATTCGTCGGGTTGGACTCATGTTCGCCTGTGATATGGCATCGTTTGAACGGGTAGAAAAAGTCGTCAATCGTTGTTTGGAATTGGGATTGATCAGTTTTTGGTTTTTATCGCATCCGTATAGTTTTCGATTGTCACCACCGTTGACGATAAGTCGAGAAGAGATCATTGAAGCGGGAAAAGTGATTCAGCAGGCTGTGTTGGAAACGCGGGAAGGGTTTTAGGTTTTTTATTTTGTAGGGATTGTAATGGAGGCTCGGAAGGCATTCCGAGCTTACGTAGACACGCAAGACAAGTGATATACAACATGACAAAGAGACTAGGGATGCCTTCCGAGCTTACATAAACATACAAGCCAATTGATCTACAAGTCTGCCAAGTTGGCTCGGAATGCCTTCCGAGCTTACATAACCATAAAAGCCAAGTGATCTGCAAGTCTGGCAAATTCCCAAAAAGAATCATTCATTCAAGAAACTGTAAATTCATGAATAGTGTTGTAGTTCTGGTACTTCATGTTCATTAAAACCTTCTGCACATTTCACTTCTTATTCATAATCAGGTGTTTATACTCTATCTCAATCAATTCAATCTTTACACATTTGTTTCAATCAAAGGCGGAATCCGAAAAGCCAGACGAGTAGGACCATTATTCTTTAAACACTATTAACTATGATTGGAATTCCAGTAAAAGTCAAAAATGTGAGCATTTACCCCTATTTGGGCATTGGACCTATCGGCCCTGTAGTTGAACCTGTATTAACTGGTGCAAGCGGAACTTATTCTATAGGTACGCTTATAACATCTGTTTTTTACAACTTAAATCTTACAGGTGGTAAAACAACTGGTAAATTAGGTGTACACCAAAAGTACATTGCTATGGGCGAATACGAAGACGGAGGTATGTTTACAACTGTTTGGATGTATTGTACAGAAGCAGATACAACCCCTGAATTTGGTCGAACGATCAATATGATTGGGCAAGGTAATGAAGAAGCTGGAGTAGCTGATGCGGCTATCAGTATTCCTAAGTACATTAAACTAGGACCACTTACCAATATTACCGCTACATTATTCTTTCCGTCACCTGCAATTGGACAAATGACTTTGATTGAAAACGGTGTTGGTAATATCATAGGTACGAAAGTAGGTACACCACATGAAATGGGAGTTGAAGTCATTAGTGGAACACGGGTAAACAGACTTTCGGCAGGTATGCACAATATCATGATCACAGGAAAAACAAAAGACGGTCAAACTTACACATTAGGTAACACTACCGTTGTTGGAGCAGGTGAACCAGCCGTTTTCTTGAAATTGTTTAATACATCTCATTAATCTAGGCTGATAACCTATCACAATTATCAATGATACTTCACCATAGCTTCTTGACTGAGGGGCTATGGTTGTTCTTGCATATAAGGTATCTTTTTTAGAAGAAAGCTCGGGAAGCAGTTGTGGTAATGAAGGCTCGGAATGCCTTCCGAGCACATCATCCAGCACAATAGGGTTGTTCTTGAACTTTCAAGATTTTTGTACCTTTTGGTGATTGTTTGATACGTGTAAATGGCCCTAAAACGATCCCTTTCTTTGGTCCATTGAATCCAATAGATACAAAAGTAATCTCTGTTCCTTCTTCTGCATTTTCATAGGCGAGTAGAAATTCATTGGATAATGATTTACCATGGGAAATGATCGTTTGATCTCCCACTTTGATGATTACCTCACCCACTTCAAATGAAGCCTTCAATGTAATCTCAGGAGGGTATTTTGCGAAAACACTGGTCGAAGGTGAAAAGCTACTTTCTGGGCAATATTTTAGACTACTCATTAAAATAGGTCCCAGATAAATACTCGGGTCTGGCAAATTCGAAACCCGATACTTGAAAACCCCATGACATGTAGTATCTTTTCCATAAACAGAGTAGGTGCACATTGAAGCTTCTCTACCCGTTCCAGTAACTCGGGCAATGTATCCCCTACCCCAACGTGTCAGTTCCACATTGTTACCAACAACCCAAGAAGAATCGTACATTCCTGAAACGGCAAACTCCACAATATTGTTGTAATTACGGTACAGCATGTTCATTTCTGGTAAACTAATTGTTCCTTGAATCGGATTGTTGATCATATTTAAGGATTCAACACCAATCACTTCCAATTCAATGCGCAAAAGTGGACCTTGTTTCACAAAGGAGTGCTTAAAGCCATAGATGTAGCAGATTGAATCATTTTCGTCTAATCCATCATCATTGAGGTAATCGAGCAATGTTTCACGAGTACGATCTGTTCTTCCGGGATGTTTCACCCCTTGATTTTTCCAAATGAGGTGCAATCTAAACGTCATCAAAGTATTTCGCTGAATAAACGAACGGTACAATTCTAAACTATCTGTAATAACGATCGAATCTTTTTGGAGCGGAAGCATCACCACTTCAATTTCACCCATCGAGATGCGATCACCAACAGAGAAACGCGTGTCATAAATGGTTTTATAACTTAGGGTTGCGTGTTTTCTTTTCTGACCGAACGAAACAGCTGTAATCAACAAGAGAACAAAAAAGATCGAATATTTCATGGGAATAATTTGAGTGAAATTACAGAAATTTAGAATTTGTTTTACCACATTGTTTTTATAGAAGCGATTTTTCGATCAACTCTTTCTTTTTGGAAAATAGCAAATGCTTAATCAATTGAAAATTACCATTTGTCTGTAAAATTGGTTCATTCATCGTTGAAGAAAAAAGTAAGTGTGCATCAGGTGATTTTCATTGGTTTAACTTCCGTATATTTGCACCCTGGTAGATTTATGATCAACTACTCTTGTGAAACATTCCAATTGAATTGAGAGCTACCCCATTAAAGAATTAAAACTGAAGAAAAAGCATGGCAAAATCTCAAGAAACGTGGAACAAAAAAGAGAAAGAGAACAAAAAGAAAAAGAAGCGAGAGGATAAATCCAAGAAAAAGGAGGAGCGTAAATCCAATGTAACCAGTGACTTCGATAGCATGATTGCTTACGTTGATGAGTTTGGAAACATTACTTCTACTCCACCAGATCCAACTAAAAAAACAAAAGAAATTAACGCTGAAGACATTGAATTGGGGGTTCCAGTTCGTGAAGCAGCAGATGAAAATGACGGAAACCGTACAGGAATTGTAAGTTTCTTCGATTCATCTAAAGGATATGGTTTCATCAAGGATTTAGAAACGCAAGAAAGTATTTTCACACACATTGGAAAACACTTGGAAGAAATCAAAGAAGGAAACAAAGTAACATTCAGAACTGAAAAAGGTCCAAAAGGAATGAATGCAGTGGATGTTGCTAAAGCAAAATAAGCCTAACAATTCTTGATTTATTCAAGAAGTTGATATAGAATTAAAGAAAACCGATTTGCCTCAGGCGGATCGGTTTTTTTGTTGATAAGCGTTATTCAGTATCGGGAAAATACTTTGTCAAAGTCTCGACTAAACTAAATTAAAACAAATTGATTTCTCGGGAAAAACCCACAAAGTCATCTGTATAGCCAACTTTTGAAGCCACTTTCTCCCAATTCCTTTTTACTATTGAACCACTTTTTTGATTGATCCACTGTAGTTGTGCAATATGTAAACACACACTTCTTCCATTTACGGAGAAATCGTCAATGATTACTTCGGAAGAAAATCCTTTTGAAACAAAGGTGTCATGTGAAAATTCAACCAACGGAAGGCTTTTTTCTTCAAAGTAAAAATGTAATGCATCATTTCTTTTCTTAACCTTTTTCAAATCAAAGTGTTCAACCAAAACAGGGGGAAAAATAAGCTTCATGATTTCTTGTTTTTTTCTAATACTATTTTTTGGTTATGTGAGACTGATTATACGCTATTTATCTGTTTGCTATTATTGATAATTTCAACAGGAATAAGGATACTAATGTATATTCACTTAATAGAGTGAACGACTTACTAACGTATTCATTACTCGCTGCTTTTTTTAATGAAAAGTCATCCCCGATAAATACCAGGAATGACTTTTTCATTCGAATCCAATTAATTTACTACTTACCTAACTTTACTACTTACTACATTTTTAAACTAACTAATTGGATCCGATCAACAACTTATATTCTTTATTATCTAGTGTAATTAAATACATTCCACTTGAGAGATTTTTTGTTTCTATGCTTCCTTTACCATTAATACTCCCTTTCCAGATTATTCGTCCCGTCATGTCACGCAATTCAACTACATGTTCACCTGTTTTCTTGAATGACAGGTAAACCAATTCATTCGCTGGATTGGGATAGATTTCTAGTGCATTTTCTTGATCTACAAGTACTGAACGAATGCCAATTTCTTTACCCAAACCATCAAAATCAAATTGAGAGAGTTTGTAATAATTAACCCCTATACTTGGTTGATAATCAACTTCAGAATAGTAATGATTAACAACAGAAGACCCGTTTCCTTTGGTTTCAATCAGGAATTCCCAATCAGTTGCATTGGTACTTTTTTCGATAGTGAAGTAATCGCAATTAATTTCTGATTCAGTAACCCAGTTTAAATCTACCACACGATTCGCCGTGTATTCAGCGTCAAAGTTGATCAATTCAACAGGTAATAAGGTCAACGAAGTAGTTGAAGCCAATGTAAAGAACGGTTGTGCACTGGTAATTGAAATGCCAGGAAACTCTACTCTACTTCCATTCACTACAGCACCAGAATAAACCGTTGCATTTGTCCAATCTACTCCATCGTTGTCAACTAATAAACGGAGATTACTTATGGGTGTATAGGCAACCAACATACTTGTTTCAAAACCAACAGTAACTGATTGTGCAAAATTGGTAACTTGACCTTTCCATACGCGTTCAATGTGTCCATAAATTCCTGCTGGTAAATTGGCAAAGCACACGGGATTCACTGTAATTTGATTGAGCAAGCCATTGTTCCCCCAGATCAAGAAAGAACGATCGGCAGAAAAGTTATTTGCATTCAATGGATTACTAGCAGCAATGGATGTTAAACCAACAGTTACTGGTTCGTTGTTATTGACACTAATAGATTGTTTTTGAAAAAGTGCAGAAGCATCATCTCGTCCAATTCCTGCAATGTCATTGTTAAAACCTGTATTGGTTGTTTTATTCCAAATGGTTGTAGCATTGGAAGCAAGGTAATTGTAAGTTGCTGAAGTTCCTGTGTTTCCTCCTCTTGTGATACCAAATTTAATGGCAAGATAACTTTCAATTTTATTCAAATTTGCAGCAGATGGTGTTACACTGTATAAAATGATTTCAGCCATATCTGCATCGGTATCTTCACCACCTAAATTATTGCGTCCCATGTATAAACCAGTTGTTATTGAAGGAGAATACGTGATGTCATTTGAATTCGAAGCAGTCAATGGAACAGAATTCTTAAACGCTAACATGGTTGCCCCAGTTCCTGTTACAGTCGTTAAGCCAGCACTAAAATTACCATACTCGGTTGGAGTACTAAAATCAAATGTCCAACCATTAATTGAAGCATCAGAAGATTGTGAACGGAAACCTGGTTTAAACTGATGTCTGTAATTAGACGTATTTGCAGTGTAAGTAAATCCCGTATTGTTGTCTATATTTTTATCTGCAATCACGAAATAACTCCCAGTTGCAGTTGTCAAATCTGTAGCTGTTGAACCGTTACCTAAAAAAGTATTGGCTGAGGCAACAAAATTGAGTCGTGGATTATAATTAAATAATTTAGTCCCTGATGATCCAGTAGTAACAGTTGGTTGTTGCGAGCCAGTTGCTTGGGTTACCGCCCAAGTTCCTGCAGATCCAGCAGAACTTGTCCAAGAAGAAACTCCAGTAGCCAAAGTAATACTCGCTGCATTATCTGCTTTATACCAAACACTTAATCCCGTTGAAACTCCACCCGGCGATCCAGCACACGCTATAATTGATCTTGAACCCGCTGGATTTGTAACAGTTGGTGTACGAACTGATCCAACCGTTAGATTCAAACATTGCGCATCAACAACGTTTCCAAGCGTCGCTGTCGTATTGTTCACATCATAAGCAATCCAAAAGTAATTGATGCCAGAAGTCAGAACTTGCGCTCCATTAACGGTAATTGTTCCAGCTGCGACTGTTGTTCCTATGCCATCAAGTGGATTGATTGGCGAAAAAGTGGACGAATTTCCTGTATAATAAATGTGTGTAAGTGAAACGTCATTGGTATTCGTTCCTGGAATCGTAGATCCAGTCATGTTGAATTGCATTTGTGTCAATGATAAAGGAGAAGTACAACCACTTGTCACCACTTCTACTCGCAAAATGTTTTGTCCCGAATTACATTTCTCGACTCCCAAAGTAGTCGATTGAGCACTCGTGCACGAAACATAAGACATGGAGGCAGGCGTAAAAGTATAGGTTTGTGCCACAGCGGGTTTAATGGTTCCAGAAAACTGGCAAGTTGCTGTATTTGTACCGCCTGCAGTTGTCGCCGCCCAATTGGTTGTTGTCGTTCTGTTATTAAAATCAGTATTGGTTAAGCCCCTAAGCCCAATTTCACATCTAGGAGTGGTTGCAGCATTTGCTGTAATTGTTCCTCCGTATACAATTTGAATCACATTTGTTGCGTAATTCAGTCGGATTTGGAAAGTGATGCGTTCTCCCGTTATACCAAAACGACAAACATCTCTCCATTGAATTACAAACTCATTCGAAGCAGATACATTGAGGTACCTTACTTCTCGTGTGCCAGCTGATGCATTTTGCAAATCTGCACCAAAAGCGGAAACGATTCCTGAAGTCTCAGTTCCTGAAATGGGATTGTAATTTGATCCTGAAGGAGCACTCCCAAAACTGATAAAACCATTGGCAGAAACAAATAGTTGTGTATAGGCAGTACAATTGAATGTAAAGGATGGAATGGTAATCGCGCTAGAAATTTCTTCATCAAATGTAGTGGTCCAAAGCGTCGTTCCACCTGTAAGATTTGTAAATGTGCCAGCAGATTGAGCAAATGTATTTGAACTCACCTGACTGAAAAGTTGGTTAGAACAAATTAAAATCACAAACGTAATAGCAAATTGAATTTTCATGATGTTTCGATAGTTTTGACAAAGCAACAACATCGATGAGGAATTCAAGTAATTCTGATGCCGACAAAAAGCCGACAAAACGAAAAACCCTTTAAAATAAGGTGCTACAAATGAATAAATTGCTAGTTTAAACTAAATAAAAAGTTGTTAATTTGAGAACGAAAGGATTGAAAATGTTCAAAGTGATCTGATCAGTTGATCCAGTTCTTGTGGCTGTTCCATTCCCATTTTTTTTCTCAGACGCAAATGAGTGCGTTGTACCGATTCGGTTGAAATTCCTAAAACACCAGCAATTTCAGATGGAGATAACTTTAAACGAATTAATGTTGCCAATCTTAAATCTGCTTTTGTAATTAAATCGGATAAATTTTCAAAGCGTTCAAAGAAACCTGGATGCAATTTTTCAAATAACCGTTTAAAAATATCCCAATCATCTGTTGTCAGTAATCGAAACGATTGCAATTTATCAAGTAGTGCTAATTGTTCCTCTTCTGTAAACTGATGCGCTGAAACTTTATTGAATTGTTCGATTTCTGATTGCAGCTCATTTACCAACTCATTCTTCTCACTTAAATTGGATAAAACGAGGTGCATTTGACTCTCAATATTATTCAGTTCATCCTCGGCTCTAAGTTTTTGCAGTGTCAGTAACTCTTTTTCCTTCCGCTTTTTAAGACTAATCTGACGAATGATTATGATCAGTCCGATGATCACTATACACACAACAATGGTAGACAGAAAGAACAATTGCTCCACCCGCTTCTTTTTTGTGTCGAGTAATTTAATTTGTAATTGTTTTTTCTGGAATTGGATCTGAAATTCGGTATTGTGAAAATTGACAAGATTTTCTTGTTCATTAACGGTATCCAAATAAGCGAGGTAGATTTTCTGAGATTTAAACGCTTCGGAATAATTTCCTTTCTTTTCATGTAACAAAGTCATTGTTTTCCAATAGAGTGATTGGACTTGTTTTTCATGAAAATAGTGATCCATCAAGGATTTGGCTTTCACCAATTTTAATTCAGCATTTTCAAAGTTATGATAGATAATTTCAATCTCCGCAAGTAAAATGATTGCGTTCATAGCACTTTCCCATTGCTTGGTTTTCGTACTGATTTCAAAATCAATTTCGATCAATTCCTTCGCTTTTCCGAATACTTTTTGTTCGAAGTAATAATTCCCCAAATTGCCGGAAAGAACCCCAATCCAATCTTCCTGTTTGTATTGCTTCGCCAATAGTAATGCCCGCTCAAAATAAAAACGTGAAGAATCAGTTTGGTGACTCATTCTGTATACCAAACCAATGGCATTACAACTGTTTATCTTGATACTTAAAGGTGTTTTTTTATCATTATAGAGCAATTCGAAATGCTTTTTTGCGTGCCAGTAACGCTTAAAACCATAATAAACAAGACCTATACGTTCATGAAAGCGATAATAATACGAAATCTGATCTGGGGGTTTATTCGCAATCAAATCATCAACCCTTAATAGGTAAACAAATGCTTCTTGAGGGAAACCATTCAACTCCAAGTTCTCTCCAATTAGAAAACAGATATAGGTATAGTCTTCTTTCGGTTCATTTTTAAGATGGCTTTGGCAATAATCAAGAAATGCAATCCACTCTTCATCCTTTGAAAACTCCTTCTTACCCCATTTAGATATCATTAAGTCAGCAGTCTTTAGCTGATTGCCATTTTGTAGCTTTAAATTGTACTGGTATTGTTTACACGCTTTAGAAAAGGTCATTTCTCCCCCAGCTCCAAAACTGTTCATGGAAACAAACAGGAAAAAAAGAAAGAACCAATACTTTTTCTTAGCCGTCATACTACAACGATGTGTTTCTAGTTAGAGTCATTAATTTAATCCGTTTTATCCTTACTTACAAACTTTCAAAAAGGAATATATCGTTTCATAAACATGCTCCAATTCACTTTCCGTAATACAATAAGGCGGATTCACAAAAATGGTATTTCCTAACGGGCGAATCAAACAACCGTGTTCAAGGAAATATCGGTACGCTTTATCGCGAATCTCTGAAAAATAGGTGTTGCCCTCCCCTGTTTCAATTTCAAAACGGATGATTGTACCACAAACTGCGGCATTTCGCACAATGGTTAATTGTTCTAACTGTGAAAGAAAACCAAGATGTTGTTCCTCAATTCGAGCAATGTTTACCCAGGTTTGATCTTCTTCAAATAAATCCAAACTGGCATTGGCAGCCGCGCAGATGAGTGCATTTCCAGTGTATGAATGTCCATGCAACAAGGCTTTCGTTTTCTCTGGATGTAAAAAGGCTTCGTAAATGGTTTCTGTCGCAACGGTCAATCCTAATGGCAAAGTTCCTCCTGTTAATCCTTTCGATAAACAAACGAGATCTGGTTTATTCACACAATGATCCATAGCAAACAATTTCCCCGTTCGACCCCAAGCTGTCATCACCTCATCAAAAATGACTAAAACATCGTATTTGTGCGCCAAAGCGATGAGCTGATCCAACCAAGCTGCTGAATACATCAACATTCCAGCTGAACCTTGAACAAGTGGCTCAACGATTACACTGGCAAATTCCCCTGTTGCAAAGAGTTTTTCAGCTTGTTCCAAGGAGCTTTTTTCCAATTCCACTGATGGAAAAGGTAGGAAATCAACATCAAAGAAAAAATGCTCAAACGGTTCATTGAAAAAACCACGTTGACCAATGGCCATTGCGCCAAATGTATCTCCATGATAGGCTCCTTCTAAGGCTAAAATGCGTTTTTTAGGTTCTTGTTTATTATGCCAATACTGAAATGCCATTTTAAGCGCCACTTCTACAGCTGTTGAGCCATCATCGGAGAAAAAAACCTTTGTAAAATGCGGTGGTAGAATGTGTACAATTCGTTCTGCTAATCGAATGGCTTGTTTGTGTGTAGCTCCAGCAAAAATCACATGATCTACCAAGGAAAACTGATCAGCAATGGCTTTTCCGATATACGGATTCCCATGACCGTGTACATTTACCCACCAAGATGAATTCACATCAATGTACGATTTTCCGTCTGTCGTAAATAAACACGTTCCTTCTGCTCGCTCAATTAACAAAGGTTCATCGGCTGTCAACATTTGGGTAAATGGGTGCCAAACGTTCTGTTTATCGCGTTTTAACCAACTTGCTGTTTCCATAAGTGTGCACTTTCGGCAATGGTAATGGGTGAAATTGTTTCTAATTCGGGAATAAATGTCAATTCAAGGTAAGGAAAATGTGTTCTATAAACGGTTTCTGATGCTGGATTGGGTGTTCCGCTGATAATCAACCCTTTGATTTCTAACTTACGCGCTACCAAGGCATAAAGTGATAGTAAGGTGTGATTGATACTTCCTAAATAATGCCGCGTAACAAGGTAAACGGGCAGATTCCACGATTCAAAAACGTCTAAATAGGTCAAACCATGATTGTTGATTGGAACGAGTAAACCTCCTGCTCCTTCAATAATGGTTGTTCGCGCAAAAACAGGCAATTTGAAATCACTTTCTTTCAATTCTACTCCATCAATGTTGGCGGCTTCATGCGGAGAAAGTGGTTGCGTTAACAATTTGGTTTCTGGTAAGATGTGCGTTTTACTGGTATGCATGTGCACAAACGTCGAATCTAGACGATCCAAACCTCCCGATTGAATCGGTTTCCAATAATCGGCTTGTAAAGCTTCACACAGGACGGCACTTACCAGTGTTTTCCCAATATCTGTGCTGATTCCTGTAACAATAATTCCACTCATTATTTACGCAATTCAGCACCCAATTCTTTTTCCAAACTCACGCGGATGTTTTCCATGATTCGATCTACTTGTTCGTCTTTCAACGTTTGCTCGCTGTCTTGAAACGTGAATGAAACCGCATACGACTTTTTACCATCGGGCAAGTTCTTTCCTTCGTAGACATCAAACAGGTTGATGTTCTGTAAAATCTTTTTATCCGTTTTTCTGGCCAATTGCTCTATTGAAGCAAAAGTAACCGCTGTGTCAATTAACAACGAGAAATCACGACGTACTTCAAAGGTCTTTGGCAATTCTTTGTACTGTGTTTTTACCAATTTTAAAGAAGAAAGAATCGCATCCCAATCTAAATCGGCAACAAAAACGTCTTGTTTAATACCGAAATGTTTGCGAATTCCCGGTTGAATCCAACCGAGTGAACCAATTGGTTGTTTCAACACACGCATGGTAATTCCATCTACAAATAAATCGTGAGCCGTTTGTCCTTCTTCTAAAGCGAGTGTGTCTAATCCTAGGCGTTTTAACAATCCATTGACCACACCTTTCAAGGTATATAGGGAAACTTTATCATTTCCAGCCGACCAACTTTCTGCCGTTTTGCGACCAGACATTGCAATGATCAAGCGTTTGTTCTCTAAGTATTCTCCACTTTTTAATTGGTAGGTTTTTCCATATTCGAATAAACGCACATCTGCTTGCTGACGGTTTTGGTTGTGTGCAATCGTTTCTAAGGCTTGAAAAACCAATGATTGACGCATTACAGCTAAATCCTGACTCAAGGGATTCAACATTGTTACATTGAATTCAGTTGACAAATCATTTTTCCCGAATTTTTCAACGTAAACAGGAGTTGTGAGGGAATTGTTCATCATTTCTGAAAAACCAAATCCTGTCAATACTTCTGATAAATTTGTCGTTAATCGTTCCAAATCTGGTTTTTCAGTTAACACCAAAGACGTATTCAACTTCTCAGGAAGAGGAACCAAGTTAAATCCATAAATGCGCAGTAATTCTTCAATGACATCAATTTCGCGATCAACATCTGTGCGGTAATTTGGAACAAGCAATGCTAATCCTTCAGCTGTTTCAGCAATCACTTCAAAATCGAGCGCATCTAAAATGGTTTTGATTGTTTCAACAGGAATTTCATGTCCCAATACCTGAGTACAGCGGTTATAACGCAAGTTTACAGTCCGTCTCTTAATTGGATTTGGATAGAGATCAACCACTTCCATTCCAACAGCTCCACCAGCAACTTGTTGAATCAAATTGATCGCACGTTGTAAGGAATAAGGAACTAAATCTACGTCCACACCACGTTCAAAACGGAAACTTGCATCGGTCGACAACGTATGACGTTTAGCTGTTTTCCGCACTGAAACAGGTTGAAAATAAGCCGCTTCTAATAAAATAGTTGTCGTTTGATCTTGAATTCCAGAATCCAATCCGCCAAACACACCTGCAATACACAAAGGTGTATCACCAGTAGTGATGAGTAAATCTTCTTCGTGCAAGGTACGCTCAACGCCATCCAATGTGATCATTTTTTCACCTGCTCGAGCTGTTCTCACCACCAATTGGGTTCCAATTTTTGCAGCATCGAATGCATGAAGTGGCGTTCCTAATTCACGCATGACGTAATTGGTCACATCCACAATATTGTTAATCGGCGAAAGTCCAACAGCTCTCAGTTTCTTTTGCAACCAAGCGGGAGAAGGTTTAACGGTAACTCCATCTAGCGTAATTGCCATGTAGCGTGGACATCGTTCTGCATCTTCAATGTTGATAGAAATAGCTAAATCTGCTGTTTTAACAAGTGGTTCAACGACTGGTAAAACCAAGCGTTCTTTCGCACCTTGATGAGCAGCGGCATGTGCTAAAATATCACGTGCAACACCAATATGTCCCATGGCATCCGATCGATTGGGGGTTAATCCAATTTCAATCTGCACATCGTTTTCTAATTCCAAATACGTTGCAGCAGGAGTTCCAACTTTCGTATCAGCAGGTAAAACAAGAATTCCATCGTGGCTTTCACCTAAACCCAATTCATCTTCTGCACACAACATTCCAGCAGATTCCACATCGCGAATCTTCGAAATTTTAATTTTGAGCGGTTGATCAGGAGTTGGATATAAAACCGTTCCAACAGTTGCCAACAACACTTTTTGTCCGGCAGCAACATTGGGCGCACCACACACTACCTGCACGATTTCTGTTCCAGTATTGACTGTTGTAACCTTTAATTTATCTGCGTTCGGGTGTTTTTCGCATGTCAAAACTTCAGCAACAATAACACCTTCCAAACCACCTTTTACAGCTTCGAGCGTTTCCAATCCTTCCACTTCCAATCCTGTATCTGTTAATATGTTACCTAAGGTTTCAGGTTCTATTGTTGTAGGAAGAAATTGATTCAACCAATTATAGGAAATTTTCATGTTTTGATATGCTTTGTAATCAGCCGCGAAAATAAGAAAATATGATCATTTTTTCGACTAAGCGAGGTCTTATATTTCCTTTGATTTCAAAATCAAGGATACGACTAATACTGGTGCGTAATGATTGACAATTCTTGATTGCTACTATGTATTCTTAACTTGAACTCAAGTAAATAATGTTTGGGGGTTGATCAAGTAAAAACATGAACTCATGAAATCACCGTTGGATTTGAGTATCTTTAACCGCATTGATTAACACTTATTACTTTTACTTATGAAAATACTACTATCTATCTTATTACTTTTTGCTCATTGTGCTAGCGCGCAGATTTGTAATCCAAACGGAAACATTGTCATTTTCTCTAATTATGATGGCGGAATATTGAATATTAATGTAGATATGAATATTCCCAACCTCAAAATCGGGATCGTTTCTTATGAAGCCGTTGAAGTCAATTTGAGTGGCACGTATGTAGGAAACGTAACGGCAATTGAGTACGCAGGCTACAATAATTCTCCGAATACACATTGCGGGAATAGCATTGCAACAACAGCATTTACTGGTGTACCCATTGGCGTTACTCCAAATATCGAATTTGTACCTCCTGCTCCTTTTAATGATCCAGATGGCTATTTGTATATCGATTGTGCTTATTCGTGTGGAACGGGAAACATGGGAGGATGTAATACACCTGAGCAAGTATATGCCTATTTTGAGAATCTTTTTTCAGGAACGGTTTATACCCATACTATACAATATGGTTGTTGGACAAATACGCAAAATTTATCTGACGGCGGAAACTGTTGCATGGCTCTAGCAGCAGCACCTGTGGCAAACTTCTCCGTTTCCAACAACATGATTTGCCTAGGAGAATGTATTGACTTTACTGATCTTTCAACGAATACTCCTACTTCTTGGAATTGGGACTTTACGGGTAATGGAACAATGACATCTACCCTACAGAACCCAACAAACATCTGTTATAGTGCTCCAGGAACTTACATGATTACATTGATAACTGGTAACGCTACTGGAAATGATACTATCTCGATTCCACTCAATGTGATTGAAGTAAATTCAGCCTATACAATAAATGGTATTACACTAACTGCTTCTGCTCCAAATGCTACTTATCAATGGATAAACTGTGCAAATAACTCACCTATTGCTGGTGCAACCTCGGCGTCTTACACACCAACAGCGAATGGATCGTATGCAGTTATTGTATCACAAAACGGTTGCAGTGACACTTCTGGTTGTGCTGCGATATCAACAGTTGACATCAACCAAATGACGGCAGCAGATGTAATGGCTGTTTTTCCAAATCCTTCTAAAGGAATCTTTGTCTTGTATGACCAGCAATCTTTGTTAGCTGATCAACTAATAACCGTTACTAATCTGATGGGAGAAACAATTTATTCAACTCGAATTATCAGTGATAAAACCAGTCTTGACTTATCGCAAGTGAAAAATGGAATTTACTTCATTACGGTCGATAGCCAACTGGGGAAATTCGTTACGAAAATTATGAAGGAATAAAAGCAAATACAGGTTGCGTTTAAGTGCATTTGATTCATTTCAGGTGCACTTTTTTTTCATTCTATCTTGATCTGACAACAACTGATCAAGTAACCACTTATTATCTTTTAAAGTCCTTTTTTGTCAAGTGAAATTGTTCCATTGAATTACTTGATTTCACTTAATTTATCCGTATTTTCGTCGTGCAAAATATGAACGATGCGTCAATTCTTATTCCTACTGATTCTTTCTTTTTCTGGAATTGTTTTCTCTCAGGAAACAGCCACTTTGAGTGGTTATATCTATGATGGATCAACGGGAGAACCGTTAATTGGAGCAAATGCTTTCGCGCCTGATCTTAAGGTAGGAACTGCAACGAATGTTTACGGATTTTTCTCGCTTACGCTACCTAAAGGTATACATACGGTTGTTTTTCGTTGGGGCGATTTGGAAAACGATACCCTTCAAGTGGATTTAAACCAAGATCAGACCTTGACAATCAATTTGACGAATGCAACAACCATTGAAACGGTTGAGATCAATGCCAAACGCGGTGAAAACACCAATTCCACAAAAATTGGGCAGATTGAATTGGATATGGAGCAAATCAAAAAATTGCCCGCTTTTCTAGGTGAAGTTGATCCGCTCAAAATCATTCAATTATTGCCAGGAGTTTCATCCGTTAGTGAAGGTGGACAAGGATTTTATGTGCGTGGTGGCGGTCCAGATCAAAACTTGGTATTGCTCGATGATGCGATGGTCTACAATGCTTCTCACCTCTTTGGGTTTTTCTCCGTTTTCAATTCCGATGCTTTAAAAAATGTCAACCTCATTAAAGGTGGAATGCCTGCCAATTATGGTGGACGTTTGTCTTCTGTTCTTGAAGTCAACATGAAAGAAGGAAACAACAAAAAATTCAAAGTAACAGGCGGTTTGGGACTTATTTCATCGCGGTTGACCTTGGAAGGACCGATTGTAAAAGACAAAGGTTCATTCATCATCTCGGCTCGAAGAACATACATTGATGTATTGATGAAAGCATTTCTAAGCGATTCCAGTCGATTTGCTGGAACGAGTTATTATTTCTACGATTTTAATGCCAAGTTGAATTACCGACTTTCACCCAAAGACAAAATTTATTTGAGTGCCTATTATGGGCGAGATAACTTTACGTACAACAACAAAGAAGACGATTTTACCGTAAAAATGCCTTGGGGAAATGGAATTGTTTCCCTTCGCTGGAATCACTTGTTTTCGAACAAATTATTCATGAATGTGTCCGCTAATCTGACCGATTATTTGTTCAGTTTTGGTTCGCAGCAAGACAATTTTTTATTTGAACTCAAATCAGGCATTCGCGACATCGGTGGAAAAGTAGATTTTTCCTATTTCCCAACAACCCGTCATAAACTCAAATGGGGTGGTGATTATACCTTTCACACCTTCACACCGGTCAGTGTTTCTGCACAACAAGGTGAAACCGTTTTTGATACCGGACTTGCTCAAAAATTGTACAGTCACGAATCGGCTATTTATTTATTGGATGAATTTGATGCCAATGAATACATTCGGTTCAATGTAGGATTGCGCTATAGCATGTATCAATTTGTAGGACCATTTACGCGGTTTGTTTCTGGAATTGGCGCAACACAAGACAGCGTTATTCAATACAACAAAGGAGACATTATTCAATTTTATCACGGATTAGAACCTCGTATTACTGGACGTTTCCTCTTGAAAGATAAAAGTTCGATTAAGTTTGGCTACATGTACAACAATCAATACGTGCATTTGACCAGTTTGAGTGCCGTTTCATTGCCCACTGATATTTGGTATCCGAGTACAGACATTGCAAAACCTCAGCGCGGTTGGCAAGCTAGCGTCGGTTATTTCCGCGATTTTAAAGAAGGAAAATGGGAAACATCGGTTGAGGTCTATTACAAAAAGATGAACAATGTCATTGAATACAAACAAGGTGCTTTACCGGGAGATAATGTCAGTGACAACACCGATAATTTACTCACATTTGGAACTGGTTGGAGTTATGGATCAGAATTTTTCATCAAACGCGTTTTCGGAAAATTAACTGGCTGGATTGGGTATACCATTGCCAAAACAGAACGTTATTTCCCCGATTTACAAGACAACCCATTTCCTGCTAAATACGATAGACGGCACGATTTAACAGTTGTTGGAACTTATGAATTAAACAAACGCTGGACATTTGGTTTTGCATTTATTTTCGCTACTGGAAATACACTCACATTACCATCGAGCTGGTACACGCAAGATCAAGATTTACTGTTTAAATACGGAGATCGCAACTCAACACGTATGGCTCCATACCACCGACTCGATTTATCAGCAACTTGGTACGATAAGCCTACAAAAACGGTGATCAATAAAGAAACAGGGAAATCAGAAGAGGTAAAACGGCGTTTTCGACAAAACGTCAATATTTCTGTTTACAACGTCTATAATAGAGCAAATCCTTATTTTTTGTACATCGATAACGATGGAAATTTACTCAGTGGTGATTTTAAGATCAGCGTCAAACAAGTGTCGTTGTTCCCAATCATACCGAGTGTAACGTGGAACTTTGAATTTTAAGCTATGAAACAACTCATCGCAATTTTCGCAATTACAATCTGTTTTGCTTCGTGTACCAAAGAAGTGAAAATTGACATTCCGGGGTACGAAGACGAATTAGTGATTGATGGTCAGATTGAAACCGATCAACCACCCATTGTGATTTTATCCAAAACGAAAAATATTTATGCTGCAACCGATTTAGATGCCTACTTAAACGGCTTTCTTTCAGGAGCAATTGTAACGGTTAGTGATGGTACAACAACGGTTCAATTGGATGAAATTTGCAGCGATAATCTACCAGCAGGAACAGAAGCCTTGGCAGCCGAATTGTTTGGCATTCCAGAAAGTGAATTGGCGAATTACCACATTTGTGCTTATACTACGTTTAATACAGCCATTTGGGGTCAAGTCGGAAAAACATACGATCTCACCGTTGTTTATGATGGTAAAACCTATACGTCTACTACTCAAATCCTACAACCAACAGCACTTGACTCCGTTTATTGGAAACAAGATTCAGATGCGCCAGAAGGATTTGGTTTTTCCTGGGCAACCTTGAGTGATCCTCCCAATCAGTACGACGCTTATATGTGGGAAGTAAAGCGCTTAGATCTTGGAGCAAACGGACTTCCGAAAGACAATGCCTTTAAAAACACGTATTCCCCCGTATTTGACGATCAATTCATCAATGGAAAAACCTTTGATTTTGCCTATGAAAACCCGTTGAATTACCCAGAAAGCATTCCAGATGAGCAGCGTGGTTATTACGGAATTGGTGATACAGTAGTCATTAAACTCTCGAAAATGGATCTGCAAGTATTTGAATTCATGGAAAAGAAATACATGCAATTGCAAACCTCAGGAAATCCATTTGCATCTCCAACCGCCATTCCTACCAATATTGTTGGCGGAGCGCAAGGCGTTTGGGCAGGTTATTCTCCGCATTTTGATACGTTGATTTGTGTTCCTTGATTTCGAAATTGAAAATGTAAAATTGAAAATTAAGAAGTAGATTAAGTTTAAGATCAAAATCCTCCTTCATAATTTATAATTTTCCAATTCATAATTGATTCAATTTTACATTTTCAATTTTACATTTTCAATTCATTATTCCTTTTTCCTATCTTCGCAAACCAATGAGCAACCAAGATTTCATAAACGTACGTCGGTTAATTACCAGCAAAAGTCCGCGCTTAATCAAGTGGTTACCGGGATTTATTATCCGTTATTTGGAACGCACCATTCATCAAAAAGAAATCAATTCGTTTTTAGTCGAAAACCAAACATTGATCAATCAAGATTTTTGTGGCGCCGTCTTAAAGTATATTGGTGTGAATTTTTCCATTGAAGGCATTGAAAACATTCCCGAAAATGGAAAATGCGTTTTGGTCATGAATCACCCGCTTGGTGGAATGGACGCAATTGTTTTAGTAGAAGCCTTGCGCAATCACCGAACAGATATGAAATTCATTGTCAATGATTTATTGATGAATCTGGAACCATTGAAAGATATTTTTATTGGAATCAATAAACATGGTAAAGGTAATTCAAGGAGTTTAATGCAAATCAATGAGGTGTTTGCCACCGACCAATGTGTGTGCATTTTTCCAGCTGGATTGGTGAGCCGTAAAAAAAAAGGTGTGATCCGAGATTTAAAGTGGAAAAAAACCTTTATTCGTCAATCCCGCCAGAACGATCAAGTGATTATTCCCATTCATATTGATGGTCGTTTATCGAATTTCTTTTATCGACTCTCTAATTTTCGTACCTTCATTGGAATTAAAGCAAACATTGAAATGTTGTACCTTGCAGATGAAATGTTTAATCAAAAAGGTCATCATGTAAAAGTGACTGTTGGAAAACCGATTCAAGCAAGTAGTTTGGATACAACAAAAAGTGATCAGCATTGGGCCGAATGGTTCCAAGAAGAAGTTTATAAGCTAGGAAAATAAAACATGCACCAGGAAACTGTTATACCCGCTGTTGAAAGAGCATTACTCAAAGCCGAATTGGTTGCGAATGGTGTGATTCGTACAACACGCAAAGGCGAAAATGAAATCTACATTGTCAACGTTCACAATGCACCTAACATTATTCGTGAAATTGGTCGTTTACGCGAAATTTCGTTCCGTGATGCAGGTGGAGGAACAGGATTATCACTTGATTTAGATGAATACGATACCAACGAAATTTGCTATGAACAATTGATCGTTTGGTCGCCCGAAGACGAAGAAATCATTGGTGGTTACCGCTTTATTTTATGTAAAAATGCCATTGATCCCACAGGAGAAATCCATTTATCAACGCATCATTACTTCGATTTCACCGAACGCTTTATCAACGAATATTTACCCGTTACCTGTGAATTAGGTCGCAGTTGGGTTCAACCAAATTACCAACCAAGTAATAATCCACGCAAAGGTTTATACGCATTGGATAATATTTGGGACGGTTTAGGAGCATTGGCAAGAACTTATCCTGAAATTCAGTATTTCTTCGGGAAAGTAACCATGTATCCTTCCTACAACCGAGAAAGTCGCGATTTCCTCTTGCATTTTATGCACCATTATTTTCCGGACAACGAGCAATTAATGAAACCCTATCATCCACTCGTTCCAGAGTATGATACTGCGATGGTAGAAGAACAATTGCGTGGTTTAGAATTCAAAGACGGATTTAAAGTACTCAACAGCTATGTACGCGCTCGTGGAGAAAATGTACCGCCATTGGTGAATATTTACATGAACCTCTCTCCTACCATGAAAACCTTTGGAACAGCAGTTAATCCAGACTTTGGAGGTGTTGAAGAAACAGGGATTTTGGTAACGGTTGCCGATATTTACGACGAGAAGAAAGAACGGCATGTGAATTATTAATTGCTGTATCGTTTCTTTCAGTAAATTCACTTTTATTTCAACATGAATACGATCCTACTTGATAAGATTGATGAATTACAAGCGTCCATTGACAAACATGGAGTTCTTGATGCTGAATTGCAAAAAAAAATCAATTATAGATTTCGATTAGACTGGAACTTCTTTTCCAATGAAATGGAAGGTAATTCCCTGACACGTATTGAAACCCGTCAACTCATGATGGAAAACGTGACAGTAGATGGCAAACCATTCAAGGACGTTTTTGAAATGCAAGGTCACGACAAAGAAGTACTTGAAATCATGCGTATTGGCAAAGGTGAAGTGCGTTTATCTGAAAGTCGGATCAAAGCCATGCACCGAGCCATCATGTATGAATCCGATCCTGAAAAAGAACAATTCATAGGTAATTGGAAACCGATTAATAATTACCTCATCAACTACAAAGGAGAGAAGTTCGAATTTCTTCCACCAGAAGAAGTTGCTGATGCCATGCACCACTTATTGAATCAAACCAATGCTGGAATTGATGCGCTAAAAGCAGCTAAAAAGGAAGCCATTCATCCAGTTGAACTGGCGTTTCAATTTCATTTAGAATACATTCGCATTCATCCGTTTTACGATGGAAATGGTCGTACAGCGCGCTTATTAACCAATTTATTACTGATTAGTACAGGATTTCCGCCAGTGATCCTTCGCAAAAAAGACCGTGATTTGTATTATAAATACCTCGCAGACATTCAAGGTTATGGCGCTCATTCTGATTTGTTCCTTGACTTTATGGGAGAATTGGTCGTTCAATCGCAGGAATTAATACTGGATGCTATCAATGGCAAATCACTTGAAGATGAAGACGATTTGGACAAAGAAATTGCTTTGTGGAAAAATGAGTTGGATCATGAAAGTGAAGGAATTAAATTGAGTAATGTATTAATTGTCAACATCTATACTCATTCAATAAGACAATTATTTAGTTTGTTTTTGGGGAAAATGAAACAATTTGATGATTTATTTTCTACTCAGGAACTTAAATTAATAATTAATCAAAACAAACATATTACACCAAATTGTATAAGTAAACTAAATCAAATAATAAATATAATTGACCCATTACGTAACGACCTTGAATTTATTGTTTCTGAAAAATTCAACCTTATAAAAGAAAATATTTTTACTGACAGCATTTATCAAATTGGCATTGATTATTCTTTACTTTCTTTCGCAAAAGATGGTCTGAATACATTTAATAAAAATATTCAGTTGTTTGTTAAGTTTAGTGAACATCATTACAAAGTAATTTATCAAATAGAGAATCAGCTATTTGAAATAAAAACAAAGCTATTAAGTGAAAAATTAACTGACCTTGAAATAAAAGAAATTGTTAAAGAAGTAGTACTTCAAACTTTTCAAAGTATAAGACTGTTGACTAATAAAAACACCCCATGAAACAATCCCTCATTTCTCTTTTCGATCGTGATATTAATCGTTTGCACACAGAAATTGCAAATTATACTTCCGATCAAGCTTTATGGCTAGTTTCTCCAACGATCAATAATTCAGGGGGAAATTTAGCATTGCACCTGTGTGGAAATTTGAATCATTTTATTGGTGCTACATTGGGAAATACGGGATATGTCCGTCAAAGGGAACTGGAATTCAGTAAAAAAAATTTAACCGTTAGCCAACTGTTAGCTGCTATTCAAGAAATGAAAGTGGTTGTTCTCAATACATTGGAATCGCTGCCAAAAACACAATTAGCTGAAACCTATCCCTTGGAACCGTTAGGCTATATCATGACAACTGATTACTTTTTAATCCATCTTTCTGGTCATTTAAACTATCATTTGGGACAAATCAATTATCACCGTCGATTATTAAATGTGTGAAAATTCGACCATCCATTTATCAATTTGGTCAGCGAAATCAATGGTTAATTACCGTTGTAATAGCTTTGTTGTTGTTAGAATCACTTCTCAATCAATTACATTTCAACAATGACAGAGGTTGGTCTTCACCACAACTCAATGACTTTCCAGAAATGTTTCAGCGGGTTTTCAGTTATGCCTTGTTTGGAAAATACGGACATAACATCACCTATTTCACTGGACAACTTCACTTTTGTTTAGTCATTATTCAATGGAGTCTACTCATTGTGGGAACATTCCGCTATTTTTCTGAAAAACGATCCGTAACCGTTCTCCAATTTGCAGCTTTACTCCTATTATGGCTTTCATTGTTCGAATTGATTAAACGGCTTTTCTTTTGGCAATTCAACCTGCATTACAATGCTATTTTTACACCTTTTTTAGGAATTTCAGATACCGTTCAAAAAATAGTGTTGCCCATCCTATTTGCATTGATTCTATTGGCATTCATTACTCCAAGAACAAATCAACCAGCAGCATCACAGCCCATTAAGCTCCTCAACCGTTGGCAACGCGGTTTGCACTTCTTTCTCGATCGTGTGATCATTTGGTTTTGCGGGTACAATTATTTTATCATGGATGCATTTTTTGATCAGCCAACGTTTCGAACAGTTGATCGTAATTTGTTTCCGATTATCGGAATTTCGGTTTTTCTGACCCAATTAATTGTTCTACCATTCATTGCAGAAGGACTCTTTGGCATCACACTCGGGAAATTACTCACAGGAACAAAAGTGGTTGGAATGGATGGAAGTCCTGTTTCACTCAAACAGGCATTTCTTCGATCACTTATTCGGCTTATTCCTTTTAATTGGATCTCCGTCTTCACAAAAAAGGGATTGTGGATTGATCGTTGGTCGAATACACAAGTAGTTGTTGTTCATCAGGAAGAACCGCTGAAACGTTTGCACAAACTCGTTCAATTGGGCACTGGAACGATCTTTTTTATTGGTGCTTGGTTTTTAGTGCTGATGGTGTTATTTACCTTCCAATTAATACCTACAATTATTCATGACAGATGTATAGATTTTCCGTTTCTACTCATCGTAGGAAGTTTTCCATTAATCGTACTTTTTCAATCGTTTTGGATGGCTAGTTTGTTAGATCATTTCAGATCAGCTAGAGACAACAATGCGGTTTCTTCCAACGATGCCCTCATTCGCTCCTTTTATTGCTGGATTCCTATTCTCAATTTTTATTACCTCGCAACGCATTTAGAAGAGATCACCTCGCACATGGAACACAGTGATTCATCGAAGGAACATATAGATCGGGTTGGAAAACGCATTCGCCAATTTTCAAATGTCTTCGCATTGATTTATTTGTTCGTATTGGGCTTGATTTATCCACTCTTCGTAAACGCAAACCCATTTCCTATTATGACTGTCATGATACTCCTCATCATGCTTGGTTGCTTTTTTGCATGGCGACTTTCTTACGCAATTGCGTATATGCATGCCAAACAAGCAGTAATAGCTGATTTATTGGACGATCTATCCTAAAAAATGAATCATTAAATTAGTTACTTCAGAACTATTCATCTTTTTTAGAGAGTAGAAGCAACCCTCTGAATTCTGATGAATACACACACTTCAAATTACCACATTCGTTTATCTCACGATTTTCCTAGAAATAAATCCTCCGTCAGTGGTTGTGATTTTTAACTCATAAATTCCTTTAGGAAGATCTTTGGTAGTTAGTGTAAGACTCAAATCTGTTAGTACTTCTTCAAGAACTACTCGCCCTGTCATATCAAAAACTACAATTTCTCCATGGAGAAGTTGCTCTACAATTTCAATAGTTAAATTATCCTGAATCGGATTAGGATAGACCTGCACCAAATCTTGATTTAGTTGCGCAATACCAGTAACATCAAGTGCTTTTAACACAATAATACTGTGTGTATTCGGATTTGTATTTGACCATGAAGATCCGTTCGTCGCAATATAAATTTCATTTGATGGACCAACACAAATATCTCTTAATCTTCCAAATTCATTGATTAAATAATGATCCTCATCAACAATTGCGGTTCCATTTCCATTTAATTCCATTGCAATAATGCGCTTATCCTTTAAAACAGCCATTAATATACGCCCATCAAACTCAGGGAATAAAGGATTTTCATAGTACACAAGATCAGAAGGAGCGTTTGTTGGAGTCCAAGCAACCAAAGGTTCCATCACATTATTTGCATTACAAAATGTTTCTTCTCCTCCTGGATCGCAAAATCCTTCTACGTTAGGCCATCCATAATTTCTGCCAATTTCTAAGATTTGAAACTCATCATCAGTGGAAGCACCGTGTTCAGAAACGTATATTTTACCATTTGGATGTTGTAAAATACCTTGCACATTTCTATGACCGAACGAGTAAACTGGATTTCCAGCAATTGGATTATCCAAAGGAATGGTACCATCTAGATTAATACGAAGCATCTTTCCATTCAATTCATTTACGTCCTGAGGAAGTGCAGTGTTTTGAGCATCACCGGTAGAAAACAATAAAGTATTATCTGGAAGAATCGCGATTCTTGCACCGTTATGGGTTGTATTGCCAATTATACTATCTATCAAAACAACTTCATTCACTAGATTCGTTCCGTCATAGGTATACTTCACAACCTTCTCTAAAATAGTTGAAAATGAACCATAGGTATAAACAAGGAATACTTCTGGGGTAGTTGCAAAATCAGGGTGCATGACCATTCCGAGTAACCCAGATTCGGAATTTTGATAAACAGTAGAAACTATATCTAAAATAACCGTTTTAGTTTGATTTATTGGATCAATTCTACTGACAACACCTTTGCGCTCGGTTGTCCAAATAAAACCATCTGGTCCATATATAATCTCCCATGGGATATCCAATCCAGTAAAAATGGTATCAACTTCTACAGTAGTTGTTCCTACTGTAATAGTTGTTTGTGAAAATGTCTGAAAAGAAAAAAAACAGATTCCTACAACAAAAAGATTTTTCATGAAAATTGATTAAACTAAACCAAATATACAAAACCTTATCGCAACTTATCCGTTTACTCCACATTTGGTTCAGTATGGTTTTGTCTTAGAAAAGTCCAAATTGAATCAACTAAAATTTTCAGCTAATTCAGAGCTCAATTCTTTACAAGCAACCTTAAATTAAGGGTTGGGAAATTTCAGAGCAACACTATATAACCCATTAAATCTATCAATCAAATAGATTGATAATGAGACTACTAAATATTTACTAAAAAATTAGTATAAAAGTTTTTCCCTTAAAAAATACGTTGATTGAGAAGTGCATTCTGATCAGTCAAATCAATGCTTTATTAATTGATTAAAAAAACCACTAAACTGTTTTAGTAAATTGGTTACAGTAATTAAAACAGTCTCTGATGAAAATAGTAGTATTCTTTCTAAGCATTTTGGGATTTTGCCCGATGTATTTTTCACAATGCGCTTCAAATGCAACATCAACCGCAGATGAAGATATTTTGAATGTTACTTTCGGTACATTAAACAATAATTCTACTTGTGGAACAACTGGTGGAGCTGGCTCAATTTTAAATGAATATTCCAATTATACAGGAGTTGCTGCACCGAATGTTGCTCAATGTGCTTCAGTAGCGTTTAGTGTTCAAATTGGGACATGTGGTGGTAATTACTCCAACGCAGTAGCCATTTTCATCGATTGGAATGCTGATCTAGATTGGGCAGATGCAGGTGAAACGGTATATACTTCTGCGGCTTCAATCTCTGGACCTCATACAGAAACTGGATTCATTTCCATTCCCGGGGGAGCCTCACTAGGCAATAAACGCATGCGTGTTGTAAATGTTGAAACTGGAACGCCGTCGAGTATTACAGCTTGCGGAACCTATACTTGGGGTGAAACGGAAGATTATTTAATCAATGTTACGGCAGGTGGAGCTTTGGCTTATACAAGTTGTACAACCACTCAAATTGTTTCAGGATTAGTTACAAGATGTGCTTCAAATCAGCAAATAATTGGTGTTCAAGTTGTCATGGGAGCAGGATGTTCTGCCAACTTAACTCAGTTTCAATTGGCAGCAGGTTCAAGTACAAACTTATTGGCTGATGTGAGTAGAATCCATATTTATTATACAGGAACAAGCAATGTCTTTGCTCTTACCAATGAATTTGTAGCTGGAGGAACGGTTCCCGTTGGGGCAGCAAATACAATCAACAGTACACAGAGCTTAGTTAGCGGAACAAACTATTTCTGGATTACGTATGATATGAATCCGCTTGCTACTGTTGGCAATTTAATTGATGGTTCTTGCACACAACTCACGATTGCAGCAGTTAATCGCATTCCAACAGCAACAAATCCTGCTGGTAACGGAACGATTTCCATGTGTTTGGCTCCTGGTGGAGTTTCAACAGGTTTGGAAACATGGTTGCGTGCTGATGTTGGTGTAACTGGGGTTACGCCCATTACGGCTTGGACGAACCAAAAATCATCCGGAACACCAGTACTGGTGAATGGTTCACCTAATTTAAACAATACGGCTACTAGCTATAATTATAATCCGTATGTAGATTTTATTGCTCCTGCAGGAACATTAGCCAATGGACTTGCAGCGAATCGACAATTTTTAAGATTTTCAGGTTATACAGGTATCAGTGCACTCAACTTTACAACGTTGTTTTATGCCTTTCAATTAACTGATCTAACACGAGTAGATACCCACATTGGTACAGTTGATGGAATAACCTATTCTGCTGGACCTGCAAATGGCACTTTTCATGGGTTCAACTTTGGAGGAAATGCTGCTATTCATACGAGTGGGTACGACCTTGATTTTGGCGCTGGATCGCCAGCAAATACATGGCAACGAAATGGTGTTAATATTGCACACGATGCGAATCACAGTTCTACAAAACATATTTTATCTGCGAATTGTCAAACTGGAGGAAACACTGGATTGAATACATTATTAGGAGGTCAAATTGATGATGGTTCTCTCACATTTTTAGGACATTTCAGAGATTGGAGAGGTCCTGTAGCAGAAATAATTGGTTTTTCTACTGTAATTACAGCAGTTGAAAGACAACGAGTTGATAGTTATATTGCCATAAAATACGGCATCACTTTAACGGCAAATTACTTGAGCACTTCTGGATCTACCGTTTTCACAACTGCGGCACCTTACAATAACAACATCATTGGAATTGGTCGCGATGATACCGAAGCAATGACCCAAAAACAATCACACAATGATGATGATGTTGTCCGTGTTTATGTAAATGCACTTGCCGCAACAAACGCCGCAAATGCTGGTTCTTTTGCAAGTGATATTTCTTACGTTATGACAGGAGCAACAACTGGTGCTATGTGCGCTACTGCTCCAGCAATTGCTGAAATGCCAGTTGGTTTACCGAGTTGTGCCCTTTATTCACGTATAGAAAGAGAATGGAAAGTAACACGTACCAACATGGCACAAAATTTCAATATGGATTTCAGTCTTGCTGCTTGTGGAGCTCCAGGATCAGTAAACACTGCTCATTTGCGCTTATTGGTTGATGATGATGGTAACTTTGCGAATGGTGGAACACAATGTTATTACAACGGTGATGGAACAGGAATTGTGATTACCTATACAAATCCACGAATTACTGTTTCCAATATCAATATCGCCAATCACATTCCAAATAATGCAACCAGATTCATCACCATTGCTTCGATTAATGCATTGACTCCACTTCCAGTTGAGATGATCAATTTTGATGCACAACTGAATCAAGAGCGAGCAGTAGATGTCACATGGACAACAATTAGCGAAATCAACAGCGATCATTTTATCGTTGAGAAAAGTAATAATCTAACAGACTGGAGTTTCGTTGATCAACTTGCAGCAGCTAAAAATTCTGAAACGAATTTGGATTATTCGACTATTGATCCTTCACCGTATCTAGGAACTTCTTATTACCGCTTAAAACAAGTTGACACAGATGGAACGTATTCTTACTCAGATGTGCGCACGGTTTCGATCAATTTGAATGAAGGAATCATGGTGTATCCTAATCCAGCGGAAGGTTACTTTACGATTGCAGGAAAAAACATTTCCACTGATGAAATAACACTTGTTGATGCATTGGGGAAAGTCGTTGTTTTAGATCCACTAGCAAATTCAGATGATACGATAACCTTCTCAACAGAAATAATGAGTTCAGGAGTATATTACATTGTTTACAAGAATGATCAAGAAGTATCAAAAATAAAGTTGACTATTCTTAATTAAGCATAACCATTTGCAATAAAGGGCTTTCATTTTATGGAAGCCCTTCGTGTTTTTAACACAGCTAATCTATAACCAAGTAAATTCAATTAGGTATCTTAAAAAGAAGTTCATTTAAATCAAACCACTTATCAAAAAATATTTTTATCAACTGATTATCAGATTTTTTTACTTTATATACAATCAGTAAACAGTAGTCTAAATTCATGAATTAGGATACCTATAATTCCTTCTACAGACCTTATTCATTTAAAAAAAATGTTCATTTGTTTAAACAAACAATCTCTTCAAATGAAAAAAATAATATTCTCCTTCCTATTATTTTGTTCCACTTCACTAGTGATGGCACAAAATAGTATCTCGTATTTTAAAGACATCCAAAAAAACATGTCTGATGTTCCACAATGGGCACAACTGATGTACAGTGAGAACCCACGTGTTAGCGATGTAAACCAATTGTATGCTGATTTTTACAAAACCCATCCATTTGTAAAGAATATCCATACACAAAATTATAAGTATTGGTTAAAAACAATTGAATATCTAATTGGTGATGATGGGTATATTCATCAAAAATCGGCAATTGAATCGTATGAAGAAATAAATGCGATAAATGCACGTAAATCAGCAGAAAACGAACCATCTAGAACAAATCCACTTTGGCAATGCATAGGTCCATTTGATACATACGTCAACAACGGAAGTTTAAAATTACGACCAACCCAAACGAATATTCAATCAATGGCAGTTGCTCCCTCCAATCACGATATTATGTATGCAGGATCAGATACTGGTGGTGGAATTTTTAAATCAATTGATCATGGATTAAATTGGACGTATGTTTCGTTAGATTATCCTATTGATGGTGCCAGTGACATAAAAATTCATCCTACAAATCCAGATATTGTTTATTTATCAAGAGCTGATGATATCTATAAAACAATTGATGGTGGAGTAACGTGGCAATTAAATTATGTCCTATCTGGCAATAATGCTGAAATTGAACAATTTTACATTCATCGTACTCAACCGAATATTGTATATGCTGCAACGAGTAATGGCTTGCTAAAAACAATAGATAATGGGGCTACTTGGGTCAATATTTTCAATAAACGATGCTGGGATATTGTTCCTCACCCAACTAACCCTGATATCATTTACCTATCCGTAAACAATCCAATTGCATTGAGAGCCGAGATTTACAAATCTACTGACAATGGAGCAAATTGGGTATTAAAAGATAATTTGTGGTATACCCCTAGCGATATGAATTATGCCTCTGATGCTGGATGTAAGATAGGTGTTACTCCAGCTGATCCTGAACGCGTTTACGCAGGTTTGATTGGAAACAGTAAGGCTGGAGACTTTAATTGGATTGGAATCTATTATAGCCTAAATGGTGGAGATTCATGGGTAAACCCAGATGGAATAGACGGCGGACCTTATGTTGCTGGAAGTGACATGAACACCAATTGGTTTGTAGCAGGATATGGTGGTGGATATCAACAAGGATGGTACAATTTTGATCTGGATGTATCTCATGTTGATCCAGACAGACTTTGGGTAGGAACAATTTGGTCTTGTGAATCGGCAAATAGAGGTGCAAACATTGAATACATTAGAGGCACACGAAACTTAGAAATGCACGCCGATGTTCAGGATATTGATGTCGTAGGAAACGAAATATGGTATACTTCAGATGGTGGAATTAATTATTCTAACGATGAAATGCAAAGCGTTGAAGTTAGAAATACAGGAATTTCTGGAAGCACTTATTGGGGATTTACCCAAGGATGGAACAAGGATATCATGACTGGAGGTCGATATCACAATGGAAATGCAGTATTTAATGAAAATTACGGAATTGGTAGTACCTTGTTTTTAGGCGGCGCTGAAGCAGCTACTGGTTACATCAACCCGTTAAAAAACAATACAATGTACTTCAGTGATATTCAAAGCCAACGCACCCCTGATCAACTAACAACTACAAGTACAAGCTTCAGCAGTTTAAGCATTTATCCAAATGAAGACTATGTTACACTTAATTCAAGTGAAATTGAGTTTCATCCGAACTATTCCAATTACCTCTATTTAGGGAAATCAAATGTTTTCTATAAATCAATCAATGGAGGCTTAAATTTTGATACTCTTTTTACATTCAATTCAACAGCAAGGGTTTTAGAATTTGAAATTTCAAGATCAAATCCAACTGTGATCTATTGTCTTGTAAAAGACAACAACATTGGTTCAATTTTCAAATCAATTGATGGAGGAAATACCTTTAACCAAGTTACTGCAATTCCGAGTAATAACTTAGAACAATTAGATCTTAGCTTGGATCCCGAAAATGAAAACAATCTATGGATCAGTACAAGAAGAGGTGCAAACGGGCAAAAAGTTTACCAATCCTTAGATGGTGGTCAGACTTGGGTCAATAAAACGACAATTCAATTAGACGGCCAAAAAATTCAAGATATCTTATATCAAGGTGGAACCAATAATGTTGTTTACATCATAACTGAAACAAACTCTTTTTATTGGGATGCAACAACTTCCAATTGGATCGATTATTCAGATGGATTACCTTATAGTGTGCGTCCTCTCTATTATAGACCTTTTTATAGAGATCAGAAATTACGATTTGCTGGTGATCATGGAATTATGGAAGCATTAATGGCTGTAACCTCTACTCCAGTTGCCAATCCAATTACTGAAAATGAGATTATTTCATGTACGCGAGATTCAGTTCAATTTGAAGACTATTCAATATTAAACCATGAAAATGCTACTTGGTCTTGGAGTTTTAACCCACAACCGGCATACATCAGTGACCCAACTGCAAGAAATCCGATTGTTGTTTTTGGTCAAAATGGCACCTTTGATGTAACACTCACCATAACTGATGGTGTCGGAAATACTTCTACTAAGACGATTGAAGACATGGTAACTGTAGAATCGCAATGTGAACCTGATAGTATTCCTGGTTCTTCCATTCGTATGCAAGCTGCTGGTGATTACGTAAATATCCCCGATTTGATGATGGATCAAACAACAAGTGTTACCTTTTCTGCATGGATTAAACCTAAAGGATTACAAGCTAGTTATACTGGAATTGTGATGAACAACGGACCATCTGCTGGATTTAACTTTAGATCCAACAATAAACTAGGGTATCATTGGCCAGGAGGTTCATGGGCATGGGAAAGTGATTTAGTTGTAGACTCTTCGAAATGGTCGCATGTAGCAATGGTAGTTACACCTACTACAGTTACGCTTTATGTAAACGGAATAAAAGATGTACACACTGCAACATTAACACCTGCTAATATTCATGAAATGAAAATTGGTAGCTATAATGGTTATAACGATCGGAACTTTAAAGGTGAGATTGATGAAGTCTGTATTTGGGACAGAGCATTGAGCCAAGAGGAAATTCGTGAATTAAGACACCTTACGCGAACTGGAATCAATCCATTTACAGATGATTTGGTAGCTTACTATCAATTCAATGAAACAAGTATCAATAGTTTTGTCATGGACAGAATTGGTACAAAGCATGCTACATTAAATGGTAATGCTGAACAAATTGTTTCTACAGCTCCTGTAGGTGGTGGGGAAAGTCACAGACTTACAGTTTCTGCACCTGGAACAATAACGTTTGGAACAACAGAAATGGAAATGATATTTGATGCGAGTACACCAAATGGTGAAATTGTAGCGACTCGTTTACATCTACTTCCAGATAGTTTGCTGACACCTAATCCAAGTCCAACTAATTATTGGATTGTGAACAATTACGGAACAGTTGACTTCGATCCGCTTGTTTCCTTAAAATTGAAACCTTCTTATGGTAGTGCCAATGGATTAGCTAGTGATTGTAAATTGTATACTAGAACAGATAATGAGCATTTAAACAATTGGGTAGAAGAATGTAGTGCTACCAATTTAAATGGTGGGTCGTTTAATTACAGCACTTCTTGTGGGTTAAGTAATTTCAGCCAATTCTTTGTACAGTCGAGTGATACAAGTACGATCTTTTTAAATACGAACAACCTCTCGTTGGATCAAACGATTGCCATTAGTCCAAATCCAACATCAGGAATCGTAATCGTCACTGCTAAGGACCAAATCAATAGCATAGAAGTGTTAGATCAATTGGGGAAAAGAGTGAAAATAATCTATGCGTTAGCAATAGGTGAAGAAGTAACCATTGATTTATCAAACTATTCCAATGGAATTTACACGTTCGTTATGCATACAGATAAAGGTGTAGATAAAGCACGAATTGTGAAACAATAGGAATTTGTTCGATTAGCTGTGAACAAAAGGAAAGAGGATGTCTAATTTAGGCATTCTCTTTTTTAATATTCAGCGACAAAAAACATTACAACTTAATCACCATTCCATCTTCCACCACCATGGTATTCTCAAATACCATTTTAGCTTCTGCTGCGTGTGTATTTCCGTTATCATAACGTGCACTCAAATGTCCGATCAACAATAACTTGGCATTTGATTTTAATGCAATCGTAGCAGCTTGTTCGGGAGTAGAATGAAAAGTAGCTTTTGCCCGATCTGCCATATTCGCCAAAAAAGTAGCTTCGTGATAAAGTACATCGGCATTTTGAATAAAGGGCAAAATACGCTCATCATAAGCCGTATCGGAGCAATAAACATAACTTCTAGCGACTTTTGGAGGAAACGTATAATCAATCGCTAGAAAAACACTTCCATCTTCTGCAACAACATCTTCACCACGTTTGAAAAAAGGAATGCAAGCAATCGATAATCCATCTTGCTTAAATTTATCACCATCTAAAGGTCGATCATGGGGTTTTTCATTAATACGAAAACCATTGGTTGGAACACGGTGTTTGAGCGGAAATGTATATATTTCAATGCGTTTATCTTCAAAAAGCAATTGGGGTGTACTTCCGTCTAGTTGGATGAATTCCAAGCCAAATCCAATTTGATTCCCTCCTACTTCGAGTTGCAAACGCACAATTTGTTCCAATCCTTCAGGACCATAAATGACAATTCCTTTATCGCGCCCCAATAAATGCATGGAACTCAATAAACCAACTAAACCAAAATAGTGGTCACCATGTAAATGCGAAATAAGGATATGGGATATTTTTTGAATTTTGATGCCATATTTACGCAATTGATTTTGAGTTCCTTCACCACAATCAATTAAAATATGTCGATCATCACAGACTATATATTGAGCTGTTGGGTTTCTAAGAGAAGTTGGTAAAGCAGCACCTGAGCCAAGGATGGTGAGTTCAAATTGCATGTGTTAATTCGGCATTTCAGCAATTGCAAGATCTATTTGGTCAACGATATTCAACACTTTATCAAGCTGTGCAATTTTAATCATTTTAGCAACCGATTCTTGTAATCCACAAAGAACAAAAACGCCATTGGTGTCCTTACACAAACGATTGGCCGTTAAAATGGAAGAGAGTCCTGAAGAATCGCAATAACGTGTACGTGATAAATCAAGAATGATGTTATTCACACCTTTTTTATTCAACACGATAAATTCGGCTTTTAAATCAGATGAATTGGTTGCATCCAACTTTTCAACTCCTGTTTTTACAACTGCGTACTGTGTTTCTTGCGTTACTTCGAAATTCATTAGAATACTGTGTTTCTCAAAAGTAGCAAAATATTTTAACGCCCAATTTTTCCAGCCAACAAATATATAACTGCCATTCGAACAGCTACACCATTTTCAACTTGTTGTAAGATAATTGACTGCTTGGAATCCGCTACATCACTGGTTATCTCCACCCCTCGATTGATTGGACCAGGGTGCATGACTACAATTTCTTTATCGAGGTTATCGAGGATTTCTTTGTTCAAACCAAATTGCATCGTGTATTCACGTAAACTTGGAAAATACTGTATATCCTGTCGTTCTAACTGAATGCGCAACATATTCGCCACATCACACCAAGCAAGCGCACGTTGAAGATTATGCTCAACTTTCACTCCTAATTGGTCAATGTATTTGGGAATCAAGGTCGTTGGTCCACACACCATAACTTCGGCACCTAATTTTTGTAAGGTGTAAATATTGGATAATGCGACACGTGAATGCAAAACATCACCAATGATGGCTACTTTTTTTCCTTCAACAGTTCCCAATCGTTCGCGGATTGAAAATGCGTCTAATAATCCTTGCGTCGGATGCTCATGGGTTCCATCACCAGCATTAATCACACGTGTATTGGTGCGTTGCGATAAAAACAAGGCTGCTCCAGGATTCGGATGCCGCATTACGACCATATCCACTTTCATGGACAAAATATTGTTCACTGTATCAATCAGTGTTTCGCCTTTTTTAACAGAAGAAGACGATGCGGAAAAATTAACCACATCAGCAGAAAGTCGCTTTTCAGCCAATTCAAACGATAGGCGAGTTCGGGTAGAATTTTCAAAAAACAGGTTAGCAATCGTGATATCACGTAAAGAAGGAACCTTCTTAATTGGTCGGTTAATGACTTCTTTGAAACTATCAGCCGTTTTAAAAATCAATTCAATGTCCTGACGAGTCAGATCACGAATTCCGGTCAAATGCTCAACGCTTAACTGTTCCATTCACTTCTGGTGTAAACAACATAACTTTATCTGCTCCTTCGCTTTCTTTCCATTCTACTGAAACACGTTCAGAATTTAATGTATCGACTGCTGTTCCAATATAATCGGCTTGTATGGGTAAATCGCGCTGAAAACGACGATCGATTAACACCAATAACTCAACACATTTTGGACGACCAAATGCAAGGAGTGCATCCAATCCAGACCGAATCGTTCGACCAGTGTACAAGACATCATCAATCAATACAACTCTTTTGTTTTCAATACTAAAATCAATATTGGTAGCACTTGGAATCAACGGGCGTTCTCTTCTACGGAAATCATCGCGGTAAAATGTAATATCTAACTGTCCGCACGTTATTGGATGCTGCGTAATTTCTTCCAAAATACTTTTTAAACGACCTAACACATGAATTCCACGTGGTTGCAAACCAATCAAAACAGTTGAAGAAAAGTCGTTGTGATTTTCGATCAATTGATAGGCAAGTCTGTTCATCGTTAATTGAACTTGTTGGTCGTCTAGAATGACTTGCTTTTCCATCGAAGCAAAAGTACAAAAGAATCGTTGAACTCGTCAATCGAAGTGAAAAAAGTTGTACCTAAATCCTTCACTTTTTCTTAACATTTTCATTTCAAGAGTTTAAACTAAATCCTTTTACCAACTATTTCATACCGTTAAATCAATCATTTAATCGGATTAGAGGATTCTTGATTATTCATTTAACAATTCCATTATATTTGATTCAAGCAAGTATAAAGCGCTAAATTATGCTTGTTTGGTTTCTTCTATAAATATAAGTTTACTGGTTTCGCACGAAAAGCTTTTTTCATAGGGTTTGTTATTGGTTGACATTTTGGTTGTTTTGATAGTTTTACGTGCGAAACCGGTTTATTTAAATTTGTTTTTCTAATTATTATAGTTGCTTTTCAAACTGATTTTTCAGTGTTAAACACGGGATTACCGAATTTAACGAATTGTAAATCAAGAAATTTAACCACTGATAAATCGATAATTGTTAAAAAAAATAAACCTAAGTTTTTTGTTAATCATTACACTTATATTGATCAATGTTTAAACTAAAATCCTTTCTACGACTAACACTCATTCTATTTACGATCTACGTTTCTGTCTGTTTATTACTCTATTTCAACCAAGAAAGCATTCTCTTCCACCCAACCAAACTACCTTCCAATCACCAATTGAACTTCGAGCGTTCTTTTGAAGAAATCACCACAAAAACCGCCGATGGAGCATCTATTAATGGTGTACTCTTTAAAGCAGACACTTCTTCTGGAAGATTGATTTTCTTTTTACATGGCAATGCTGGAAACAATGAGAATCAGGCTGGAATTGCCGATTTCTACAATGGTTTTGGTTACGATTTCTTCACCATGGATTACAGAGGATTTGGGAAAAGCTCAGGTCGAATTAGCAGTGAAGAACAATTCTATGCTGATGCACGTTTATTGTATCGAACGTTGAACCAGCGCTATAAAAACAAGAAAATTACAATCATTGGCTATTCGGTTGGAACAGCCACAGCAGCAATGTTAGCTTCTGAAAACCAACCAAACCAACTGATTTTACTCGCACCGTATTATTCCATGGAGCAAATGGCTACGCATCGCTACAAAGTATTTCCTGGGTTTTTAGTCGAGTACCAATTTGAAACGTTTCACTTTCTCAAAAAAGTTCAGGTACCAATTACGCTTTTTCATGGAAAAGACGACGGAGCTATCCCCTATTCTTCTTCCAAAATGTTGGCTGGATTAATCAAAAAAGGCGATCATTTTTATCCGTTGGAGCATCAAGGACATAATGGAATTGAAAGCCATCCTGTTTTTAAGGCACAGATCGCTAAACTGTTGAAATAAAGTGAACTAAATTTCCAACCTTTAAACATAATTTCTCGTCTAGTTTATTGAATCAAATTACTTACTATGAAATCAATCTACATTCTTTTCCTTTCGCTTTGTTGGATGCAACTTGGCTTATCACAATCTCAGGGGTATGAATTGGAAATCACCATTCCGAATTATATTGTTATTGAACAAAATGATTTTCGGGTGTATCCTGATTACACTTTATCAAGTGGACTGGCGTATGATAATATCAGCTACGTCAATGGCGTTTGGGCAACCAAAAGTACAGAAAACAGTGTTCTTTGGACAAAATTTTTCACTTCAAATGATCCATCAGAGTACCCTTCATCGATTAATATATCAAAATTAAACACAAGTGAAGATCTAATTCTATCTTATGTCGTATCAAATTTGGGTTCAAATTATATGACTATTTCTCGACTAGATGGTACAACAGGTTCAATCGTATGGAGCAAAAAACTCGACTACACTGAAAGTTATGAAGACAGTATTATCGACTATGAATACATGAATATCAATAAACTATCCGTTTCAGACAACGATGAAATTTTGGTGACCGCTTCATTGACGACTTCCATGCAAGTTGTAAAATTCACTAGTTCAGGCGATACTATTTTTAGTCGTAAAATCAATAATTTCGCCGACGATTATGGGAAAAACCCAGGTTTTGCATTTAATCAAACATCCGATGGCGGTTACATTGGTACATTCAAACGAGATAATAACCCTACAATTGCAAAATTCGGAGCAGATTTATCCATTGAATGGTCACAGTTATGGACAATAGAAGGATATAGCCACCCGCGTTGTGCCATTGAATTAGACAATGGGAAATTTGCCATCGCGGGAACAGGGGATGATGGAAATTTTCTAGCGATTCTTGCTAGCGACGGAACCATGGAAAGTTACAATATTTTAAACTATTCTATTAATTACCCTACTGTTACACAATTGAAACAAATGAATGAAACAACACTTTTTATTGGTTGTCCTAACTCTTACTACATTGTTGATTTAAATGCTATCAATTACCAAGAATATAACTTAATAGAATATGAAATGGGAACAATTCAATTCGATTTAGGGAATGATCAGCTGCACTACTTTGGAAAATATTCTTCTGCATTCAAAAAACCATTTATGTTGAATTTTGATGTAATGAACCCAATTTGCACCGACTACGTTGTTAGCACAAATACAAAGTCACCAATACCTATCTTTTCAGGACAAATCAGTGACGTAGATTTTTACTTTAAAGCCAATGGAATTATTACAGATTTTAATCCAACCGTTATTTCTGGCCAAGGAACAATCACTGAGGCTTGTTTCCTAGGAATTATTGATCAAAATGAAACTTTTCTTTCTGTTTCGCCAAATCCAGCCGTTGCTGGAACAAGTATTTCGATTACGTTTGAAAATGCAGTTCAAGCAGGTGAATCTATTGAAATCATTGACTTGGCAGGGAGAGTTTACCAACAATTCACTGAACTGAATCAAACAACTTCATTTATGCTAAACGCAGCACTTACAAGTGGGATTTATCTTGTGGAGCATTACGAAAAATCAGGTCAATTGCTTAGTACAACTAAATTGGTTGTTCAATAATTGGCTCTGTTTTTCAATAAATTAGCACCAAAAAAAGGGAAACACAGATCGCGTTTCCCTTTTTCAATTTCAATTGTTTCTTATTCTTTTATGATTCGTTTTACACTAACACCAGAAGGCGAACTAAATTGCATCAAATACACTCCGTTGTTGATGGATTCAAGAGAAATCACATCTCCAGAATGAACTGATTGAGCATTCATTACAACTTTACCTTGTAAATCAAAAACGATCAATTCCGTTTCATTGACATCGGCAAACAACAGATTCACTTCATGTGACGCTGGATTTGGGAATACTTGAATTTCCATTAAATCAATTCCTTCTTCCAAACCAACTTGGCTTATAGTAACACAAGCTGAAGTGGTAGAACATGTTCCATTTGAAACAGTCACGGCAAATTGTCCATTTTGAGAAGCTGTAAACGTTGCTAACGTCTCTCCAACAATTGGCTGATCATCCGCACAATCAATCCATTGGTAGGTTACATTTGTCGCTGTTGATTGTAAGGTAATGGCATCGATTTGCGTGATTCCAGAAACGGGACCTGGAATGATGGTTAAATTCAAGGTAATTGTACTATCACAACCATTGGAATTTTGTACGGTTTGTTGATAGGTTCCTGAATTCGTGTATGTTTGACCATTTAATGTATAATTCGTACAAGCCGATTCGGTAATTGTAGATGTTAACGCTGCTGGTGCTGTAATGGTTACTGTAGCTGTTGTTGTTTGTAAAACAGCACCCATTGCTTGTCCTGAAACAACTACATTATTGATGGCAACTGAAGGATCAGTACCAACTCCATCATCATTGTTTACCCAGTTAATACCAACACGCACATTTGCATTGTTGTTGCAACTAGCAGGTAAAGTCATGGTATAATGTGTCCATTGTCCCTGTCCACCTCCACAAATTACTGATTTTATACTTGCAGTTAAAAGCGTCCAACCACTTCCGTCATTGTACCAAACCGAAGCATTGTCTATTAAGGCATCACCATTTGCTATGTAATCAAACTCCAACTGTGTATTGGTGTAATTTGTTGTAGCAAACACTGGTGATTCAGCACGAGAACTCGTTTGTGGACAAAATAACAATCCGCATAAACCACCCGCATCATAAGCAGCACCTCCTGTTGGAAAAAAGACACTAGTAATGTGCAATGTTTTATTGCCATTCGAAGCGACACCGCATCCACCAGCTGCAACTCCGCCTTCCGCATCACTTACCGTCCAGAAATTGGGATCAGCACCATTTACGCCAGTCGACACATTTAATGTCCAACCATGTGCTCCTTCAAAATCTTGTGAATAAAGTGGACCTAATTGTGGTATAATTGTGTCTGTCAATGTTACGGTATACGTACCAGGAGCTAAACCAGTTGCAGTAAGACCTGTTCCTCCAGATGGAGACCATGAATAGGAATAATTTCCTGTTCCACCACTTGGAATGGCTGTAGCAGTTCCATCTGAACCGCCATTACACGTAACATTGGTTTGCGAAGTTGTTACTGCTAACTGTCCCATAGCTTGGTTAGCTAACATGAACGACAGTATTGCTAATGAGAATTTAGTCGTAATAGTTCTTTTTTTCATTCGAATTCGATTGTTTAGTAGTAATAAGACAATAGTTTATTGTACTCCTAAAATTAAGGAAAAACTCGTCACAAAAATCAATCGTATCTTATAAACTAACGAATTAAGGAATCTATCCTCCTTTGCGTTTTACTTTGAATCCTTCTTTTTGCAATAATTCACAGATCTTATCGCGGAAATTTCCTTGCACCATAATTTCTCCATCTTTTGCAGTACCTCCCACTCCACATTTACTTTTGAGTAATTTGCCTAGCTCTTTTAGGTCTTCATCAGAACCGATAAATCCTTCTACTAAGGTTACTTCCTTTCCTGCTCGTTGCTTGCGATCGATTGATACATAAAGTGTTTGCGCATTTGGATCGAGTGTTTCTTGCACTTCATCCTCTTCTTGATCGTATTGAAAATCAGGATTCGTAGAGTAAACGATATTGATGCGTTCCTTTTTGTTTTTACTCATGGGTATTTTTCAATTAATGTTGCTTTCAAGTTATCTGTCATCAGGTAATTCGGGTATTTCTTAAACGCCTTACGAATTCCTTTTGGAGAACGAACTTCAAAAATAATGACTTCTTTGCCAATTTCCTGCACAGATTTTACTTCATCGTGTGAAATTTCCGCATTGCGAATACACAAACCAACCGTTTCATTAATCACTGCCGTATTCAAATAATCAGCTGTTTGAGCTAAATTCAAATACACCATCCATCCTTTTAGATAAAAAGCGTGCACCCAATCAGCGCGATTGGTAATCACCTTAACAACAATACCATCATTACTTGGCAATGCTTGCTCAATTGCTTGAATCATTTGCTGTTGATCGATGCTTTCTTGTGTACACAAATTACTACTTCTGACATCTAAAAACAATTCCTTTTTTAAAAATGGAAATTGCAAATCCGACAAACGAATCAATGATTTTTGCCCAAATCCAGTATAATGAATGGTCGATAAATCTAAATCACTCAAGGAATTCACACATCCATTTCCCGTTGTTTCGTCATCGAGTTGTTCATCATGAAACAACCAAATGGTTTCCGATGCGGAACATTGTATGTCAATTTCAACACCATCTATTCCATCCAGTGCAATTGCATACTCGACTGCTTCTTTGGTATTATCGTGATAAGGTGAGGTACTATTGCTCAATCCTGCGCCAGCGTGTCCAATGATTTTAACTCCATCAAATTGTTCTTTCTTTTGACAAGCGGCAATCACAATTAAGATTCCAACAAGAACAACTCTATAAAGCATAAGCATACGAAATTTCCCCTATATAATTCCATGACCAATACGCTTGATACTTGTTAGCTAATACCGACCAATTGTGTTCTGCTGAAGGACCAATACCTATAGATAATCGCAAACGATGCTTCATGCCCGTTCCAAAGTAAGCTCCTAAGAATAGATCTTCATTGAACGACATTCCATGAGTAGCATGTTTATCTATTTTACGCATTGAACTTAAAATTCGCACAAAAGGACCAGCTTGAAAATGCTTGTTTTTAATTAAATGAAAACCATATTGATACCCGAATTGCGGATAGCATCTGCGTTGAAAAAAGGTGCTATTCACGCCTACGGAAACTAACATTTGATGCTGATGATTGCCCTTTTCTCGTTCATAGTGTAATCCTGAAAAGAAATCATAAGGGTGATAAGAAAACTGAATACCTAATCGTTGTGAGATTGAATCTTGCGCATTAATTGAATCAAAAAAAGTCCACAATGATAACATAAGAACGAAGTATTTCATGTCGCTAAAATAAGGAAAGGATTGTGAGTTTGTGTCTTTGAAAGTTTGTGAGTTTGTGAATTTGAAAGTTTGTGAGTCAACAATTAAACTAAAGAACTCAGAAACTCAAAAACTAATGAACTTATCAAATCTTAGGACATTTTTTACAATGAACCCCCTTTTTCTTGTATTTCTTGCAACAATCTTTTTTTCTATCGCACGAGCAATTGGCACAAGACTGCAATGATTGCGGCAAATTTGATTGTTGAAGCGTTACTTGTTTCATCCTTATTTAGAATAATTCTAGGTAAAGATAATTGTTTTGATAAAATGAACAAAATTTAACTCAGAAAAAAAGTAATACTATCTCAAATTATGTTAACCCAAAATCTGCTGTGCTGCACGAAACGTATTGGCATGTGCTTCAATAATGTGTTTGATTTCTTTGCTGTAACCACCTCCCATGGAACAAATTACAGGAACTCCTAATTCTTTGGCAGTTTGAAAAACCAATTCATCGCGTTTACGACAACCATTGAGTGTGACACGCAATCGACCGAGTTTATCTGATTCGATGATATCAACGCCACATTGATAGAAGATCACATCGGGTGTAAATTTTGGTAGAATTTCGTCCAAAGCAGTTCTTAATAAATAGAGGTATTCGATGTCGTAGATCCCATCATTCAATGCAACATCCAAATTCGATTGCTCTTTGTAAGTAGGATAATTATTTTCTCCATGCATACTGAAAGTAAACACGTCAGGATTGTCTTTGAAAATAACTGCAGTTCCATTTCCTTGGTGCACATCCAAATCAACGATCAAGATTTTTTTTACCAATTCTTGATCTAATAACCATTGTGCTGCGATTGCTTGATCATTGAGCAAACAAAAACCTTCTCCGCGATCTGGATAAGCATGGTGCGTTCCGCCAGCAATATTAAGTGCTACAGTGTTTGTTTTTACAGCCATCTCAGCACATTTCCGTGTTCCTTCCATGATCATTAATTCACGGTCAATGAGCGTTTGGGAATGTTCAAAACCAGAAACGCGCTGCTCACGAGGAGAACAATTCAATGACAGCAATTTTTCAACATAAGCAGGATCATGCACACGGTGTACATGGGCTAAATCAATTGATTCTGGCACAAAAAACTGTTCTTCTGATACAATTCCTTCTAACTGCAATTGTTGGTAGAGCAAGGAATACTTTTCCATCGGGAACTTGTGTCCTGGAGGAACGGGATGTACAAAATTGGGGGAGTAAGCTACTATCATAGAATGTCGTAAAAGTAGCGACAAGCATTGGATTTAAAACAACGAACTTGATTTATAAACCAAATTAAATTCGCATCAAGTGATCGTGAGATTTGATTAATACGGAAGAATAGCGGCAATTAAGAGGTGTAGTTCATCATCAGAAAGGGCTGTTTTATCGCATGAGAGCAATAGATCAAAGGTCGAATCAGATTTCCCTTTATACACTTTACCATTACTGATGCTGAAAATACAATCAGAGGAAATGGTTGATCGACCAATGTAAATGCCATCTTCATAGATGGTATACAACAAATCGGTTGACATTGTTGAGTTTCCTTTGTAGATAATATTGTCGCTAATCGTATAAACGGGGTTTTGAGTATCACCTTTTCGACCAAAATAAATGGTTGAACCGCTTAGAAAAAAGTATTCAACTTCCCGAAAAGTAGCTGTTTGCAAATACAGTTGATTGTTTTCAATGCGATAACGCAAATCGGAAGACATTTGAAAATCACCTTTGTAGCATTTCACTTGCGAGAAACCACTCACCAAAAAAAGGAGGCCACAAACAAGCGCAAGCAGCAATTTCATGATGCTAAACGTTCTAAATCAGTAGATATGGTGAAAAACAATTGACCATCACCACAATCATCAAAAGAATACTGCAAACGATCCTTAGATTTCATACGCATGGTTATAAATCCTAGTCCTGCACCACCTTTTGTAGAAATGAGTCCATTGTTTAGCACCTCAAGATAAAAGGTTTTAACAGCATCATCGTCCATTTCATTCAATTTGGTCAAATAATCAATGAGACGATCTTTATCTGAAACAGAAGCGATATTTCCTAATACAACACGGTATTTGGATTCATTGGATGCCACGATTAATAAGGCAGGTTGCCCATCATCAGACGACATTCCGTGAATTAGTATATTTTGCAACCCTTCAATCAGGATTGAAAAAACCCGTTTAATTAACGGTTTTCGATCTCCAGCGGAAATCATCATCTCCTCCACACTTACGGTAAGACTATTGATCAAATCTTGATTTAAGTCTCCGAAATGCGCCAATTGAACGGATTGGAATCCATCACTATTCAATTGTTCAATCCGATCATTCAATAATTCCCGGGTTTCGTTTTTTGCTATATTGACTTGCATGTTAACAGTGTAACACCATAAATGTACTATAAGATTTTGATTTTACACATCCTTATTGAGCAAATACACGATTCCTTACTCTACTTTGTACAAGAGAATGATTATTTGGTAAATCAAACGTAATGTTTAGTGATTATCAAACCATTATCGAAGCAAGGTTACACTTCCATGAACAATGATGCGTTCATCGTTCTCGATGCGTTTAAATTCGATTCGGTAAGTATAAACTCCATCCTTGGCCTTTTGACCTCTGTAAGTACCATCCCAACCTTCTAAATAATCATCTGTATTAAAGACAACTTCTCCCCAACGATCAAAAATTTGAATGTTGTAATCGGCCGGATCAAATCCAGAAGTGAAAATTGGGTGAAAAACTTCATTGAATTCATCACCACTTGGTGTAAATGCATTGGGAACATAATAAATCAATTCTTCATTGACTGTTACAATTACTTGTGCACTGTCAAAACATCCAACACTATTAAATGCCACAAGAGTTACAACATAGTTACCTGCAACATCACTTGGGAATGTATGAGTAGGAGAATTGGCAGTTGAGGTACCAGTTCCATCACCAAAATCCCATACATAATTAGTTGCACTTAACGAATGATTGATCATTTCCGAAGTTGGATCTAAGGTTGTCATAATCGCTGGTGAAGGCGAAAACGAGGCAATCGGCGAAGGATCAATACAAATAATATCATCGAATAACTGAGTTCCAGTACAACCGGTTGTTGAAACAACACTCAATGTCAAATCATAGCAACCCGATTGATTAAATGTAACGGTCTCACTAATAGGATTAGAACCTGTGTAGCCGTTTGAAAACTGCCAGATACAATCACCACTATTTGGAGTTGTATTTACAAACGTAACCGTCAATGGCACACAGCCAGATGTAATCGATGGCGTAACAGAAATCACTAATTGTGCATTCACTGTAACAATAACCTGATCTGTTCCCGTACAACCAAAAGCATCTGTTCCAGTTACAGTATAAGTGGTTGTTCCAACTGGCGTAAAAGGAACAGCGTTCGTTACACCATTTGACCAAACATACGCTTGTGCTCCAGAACCTGTTAATGTTACTTGATCTCCTTGACAAACAACTTGATCAATACCTGCATTAACAACTGGACCGCCTTGATTCGTCAATTGAACAACTTGTTGAGACGAACATCCAAGGTTATCATTCACAACCACGGTATAATTTCCTGCTCCTAGGTTGTTGAACAAAGTCGTTCCTACAAATGAAGTACCACCATCTATACTATAGGAAAGTGCTCCTGTTCCATTTGAGGCAGTTATACTAATAGAACCATCCGTATTTCCGCAAGAAGGATCGACCGACGCAAGGTTATCAATTGAAGGAAGTGGCGTGTCTGTTAACACAATAGTTGATGTTGCTTGGCAACCACCTTGATCTTCAACAATGATATCATACGATCCAGCAGGTAAATTCGCAAACGTATTGATTCCACCTGTTGTTATTCCATTATCAATTGAATAGGACAAAATACCCGTTCCTCCAGAAGCTGTAATATCAATTCCACCATTGGCTTGAACACAAGTTGCATTGGTAGTTACCACATTATCAATCACAGGCCCTAAAGCAGTACCAACAGTATAATCAGCTGTTAGTGTACAATTTTGCGCATCGGTAATCGTAATCGTATATAAACCTGCTGCAAGATTTGTAATGTCAGCTGTAATAGCAGTATTTGACCAACTAATAGTTGGATTAATTCCCCCAACAACTACTAAACCATTGATTTGACCAGCATTCACCGCACATGAACTTGGTGTAATCACCACATTGGTAGCATCTAACGATAAAACAACAGCTCCTGAAATTGTATAAGGTCCAGAACTAGCTGTACATCCAAAACCATCTGTAACAGTTAATGTATAAGCTCCAGCCGAAGCGTTAGTAAGATCACTTGAAGGACTTGCAGTTCCATTCCAATCATACGTTAAAGTTGTTCCAGAAGCGGTAATTCCTGTGATTGAACCATCATTACCAAGGCATGATTCATCTGTAATAAGTATTCCCGCATCGTTAATTGTAGGTCCAGCAATTGATTGGATAATATAAGGCCCTGCATTTACCGTACAACCATTGAAATCAGTGACCACTAATGAATAATTTCCTGCTATTATATTCGCAAGATCCAAGGTTGAATATGCTCCTGCATTCCACGATATTGTATATGGAAGCGTTCCTCCATTGATCTGAACACCACTAATACTTCCATCTGCACTGTTGCAGTGTTCATCTGTGAGAACAACATTTGCTAGATTTAGTGTTGGACCAGCAATGTTTCCGACAACGATAACACCAGTAGTTGCTGTACATCCAATATTGTCCGTAACAACTAAAGTATAATTACCTGCAGCAATTGTCGCTAAATCTTCATTCGGATTTGCAGCACCGTTCCACTGATAGGTCAAACCAGTACCAGTTGAAGTAATTCCAGTAATACTACCTGTTGGATTTCCACATGTAGCATCTGTAATAACCATATTAACCGTATTCACAGTAGGTCCAGCAGTTTGAGTAATCGCATAAGGTCCAACTGTAGCGGTGCAACCAAGATTATCTGTTACAGTTAATGAATAACTACCTGCGCCTAATCCTGTGTTATCGAGTGTAACTGGGCCATTTGTCCACAAATAGGTTAACCCTGAACCAGTTGCTGTAATTCCCGTAATGGATCCATTGTTTCCTAGACAATTTGCGTTAGTTAAGACAAGGTTGGTTGTATTGATTACAGGTCCACTGCTTGAATTAATTGTGTACGGTCCTGAAGTTGTAGTACATCCACTTGCATCCGTTACCAAAACAGTATAATTTCCAGCTGCTGCATTGGTTAAATTCATTGTAGGAGTAACCACACCATTCCATGTAATTGTTAATGGATTTGTTCCTCCTGCAACTGTTAATCCAGTAATTGAACCACCTGTCAAACATGAAACATTTGTGATTATTGCCGTTCCGGAAATTGTAAGAGCGGGACTAATAGTTACAATTACGGGTACGCGAAATGTTCCTGGACAAGTTCCTACATAATAAGTCGTTGTTGCACTAAGAACGGGCGTAGTAAACGTTGTTCCAGTTCCCAATACGGTTGCTCCAAATTGGGTTGAATACCAAGTCAATGATCCTCCTGGTAATGTACCAATAACAGTTGCAGTTAAGGTTGTTGAAGTATTGGGACAAATCGTAACATTGGGAGACGTAATATCAAAAAACGTTTGAGGTAAACTAGCTGTTCCAGCTGCGCCCATTGTTGCACCATTTGGTTGGAATAAATTGACATGCGATGAATTCGTTGTTCCATTTACTCCACCAGCAACTGTTTGAACTGGTGTACCTGATGTAAAGGCAATCATTCCTCCTGCTCCACCACCACCTGGTCCATCTGCTTCCATAGTTGGAGAAGCGAATGTGCCGAATGAAGTTACTTGATTTCCTCCTGCACCTCCAGTTGCTGAAAGTGTTACTGTGGCTGGAATTGCCGTACCATTGGAAATAGCAATTGCTCCTCCACCACCAGCTCCACCAGCACCATCATTTCCGTATTTTGTAGCTGAAGCTGCAGGTGCTACTTGTCCGAGTGGATTCGCATTTTGGCCAACTGCTCCATTGGATTCAATTGTTCCAGTTCCTGTAATAGAACCATATACTGTCAGGAAAATAATTCCTCCACCACGCCCCCCGGCACCACCTTGGGTTGGATTGGCATTTGCATCACCAGCACCGCCACCGCCGCCCATAAATATTCTGCTTGCACTGTAGGTTAATGGATGACCTCCTAAACCACCTTCGTTGCGACGATAATCACCGCTCCAAAGTGTATTATTGGGGCCAACTGTTGTTTCATTCTGATTGTTCGTTGAATAAGAATATCCACCTCTTCCTCCACCAGAACTTGTTGAGGTTGAAAAAGAAGCTGATTCTAAATTCCATGCTGTTGTATAACCTGCAACCGGATTTCCCTTACCGGTATAAGCTCCTGTTCCAATATTGGATCCGCCACCTCCACCAGCGTTGTGATTTCCACCACCACCGCCTGCGTTTGCGGGAGCAGATTTACAATAACGTGAATACAACGCATCGTATTCTGCATAAAAACCGCCTATTCCTTCTCCTTTTTCAGCACCTTCTATTGCAGCTGATGAAGCACAATAACCAACACTAGCTGCACTTCCTGGAGGTGAACCTGCAGTTTGTAGATCACAAACACCTCCTCGGAATCCATAACCTGTAGCTAATACTTTACTTGTAGCATTTAGAGTGAGCGTTCCATTTACTTCTAAAGAAAGAACTCCTCCAATTGTACCGTCCCAAAGAGCGGGAACAACAGACATTCCTGCATTGATTGTAAGATTGGTAAAACGTGGAACTCGTACAACTTGCACATGACCAGAAGCTGTGTAAGCATTCACTAAGCCACACATCAAGTTAATTGTTGTACCACCTGAAACAGAACGCACTTCAACTAATTCGTATTTTCCAGCATTGTTATAACTCGTTACTTGTCCCCATAAATCCTGGGTTGTTCCCCAATCACCTTGATGACCAATTGGAACGGTATATGTTCCTCCCCAACCTCCTAAAGCAATGGGTGTTGCAGGGATTGGATCAATATCCATGGTTGCACCTTGCATTTGAATAATCATAATCAAATCACCAGCTGCCAAATTTGTTGAAAGAACAGCATTGGTAAGCGTATTACTCGCAACAGTGATGCTTGTAGCGTTAACCGCAGCATTTGCAGTAACAGCTGTATAAGCATTTAATTGGGTATTGGCTGCCGTAACAGTATAACTGCCATTTTTACCACGTTGGGCAATGACAGAAAAACCGAAACAAGCGAAAAAAAGAAAGAGGAGAGAAATACCTTTTAACATCTGTTTATAGTCTAGTTCGAATCTAAGACGGGAAAGATAGTAAATGGTTGGTTTTTTTTGTTAAAATTTCGCACTTTTTTTATTTAAATTGATTCAAATGAGCAGTTAATCAAAACCAACTACTCATTTAACTTAAATGTTCGAAAGAAAGAAGCTTAATAGAACGAATTATTAATTGTGGAACACATTCATTTTGACCATTTCTACAACCCCATTATTCATTAATTGGAAGTAATAAATTCCGTTTGCTAAATGCTGAGTTGAAACTGCTATGTGATCACTTGAAACGACTGATGGTGAAAACTCAATCATCTTCCCTTGACTGTCAAAAAGTGCTAAATTGGTTTCATCTATTCCTTTTCCTACAAGATGTATGATTGAATTAGCTGGATTTGGATAAACAAGGACTTCTGAGTTATTGGAATAATAAACTGTTTCAATTTCAGACAATTTCACACTTCCATCAAAATCAACTTGTTTTAATTGATAATAATTATTGCCTATAAGCGGATGTGCATCTTCACCTTCGTAATAAAGTGTTTTATTCGAATTTCCAACACCTTCTTGTATAACAACTTCCATCCAACTTTGTAAATCTTCACTTCGTTGAACACTAAAATAAGCGTTGTTGATTTCAGAAGCTGTAGCCCATACTAAATCAACTGTTTTACGGTCATTCAAGGAAGCTGTGAAATACAACAATTCAACTGGAAGTGGAGCAGTTACAATAACTACAGCCGTTACTAGACAACCACTTGAGTTCATATAAGTAATTGTTGTACTTCCAACAGAAATACCGGTCACTAAACCACCAGATGTAACTGTACCTATTCCCGTTGCACTTGATGTCCATGGAGTAGATCCATTTGGAGTTCCAGAACCAGTTAGCAAGGTTGTACCACCAACAGGAATCGTTAATGTTCCAGAAATTGTTGCGCCACCGCCAACTGTTACTACTACAGGCACACGAAATGTTCCTGGACAAGTTCCAATATAATAGGTTGTTGTTGCAGCAAGAACTGGGGTTGTAAACGTTGTTCCTGTTCCTAATACTGTTGCTCCAAATTGGGTTGAATACCAAGTCAATGATCCACCTGGTAATGCGCCAATAACAGTTGCAGTTAAAGTTGTTGAAGTATTGGGACAAATCGTAACATTGGGAGACGTAATATCAAAAAACGGTTGAGGTAAACTAGCTGTACCTGCTGCCCCCATCGTTGCACCGTTTGGTGGAAATAAATTGACATGGGATGAATTCGTTGTTCCATTTACTCCACCTGCTACTGTTTGAACAGGTGTACCTGATGTAAAGGCAACCATTCCTCCTGCACCACCACCACCAGGCCCATCGGCCTCCATGGCTGGGGAAGAAAAGGTACCAAATGAAATAACCTGATTCCCTCCTGCACCACCTGTGGCTGAAAGTGTTACTGTGGCAGGAATAGCTGTTCCATTTGAGATGGCAATTGCTCCTCCACCACCAGCTCCACCAGCACCATCATTTCCGTATTTTGTAGCTGAAGCTCCAGGTGCGACTTGTCCAAGTGGATTCGCATTCTGACCAACTGCTCCGTTTGATTCGATTGTTCCTGTTCCTGTGATAGAGCCATAAACAGTCAAGAATACAATTCCTCCACCTCGACCACCTGCACCACCTTGGGTTGGATTTGTATTTGCATCGCCAGCACCGCCACCGCCGCCCATAAATATTCGACTTGCACTGTAGGTTAATGGATGACCGCCTAAACCACCTTCCGTACGGCGATAATCACCGCTCCAAAGTGCAATATTAGGACCTACAGACGTTTCAACTTGATTATTCGTTGAGTAAGAATAGCCACCTCTTCCTCCACCAGAACTTGTTGAAGTTGAAAAAGAAGCTGATTCTAAATCCCAGGCTGTTGTATAACCTGCAACCGGAATTCCTTTACCTGTGTAAGCTCCTGTACCAATATTGGCCCCTCCACCTCCACCAGCGTTGTGATTTCCACCACCTCCGCCTGCGTTTGCTGGAGCAGATTTACAATAGCGCGAATACAACGCATCGTATTCCGTGTAAAAACCGCCTATACCTTCTCCTTTTTCAGCACCTTCAATTGCTGCTGATGAAGCACAATAACCAACATTTGTAGCACTTCCTGGTGGTGAACCTGCCGTTTGCAAATCACAAACACCTCCACGAAAACCATAACCTGTAGCCAATACTTTACTGGTAGCGTTTAAAGTAAGTATTCCATTCACTTCCAAAGAAACAACTCCTCCAATTGTACCATCCCAAAGAGCGGGAACAATAGACATTCCAGCATTGATTGTAAGATTTGTAAAACGTGGAACTCGCACAACTTGCACATGACCAGAAGCTGTATAGGCATTCACTAAGCCACACATCAAGTTAATAGTTGTACCACCTGAAACAGAACGCACTTCAACTAATTCGTATTTTCCAGCATTATTATAACTTGTTACTTGTCCCCATAAATCTTGGGTTGTTCCCCAATCACCTTGATGACCAATTGGAACTGTATATGTTCCTCCCCATCCACCTAAGGCAACAGGAGTTGCAGGGATTGGATCGATATCCATCGTTGCACCTTGCATTTGAATAATCATAATCAAATCACCAGCTGCCAAATTTGTAGTAAGAACAGCATTGGTAAGCGTATTACTAGCAACAGTGATGCTTGTAGCGTTAACCGCAGCATTTGCAGTAACAGCCGTATAACTATTTAATTGGGTATTGGCTGCAATAACAGTGTAACTACCATGTTTACCACGTTGAGCAAGCAAAGTATTACCTATTAAGGCAATAAAAAACAGTAATAATGTTGTAGTTTTTAACATCGTCTCTGAATAAGGATTCTATCCTTAGATGCTAAATATATGAAAAGGTTGGTTTTTTATTAAACTTTTTTTGAAATTTCTTGCATAATTTGTGTGACAGCGGGACAAATCTCCATGTTTTTTCGCGTTAAATCTAAAATTTGATACATGTTTTTACGATCTGTATGTGGGTATTCACGACAAGCAAGTGGTCTGTCTTCATAAACTGAGCAATAATTATCTGCACCTAAGAAAGAGCAAGGTGCACTCGTTAAAACATAATCATTATCACTATCCATTCTTAAGTATTGAGCAATAAATGCCGCTTCAGATAGCCTTAAACGTTTTGACAATCGTCGAATATCTACATCACGAAAGATCGGACTCGTTGTTTTGCAACAATTGGCGCAAGCTAAACAATCTATATTTTTAAAAACCTGTGTATGCACTTGATGAAAGGTTGCATCTAGGGTACGGTGGTTTGATTTCTTCAAGCGTTGAACAAACTTTTTATAAATCTCCTTTTCTGCAATGGATTGATTCAATAAATCTTGGTATTTCATAATTAACCTGAGTTCGATTCTTAATTTTGTTCAGAACACCTATATATGCTAAGTTTCTAGTTAATACAATGAAGTAATCCGCCACAGTATAATTCAAGATGTTTTCACTACAAAGATGGAGATTTATGGGCTTAAATGTGAAAGGTCATTCATTTTAAATGCATCATCCATCGTTGGCTTTATTCGAAATAGCCTACTATTACTCATAAAACCGCCTCGTTTGCCGCGATTTAAAATGAATTCTGAATAAAAATTTAAAATCGAACTCAGATTATTACAAAATTACACAGTTGATGGTACACATACACTATGAATCACTATATTCGTCCTATATGACCATTGAAAATTTCGATTTAGTAGTAATTGGTGGAGGTCCAGCAGGATATGCTGCGGCAATGCGTGCCATCGATTACGGAAAGCGTGTTTGTTTAATTGAACGTGAACGCATTGGCGGAGCTGGTATTTATAATGGCGCTTTGTCTTCTAAAACCTTGTGGGAAATTTCGCAAAAAGTAGCCAGTGTCAATGATACTATTAGTGGAAAAGGACGTGAAAAATTCTATTTAGACTGGTCTGACATACGCAAAACCGTTGATGAAGCTGTTTTCGAACGAAAATTCCAATATTCTTGTCACTTGAAACTACTTCAAACAGAGACAATGAACAATTTATTGACCTACCACAGAGGAATAGGGAGATTTCTAAATGAACATGAAATTGAAATTCTTCATGATGGTGAAAAACGTGTTGTATATGGGGATAAAATCATCATTGCTACTGGAAGTCGTCCTCGAAAAATGGATGGGATCAATATCGATGAAAAAACCATTTTAACAAGTGATGGAATCGACCATTTAAAAGATTATCCGAAAAGTTTAGTGATTGTTGGGGCTGGAGTAATTGGTTGTGAATATGCTACTATTTTCTCTAACTTCGGAAAAACAAAGGTTTACTTAATTGATCGTGCCGACCGTATCCTTCCATTCGAAGACTCCGATATTTCTGATATCGTAAGTGAGAATATGGAGAAAAAAGGTGTCACCATTCACCACAACGCACAATTGGAACGTCTTGAAAACTTTGGAGATCATGTGGCTTATGAAATCTCTTATCCAGATGGGAGGCGTGAAACAATTGAAGTTGAAAAAGCATTACTATCTATTGGTAGAATTCCGAATGTTGAACAACTCAACCTTTCAGCAGCGGGAATTGAGATGTCAAAACGAGGCATTCATATTGGTGACGATGATACCATTACAAATATTCCAAATATTTATGCAGTTGGCGATGTATCAGGTAGAATTGCACTCGTAAATATGGGTGAAATTGAAGCACGACATGCTGTAGAGCTTGCATTTGGAAAAGTGGAAGAACGACTGAATTATGACAATATTTGTACCATCATGTTTTTACAACCAGAGGTAGCCGCGGTTGGAATAAATGAACAAGATTGTATCCTTCAAAACATTCCAGTTAAAGTTGTTAAAATTGATTATTCTGTCATTGCTCGTGCCATTGCGATGCGTAAAACACAAGGATTTTTTAAAATCATCGTTACCAATAACTCGGAAATGAAAATTTTGGGAATGCGCGCAGTTGGCGAACATGCTTCAACAGCCATACAAGCTATTGGACTGTTAATAAAATTGGATATGCCCATTCATGTGATTGCAGAATTGGTTCACCCTCACCCTTCCATTTCTGAGGGAATTCAGGAATGTGTTCGAATGTTACTCAATCGCTCCTTATTTAAATCTTCTGTTTTTAAAGATAAATTAGCCTGCTACTCACTTGTAAACGGTGTAAAAACACCACTTGAAAGACTTTAACCTATGAAATCATTCCTATCCGTTGCTTTTTTCGCCCTTTTATTAACTGGGTGTTCCAGTAATTCAGAATTGTATGAAGCTGACAAAAAAGAAATTGCAGAATTACAAGCTTCATTTTGCTCCTGCGCCAAAGATCAATTTCGTTATACAAAAGGCGAAGATTGGAAGTTAGTCGTTACAACGTGTGATGATCAATTACTTTCTTCACGACACCTCTGGTTTACAGATGCTGAAAAAGAGTTTCAAAAAAAATACCCTGATTCATCCATGACGAGTATCGATTGGAAGATTTCTAAATCAGTTGTTTATAGCGCACTTAATTATTGTCCTAGTTTTCAAAATAAACCTTTGAGTGATATTGATGAATTTATGATTGAATACGAAAAGGTTAAATTACAAGCGGTTGAAAACAATTTTCCAGAAAAAGTAAAACTGATTGATGGGATTTCAAGAAGACTCGGGTATGCTCTCCAAAAAGGTGAAATCTCAGATCTTTCTTTTGAATTTGATAATGCTTCAGAATTCAAAAAGGTGCAACCAGAATTAAAAGCTCTCAAACAGTTCCTTGCATCCAATAATTCAGCAACTTATACTGTAAACAAGGTGCTTAAGGGTTCTACTTCTTTTGAAGTACAACTTTTCTTTGAAGGCAAGGATCATCAAGTTATTGCTTCTGTCATTTATATCGTAAAACACGCTGTAGTGTATCCAAAAATACTATCAACGTACGTTAATTTCAAACGCGATTAAGTGTAGTTGAGCGAAAATTAGATGCGTAATTCGAGTGACATGTGATTTATCGGAATGAATCATTGAATACTATTACCAACTATAATTGAAAGAAGCTACAACTAAAAAATTGATATGGGACTAGATATTTATCATGTAAAACCTACATCGAAAACCCTTGAAACGATCGATTATTTCACCTTGGACGATTTTCATCATAATCCTGACTTTTTAGAAAAACATAAGCATCTCTTAGCACCAAATGACTACGAAGACGAAAAAGTGCTTTATTATTTGGATAAAGGGTATCAACGCAAACGGGTCACTTCCAATTTTATTCATGAATTTGAGAACGATAAGCTCTATTTTTATTTAGATGACGTGATAAAAGCAAAAGGTTTTATTGAAGCTAATCCAGGTGAAAATCAATCTGATCTAGAAAACGAATTCCAAAAAAACTTTATTGACAATTTTATTGAAGGAGAGAGTATATTCTATATTAGTCATTAGGGATGTTTCTCCACCATTCCAAATACGAATCCATTACAGGATAAATATGGCGATGAAGCCAGTTGATAGAGGTTTTGGGCTTTGTAAGAACAACAACTTGTTATTCAGTATAAATCACTTGAAATTTTAGCCAAGTTTGAACAAAAAAAAAGGAGCTAACTGCTCCTTTTTCCATTTTATGTATCCTAAAGATTTAAATCACTTCTAAGACAATCAGCAATGCATAAATTATTGCAGCCAAAGCACATAACCAAACTAGGCCACCAGTTAAAAAGAAGAATCCAATACCCAAACCAACAATTGCTAGAATCAAATCTATCCAGAAACGTTTGGTAATACCTTCAAATAGTGCAACAGCCAAAGGTGGAATAATGATCGCTAATACAATAAGCAATATCAACATAAGGGTACTATCAGCACCTCCTGCAGCTGTAAATTGATGATCCGCAACAACATTGTCTTGTAAAGGTATATAATATTGATGTTCACGCAATTTACGTTGACGTGGTGCAGTAGGCTTCGGTTCTTTCTTCTGAACAGTTGCTTTTTTCTTGGGAGTAGTTGTTTGACTTCCTTCTTGTTTGTCACTTGATGGTGTTTGCACAGCAACTGACTCTTGTTCAAAAATAACTGATTTATTTGCAGTTGGTTGAGTCGATCCATTTTCAATAGTCGTTTCAGCTAACTCTTCTGTTTCTTTCCCAACTTTTGAATCTGAAAAAACGTCATTATTCGACACTTTATGCGATTTGTTTTTATTGAAATAAAACCCTTTTGTGTATTTACGCTTTTGAATGGAAGATCCAAAACCGTTTTCTGTAACACCGCATGAAGCTATGATAAAGATCATTACTAATAAGGATGCGCTAATTTTTAAATTTTTCATTTTCTTCTAGTATTAATGGTGAGTCAAATATAATTCATTTTCCCTTCAATTCCATTGCTTTAAGCGTGTTTATCATCAATGAAGCAATTGTCATTGGACCAACACCGCCAGGGACAGGAGTTATGTAGGAACATTTTGGCGCAACTTCATCGAAAGCAACATCACCAACTAATCGCCAACCACGCTCACGTGATGCATCCACAACCCTTGTTGTACCTACATCTACCACTACCGCTCCTTCTTTTACCATGTCACCAGTAATGAATTCTGGAACACCAACTGCTGCGACTAAAATATCTGCATTTAAACAAATTTCTTTAATATTTTCAGAACGAGAATGTGCCAATGTTACCGTGCAATTCCCAGGATTGGTGTTTTTACCCAACAACAAACTCAACGGAGTTCCTACAATATTACTGCGACCAACAACAACACAGTTTTTTCCAGATGTTTCAATATTGTAACGTCTCAATAATTCTACAATCCCGGCAGGTGTTGCTGGAACAAACCCCGGAATGTTTAACATCATATTTCCAACATTGATGGGGTGAAAACCATCCACATCTTTTTTTGGATCAATGGCTAAAGTCACTTTCATTTCATCAATGTGCTCAGGAAGTGGCAATTGCACAATAAAACCATCAATGCTTTTATCTTCATTTAACGCTTTCACCTTATTCAGTAGCACTTCTTCTGATACTGAATCATCGTAACGAATAAGTGTGCTTTCAAAACCAATTTCTTCACATGCTTTTACCTTCGCATTGACATAAGAGATTGATCCACCATCATTTCCAACAAGTATCGCTGCCAAATGGGGGATTTTTTTACCTGCAACTTTACGTTCTTTGACAGCAATTGCCAATTCTTTTTTGATGATTTCTGCTGTTTGTTTGCCGTTCAAAATCTCCATCTGCTAATTTTGGTGCAAATATAATCATTCATTCAGAAGTTATTTGAGACAAATCGACATCCATGAACAATCTGAATCAATCCATTTTAGGTTCGTTTAAGTAATTTCAATTACCAACTGATCGTTAAGGAAGACTGTTTAATCAACAACAAACTCACTTTGCTAAATCAACGCCCTTCTTTTACAACCTCTTGTTCTTAAAAATCGTCATTAGAGTAGGTTCAAAACTACACGGTCATGGAAAAGAAACTGGTCAAAAGGAGCATCATGAATAGCGAAGCCATTCAACAAGTGAATGACGCTACTGTTGTACTTCGCCATTTTATTGAATTGAGTGCCAAACTACTGCCTTTTTTCAATGAATTGTCGAAGAAAGAAAAATTACTTCCACGAGAAGCCCAAGACAGGCAAAACATCATTAACGTATTTCATGGTTATAAGTTTGATACATCAACATCATTGATCTTGATGAATTCTACGATACTTGATACCATTCAACAAACATTTCATGTGATTGAAGAACGTATTCCTGGTGAATTTTCTAAAGCGGATGAAGCTGTAGAACATTTCATTTCAGAACATGATTCTTTGGTCAATAATTGGTGGAAAACGGACACGAATTAAGAAACTAGAAAGATTGAGTGGGATAAAAAACTCAAAAGGTTGCTCAGAACATGTTTAGAATGCGCATCTATCCGCTCGATCTTTCTTTAAACACCTTTTTTCAACCAACCAAAAACCGCTACATCACTAAAATTAGCAGGATTGATTACTTTATTTTCTTCCAACATCGGTGGTGAGTGCATCAATACATAATACCAACCATTTTCCTCAGCCAAAATAGTATAGATTGATCCAGCTTCGTAACGTGCAATGGTATTTTTAGGATAACGATTCTCCCAAGCATCTTTGGAAATGATACTACCAGACCATCGCAATGTGCTTACTTTATGTGTCTCCAGGTATTTTCCTGTAAATTGAGTTTTAGCCGGAAAAAAAACGCCTTTCATATCTCCAGCTTCTCTTGCTACAAAATAACGCTTCACTAACTGTAATTTCCCTTCAACTAGTCGCAATCGATTGATGTTATGTGATGCATTTACGCAACATGGATATTGATGGTGAAATAGCAGAATTTCCTTTGTATTTGGGTGAATTTTATACGCCAAGAGATGTCCAATCTCATCGTATATTTTTGTGGGAATGCCTTTTTCATCCCGGTAGATTTCAAAGTGTTCTTTCTCATCATCTTTTGAAACATACCCATTGAATATTAATTCTGGAATTTGATCATTATTCAAATCAATGAGTTGATAACTCGCTTGAAATAGCTGGTAATAAGCATCAAATTTAGCATCTAACGAAAAGGCCTTTGTTCGTTCATGATTCAGTTGATCGTGATCAAATAAATAACGTACCATTTTTTGTTTCAACGCATCATTGGAAACCGTAATTGGATTAAAATCAGTCAATGGTTGATGGATAAACAAGGTTGGATCTACCCGAATCATGTCTACCGATGCTTGGCCCATCAATGGAAAAAAGGCAATAAGAAGTATTAATTTTCTCATGGTTACATTAAAATCCTCAGTTCGATTATAAATTTTGTTCAGAATGCCTATAAATACTGGAGTGTGAGTAAAAAAGATGAAGGAATCTGCCGCAACGGATAACAATATCTTTTTAGGATAAAATCTGGTGTTTATGGGTGAATTCAAACGATATCTATCCAATTAAATCTTTGAAATAATTCGTTGATTTTATTCGCGATAACTCGCTATCACTCATAAAACCGCCTTTTCTTTCAAACTTTAATAGGATTCTGAACTGAAATTTATAATTGAACTGAGGTTAAAAGGCTTCCCAATTGAGAAGCCTTTATTTAGTTCGTTTGCAAATTGAATTATTTTTTACTCGCTGGTTTTGTTTTTCCTTTTTCAATGGAAAGCGAAAGTAACGCTTCACCTTCTGCTATATCGAGCAAAATGGTGTCTCCACTTTGCAAATTCGATTTAACGATTTCTTCAGCAAGTGGATCTTCAATGTACTTTTGAATTGCACGTTTTAATGGTCGTGCACCAAATTTCTCATCGTATCCTTTATCTACAATAAAATCTTTGGCTTTATCTGTCAAAATTGCAGTATAACCTAATTGATGAATACGATCATACAATTTAGATAATTCCAAATCAATGATTTTATGGATGTTTTCACGTGTCAATGAATGGAAAATAATCATATCATCGATTCGGTTTAAGAACTCTGGAGCAAATGCTTTTCGCAAAGCACCTTGAATGATCACTTTTGTATCCTCATCACGTGATTCTGTTTTTGCTCTTGTACCGAATCCAACACCTGTTCCAAAATCAGCTAACTGACGCGCTCCAATATTGGAAGTCATAATTAAGATAGTGTTTTTGAAATCGATTTTACGACCCAAACCATCCGTCATGTGACCATCATCCAATGCTTGTAACAACAAATTGAAAACATCTGGATGTGCTTTTTCTACCTCATCTAACAAAATGATCGCATACGGTTTACGACGTACTTTTTCGGTTAACTGTCCACCTTCTTCGTACCCAACATATCCTGGAGGCGCTCCAACTAAACGAGAGATCGAAAATTTCTCCATGTATTCCGACATATCAATCCGAATCAATGAATCTTCAGTATCGAAGAGGTATTTCGCCAATACTTTAGCCAATTGAGTTTTTCCAACACCTGTTGGCCCTAGGAAAAAGAACGAACCAATTGGTTTGTTTGGATCTTTTAATCCTGCACGATTACGTTGAATAGCTTTCACAACCTTTTCAACCGCTTCATCTTGACCAATTACTTTACCACGTAACTCTTCACCCATAGTAGCTAAACGCCCCATTTCGGTTTGAGCCAAACGTGTAACAGGAATTCCACACATCATAGAAACAACTTCAGCTACGTGTTCTTCAGTTACAGTAACACGATGAGCCTTTGAATCATCTTCCCATTTTTTCTTCGCTTCTTCTAATCGATCTTGTAATTTACGTTCAGAATCACGCAATTCAGCAGCTTTCTCGTATTGTTGCGTTTTGATAACTTCGTTTTTCTGTTCTTTTAACGCTTCAATTTCACCTTCAATCGTTACAATTTCTTCTGGAACATGAATGTTTTTTAAGTGAACACGTGATCCTACTTCATCCAATGCATCAATTGCTTTATCCGGTAAATGACGATCCGTAATGTATCGCTCAGTTAATTTCACACATGCAGCAATTGCTTCATCCGTATACGTTACCATGTGGTGATCTTCGTAACGTTCTTTGATATTGTTCAAAATTTGAATCGTCTCCTCTAAATTAGTAGGTTCGATCAATACTTTTTGGAATCGTCGTTCTAACGCTCCATCCTTTTCAATATACTGACGGTATTCATCTAAGGTTGTAGCACCAATTGCTTGCATTTCACCACGTGCCAAAGCAGGCTTAAACATGTTTGAAGCATCCAATGAGCCACTTGCGCCACCTGCACCAATAATGGTATGGATTTCATCGATGAACAAGATAATATCGGGATTTTTTTCAATTTCCGCCATTACCGCCTTCATCCGCTCTTCAAATTGACCACGGTATTTTGTTCCAGCAACTAACGAAGCTAAATCTAGGGAAACAATGCGTTTATTAAAGAGTACACGTGATACTTTACGTTGTACAATTCTCAAAGCTAAGCCTTCAGCAATGGCACTTTTACCAACACCAGGTTCACCAATTAGAATCGGATTATTTTTCTTACGACGCGATAAAATTTGGCTTACGCGTTCAATTTCTTTTTCACGACCAACAATCGGGTCTAATTTACCAGACTCTGCCATTTTAGTCAAATCACGACCAAAATTGTCTAGTACTGGAGTTTTTGATTTTGGGTCAGCCCCTTTTCGCTGTCCAGCACCAAAGGTTTGATCTTCGTCATCAGCTGAACCGGGCATTTCTGCACGCGGCGTGTTGTTTTCGTCTAACATATCGTCTAATTCGTCTTTAACTGTATTATAGTTCACTCCGTATTTACTCAATGTTCTGCAAACTACAGAATCATCGTCTTTCAGCATCGAAAGTAACAAATGTTCGGTTCCAATTACCGGACTCTTGAATAATTTCGCTTCCAAATAGGTAATTTTTAACAATCGCTCGGCTTGCTTTACCAACGGTATATTTGCACCAGGGGCAATTACAGATTTAGCAGTATCCGATAATTGTTTTTCTAACTCTTGTTTGATTTGCGATAAGTCGAGGTTAAATCCTGATAGAATTTTGACAGCATTGCCCTCTCCTTCTCTCAAAATACCTAAAAAGAAATGTTCCACACCAATGAAATCATTTCCTAAGCGCAAAGCCTCTTCTCTACTGAAACTCAACACATCTTTAACTCGGGGAGAAAATTTTGCTTCCATATTTATCCTATTGTGTTACCAAAAATAAGTCGATTTTGTGAGCTAATTGCATTTTTATTATTCACAAGAAGCCAATTCCTTCACTTATTCTTTTATTTACAGCGACAGTTTATGCACACTACAAATATATAAACGCTTAAAATGTTAATAAGTACATCGAAAGAGCATTTTTACACTACTTTTTGTTAGTAAATACTATCTTTCACCTCTTTTTTGTAGGAGATAAAAAGCTAATTTCGAGCCTTGCTTTTTGCACACAATTTTCGTGCTCAAATTTAAAACAATGACAAGATGGCAGATGGAGAAAGAATAATCCAGATTAACATCGAAGATGAAATGAAATCGGCGTACATCGATTATTCGATGTCGGTAATTGTGTCACGTGCTCTACCAGATGTACGTGATGGTTTCAAACCAGTTCACCGCCGCGTATTATATGGAATGCAGGACCTGGGTGTTTACTCCAACCGTGCGCACAAGAAGTCTGCGCGTATTGTTGGTGAAGTACTTGGTAAGTATCACCCACATGGTGATAGTTCAGTGTATGACACAATGGTTCGTATGGCTCAAGAATGGTCGCTTCGTTATCCTTTAGTAGATGGTCAAGGAAACTTTGGCTCAGTAGACGGTGATAGTCCAGCAGCAATGCGATATACGGAAGCCCGTTTGCGGAAGATTGCGGAAGAAATGCTGGATGATTTGGAAAAAGAAACGGTTGATTTTCAACCCAACTTTGATGATTCATTGACAGAACCTTCTGTACTTCCATCCAAAATACCAAACCTCCTTATTAATGGTGCGAGTGGTATTGCTGTTGGTATGGCTACGAATATGGCTCCGCACAATTTAACGGAGGTTGTAGATGGTATCATTGCATATATTGATGATAAGGACATTCCTGACGAAGATTTATTGCAATTTGTAAAAGCTCCTGATTTCCCAACTGGTGGTATTATCTACGGTGTAGATGGAGCTCGTGAAGCACTTTTAACTGGTAGAGGACGGATTGTTATTCGTGCAAAAGCAGAAATAGAAGAAGTAGGTGGTCGTGAACAAATCATTGTAACGGAAATTCCTTATCAGGTCAACAAAGCGGACATGATCAAGAAAACCGCTGATTTGGTCAATGACAAAAAAATCGAAGGTATTTCTGATATTCGTGATGAATCAGATAGAAATGGTATGCGCATCGTGTATGAATTAAAACGCGATTCCATTCCAAATGTAGTGTTGAACAAACTCTACAAATACACTGCATTACAAAGTTCTTTTTCGATTAATAATATTTGTTTGGTAGATGGTCGTCCTCGATTATTGAACTTAAAACAAATGATTGGCTATTTCGTTGATTTCCGTCACGAAGTAGTTGTTCGTAGAACAAAATTCGATTTACGTAAAGCAGAAGAGCGTGCGCATATCTTAGAAGGTTTGATCATTGCTTCAGATAACATTGATGAAGTTATTGCGATTATTCGTGCTTCACAAAGTCCTGAAGAGGCGCGTGAAAAACTCATGGAACGTTTCGCTTTGTCTGATCTTCAATCACGTGCCATTGTTGAAATGCGTTTGCGTCATTTGACTGGACTAGAGCAAGACAAATTACGTGGTGAATATGACGAGTTAATGATCTTAATCACTGACTTGAAAGATATTTTGGCGCGTGAAGAACGTCGTATGCAAATTATCAAAGACGAATTGATCCACATTCGTGAGAAATATGGTGATGCACGTCGTTCAAGAATTGAGTACTCTGCTTCAGAAATGAAAATTGAGGATTTAATTCCAGACGATGAAGTGGTTATTACCATTTCTCATGCTGGTTATATTAAACGTACAAGTTTGAATGAATTCAAGGTTCAAAGTCGTGGTGGAATGGGCTCAAAAGGGTCGACCACTCGTGATAAAGATTTCTTGGAACAATTATTCGTTGCTACCAACCACAATTATTTATTGATTTTCACAGAGAAAGGACGTTGTTTCTGGATGCGTGTGTTTGAAATTCCGGAAGGAAATAAACTGGCAAAAGGAAGAGCGATTCAGAATTTGCTGAATATTGAACAAGATGATAAGATCAAGGCTTATGTTAAAGTGTTGGACTTAACAGATAAAGAATACGTTCAGAATAACTTCATTGTGATGTGTACCAAACAAGGTATCATCAAGAAAACATCCTTGGAAGCTTATTCTCGTCCACGTGCAAATGGTATCAATGCCATTACCATTCGTGAAGATGATGAATTGTTAGAAGCACGTTTGACAGACGGAACGAATGAAATGGTTTTGGCAACAAAAGCAGGTCGTGCGATTCGTTTCAACGAAGTAAAAGTTCGTCCAATGGGTAGAAATGCCTCTGGAGTTCGAGCTGTAACTTTACAAGGAGAAACTGACGAAGTAGTTGGTATGATTTGCGTGAAAGACAATTCGGAAACGATCTTAGTGGTTTCAGAAAAAGGATATGGAAAACGCTCATTTTTAAACGATCCAGAAGATGGTGAACCAGTTTACCGTATTACGAATCGTGGTGGAAAAGGTGTGAAAACTATCAATGTAACAGATAAAACTGGACCATTGTTGGCTATCAAAACAGTTACTGATGAAGATGATTTGATGATCATTACGAAAGCTGGTGTTACCATTCGTATGCACATTGATACTTTGCGTGTAATGGGTCGTGCGGCACAAGGTGTTCGTTTGATCAATTTAAAAGGTAGTGCAGCAATAGCGGCGGTAGCTCGAGTTCCTAGAAACGATGAAGAAGAGGATGAAGAAGGACTGGATGAATTAGAAGTAGGAGAATCTACAGAGGCTTCTGCGGAAGAACCAACGGACACTTCTGGCGATAGTTCACCTGAAGAACCTTCTACTGAAGAAGAAGATTCAGAAGAATAATGTGGAATTTTCCCCATTTTTGCATCATTATCCAAACTGGCACAGTAGTTGAATAGTGCCATAACGAACTAAAAGAAAATACAGACTATGAAAAATAGCAAAAACTTGTTTCTTGTAGCTGGGTTGGTATTGACAACCGTAGCTTCTTTTGCCCAAAAAGCAAATGAAACATCTGCAGCAGTAGAATTTAAGAACAATTTTCAACCTGCTTTCTTCTCGCAAGATATGCCAAAGGCAAAAACTTCGTTGGCTAAAGCTAAAGAATTTATTGATTTAGCTGCCAATCATGCAGATACAAAGGATAGTCCAAAAACCTTGTATTATAAAGGTGAGATCTATTTCTATGTAATGGTTATGAAAGGGATTGATTCAAATCTTTTCACAACAGTTACACCCGAGGTAGCATTTGAAGAATCTATCGCTGCTTTCAATAAATCGTATTCTATTTCGAACAAAATGGATGCGGATATTGAAGAAGCAATTGCTCAAAAGAAATCGTTTATCGAAATGGCTTGTCTAGCATCTTATGAAGCGAAAAAATTCAACGATGCAATGGAAGGTTATGATGCACAAGTGAAGTTATCCAGTGCGTTGAATCAGATTGATACGACTTCCATCTACTTTGCAGGAATTTGTGCCGAAAAGGCTGAAAACTATGGTAAAGCAGCAGAATACTACATCAAGTGCGCTGATTTAAGCTATAAAGTTCCAGAAATGTACAAAACAGTTGCCAACGTTTTAATTCTTGATAAGAAAAATGATGAAGCAACTGCTTATTTGGAGAAAGCGATTGAAAAAGATCCGAACGACAAAGCAATGCATTATGTAATTGGTACTTTCTACATGGAAGCTGGTCAAAATGACAAAGCAACAGAGAGTTTGCGTAAGGCAATTGCGCTAGATCCTAAATACCAAGATGCTCAATACCAATTAGGAGCTCACTTACTTTCAATCGGTTTGAATATTCGTTCAGAGGCAAATGCACTTAAACCGAATGATCCAAATTTCGATAAATTGATTGCTGAAAGTGATGCTTATTATACACAAGCATTGGTTCCTTTAGAAGCGTATATTGCTATGGTACCAAATGATAAAGAAGTATTATTGAATTTATCAAAATTGTACCGATCATTGAAAAACACTGAAAAAGCGTTGGAGTACAAAAAACGACATGACGAGGCGAAATAAGCCTTATTCAACAACAAACGAAGAGTCTCGACAATCACTGTCGGGACTTTTTTTATGCGCTACAATTCAGTTCAACACAGTTCAACACACTTTCATTAATTCTGATTATCAGCTTTCTGCTCTTTGAAATTCAGAACCTTTAACAACTTATAGGAAAGCTCTTTTTTATTTTATCGTATCTTTGCAACCTAAAATGAAACAACATGAGAAGATTATTGAGCGTATTATTCGTATTGATTGGTTTAACAGTAAGTGCACAATTGACTTCTGTGAAAGGAAAAACCACTTACAATTTCTGGCTTAATCTTCCTGCTGATAGCATTTTAAACAACAATCCTCCTATTCTCGTTTTTCTTCATGGGAAAAGCCTTTCAGGTACTGATTTAAACCGTGTTAAAAAATACGGTGTGATTCATGAAATAGAAAATGGACGACAAATTCCTGCTATTGTTATTGCACCTCAAGTTGCTTCTGGTTCATGGAATCCCGATGAAGTTTTGGAGGTTATTGAATACATTCAAGCCCAATATAAGACAGATACCAACCGCGTTTATGTATGTGGAATGAGTTTAGGTGGATATGGAACAATGCATTTTGCTGGTAAATACGCTCACAAAATGACAGCTGGTGTTGCTTTGTGTGGCGGTGGAAACACCAAAGATGCCTGTAATCTTGCAACCATTCCGATGTGGATCCAACATGGAAATCGTGATGAAGCAGTACCATTCAAACAATCGACTGATATGGTGAAAGCAATTCGCGCATGTAATGATGGGAAAAATTTGGTTTGGACAGAAGTGAAAGGTGCAGATCATGGTGATTTGGAGAAAGTATTCAGAACTGATGCGATGTACGAATGGTTGTTTGCCCAAATTAGAACAAGTGAAGGTGAAGTTGCCATTACAGAAGTGAAAAAAGTAGCTATTGAACCTGTTGCACCAACTGTTCCACCCGTTGTTATTTCTACTGAAGCAACTGGAATAGGGAATTAATAGATAAATCTGAATTATGAATTTGTAAATTATGAATTATAAAGGGGATCGTTGTATGCAACTAAATCCACCTTCATAATTGTTGAATTTACAATTCATAATTAAAACCACAAGGAATATAAATCATAAAGAAGATCATTGTTAAGACCTATCCAATTTTACATTTTCAATTTTCAATTCTTAAGAACTGAGCTTGTCGAAGTTCAATTTTCCATTTTCTACTACTTGAAATTCATTGAAAACAATGATGCTCATTTCCGTTCATTTTCTATTTTTACAGCAAACTAACGGTGGTTGCTTCTTTTGGAGAATCACACATTATGACGCTGTATGAATTTCGCTGACAACAATATTTTACTGATTCTTATTTCGCTCGTATTTATTTATGCGACCTTGAGTATTTTAGTTTCTATTCTCATGGAATGGTTTAATTATTTGACCAAGGAACGAGGTAAACACCTGAAAGAAAGTATTCACAATTTGTTGCATGACGGCAAAAATGAAAGCCTTGGAACACAATTTTACGATCATGTTACGATTGCTGGTTTAAGTTCTCTTAAAAATCGTTTACCTGATTACATTTCTTCTGACATGTTTTCAGAAGCGTTTGTAGACATTATAGCCCAACAAAATACAGATCCAACTGCAACTACAACTGATTCACCCGTTGATCAAAAGATCCTAAAAATGATGACACGCTTTGAATCGGGTGTCAATGCGATGCAACCAAGCCCATTTAAAAATTTATTGGTTTCATTTATTGATAAATCGGGTAAGGACTATACCGTACTTAAATCACATCTTGAAAATTGGTACAACGATTACATGGATCGTGTTTCGGGATGGTATAAACTCAATCAGCGAACTAAACTCATTTTTATAGGATTTGTTGTTGCCATTGGATTAAACGTAGATAGTCTACACCTCATAAAAGTGTTGAGTTTAGATGATAATGTAAAAAATAGAATTGTTGAACAAGCAGATGTAACTGTTGATCGTATTCAAGATAGCACTAAAAATCTCTCAACAGATGGTTCAAAACAAAACGACGAATTATTGGCTATGATTCAACCTATTGAGTCTACTAACAAGGCAGCTGTAGCACCAAAAGCAACTACACTACAATACAATCAAGTGGAAAAATTAATGCTCTTAAATGATTCACTTGAAACAAAGCAGACAAAATTAAAAGATACGGTTTTGCAACATTCAGTAAATGCCGTGAATCAATTGAATGAAGGAGTAAGTGTGTTGCAGCAATTAAATGTACCAATCGGCTGGAGTTGCAATTCTGCTCCGCTCTCTTGGATAAAGTGTTGTAATTACAATCCTACTAATGTTCAATTACAACAAGCATCTCAAACTCCAGGTATTATCACTTACTTGGATCACCGTAATTCAACCTCGGGTGATGGTAATTTTTGGAAATACCTTATCGGAATCGTTATTTCTGCGGTTTCGCTTAGTTTTGGAGCACCATTCTGGTTTGATCTATTAGTGAAATTAGTAAATGTTCGTAGGTCGGGGAATGTTCCAGAGGTGAAGAAAAAGTAATTCATTTACAGATTCATAAGTTCGTAATGCAAAAATACATTCTCATCTCAGTTCTTTTTGCATTGATTCATAAATGAAAAAGACCAAGAGATAAAACAGGTTAAATCTTGGTCTTTTCTTTCAATAGGTTCAAATGTATTCTGTTAATTCATCTGAATAATATCCTGAATTTTACTATCTGGTTTGATCGTAATTCCATTTGCAACAAAATAGGAAACAATGGTATTGATATACGAATTACCTGCTCTAGCACCGGTTGAATAAATTTTCACGAATTGATCTATTTGCCCTGTAAACACAAATTTGTAACCTGGCAACCAGGGTGACATTCCGTAATTTTTAACATTCTTGGCAATTTCATCTGAAAAATATGGTGGGATGTACTTGTCTTTATTCATTGGATACACGGAACTTTTTCCAGCAATAATGTTCTCCAAATATTCTTTCTGGCGTAAAATTCCCGCAGCTAAAGTAGGAAATGAAGCATTAGCCCCACTATCAGTATTCCCAATATTACCGGGATTATTGTTTCTAAAAGAGCGTGAAGGACTACCAGAACTCATTTTTTCATAAAATCCTTCGTGGAATGCCATTATGGTAAGCAACAACCTTAGTCCTTTAGATGCCGATGGAAGTGCAGCCTGAAAGGCCGGAATATAAATATTCGTAATGGAAGAATTTAAAATGATTTTAACGGTTGAACTATAAGGTTTGTCTGGAAATGTACTTCCTTCAAATACTTTATCTTTATATGTTTCGTCAAAACCACTTGCTCCAGTAGAAGCTGTTGGTGTAGTCACTGGAGTTCCCAACCCCATTTTAGCCCATGTTTTATCGCCAACGATACCGTCAGCAGTGAGACCATTTTGAGATTGAAACGTTTTAACTGCTTGTTCTGTATTTGGACCAAAAATGCCATCAGCATTTAATTTCAAATACGTTTGAATGGTTTTTACATTTTCGCCTTTTGAGCCTTTTTTTAGTGGAGTCATAGTGAATTAATTTCAATGAATAATGTTACGAATAGAATGCATTAAATATAGTTTAAAATAGTCTTTCAAACAAGTTTTACTAGTTGAAATTGACCTATATTATTCACAATTAACTAAAACCGTACGACAACAATTAGAAACATGGTGCTCTAGATATTTTAGTTAAACAATCCATTGAACGAGAAATGTTTTATAACTCAACAAAAGAAGCAATTTCTAAACCGCCTGTTTTTCACTAAGTTTATCATCAGAATTATGATTAAACTCGTTTCTTTCATTTGCTTGTTTAGCACGTTTACTGTATTTGCACAAGACAAATCGATTGCTGTTAGTTCTAAAAATAGGCTAGCAATGCAGGACTACGAATATGGGATTCAGCTCTTCGAACAAGAACAAACAGATTCTGCCCTTTACTATTTCGATAAAGCACTGACTCTTTTTGATGAAACAAAAAATGGGTATTATGCCGCTAAAACAAAAAATGTCATTGGGCTAATTTATAAACAACTCGCTATCTATGATAAAGCCTTGGAGAATTTTTATGCATCTAGAAAGTACTTTGAGCGCGCTAAAGATACCGTACATTTGATTGGTTCAGAAATAAATATTGGTCAATTTTACAATGAAACAGGTAAATACACTGCTGCTAAACAGGTCTTTAAACAAGTAATCAAAATACTAAATTCCACAAAAAAAATAACCGTTTCTAAACGAAAAGAATTGTTAGCTGCTGCTTATAACAACTATGGTATTTCTTTGCAAAATAGCGGAGACAGAGAACGTGCATTGGTTGTTTATGAACAATCTCTTGAACTAAAAAAACAACTTCGCGATTTTATTGGCGTTTCAAAAACATTGAACAACATTGGTTCTCTGTACATGGAAACAGAAGAAAACACCAAAGCAAAAGGGTACTTTTTTGAGTCGCTTCAAATTAAACGAAACATTCATTCAAAAGCTGGAATTGCCAACTCTTATCTGAATATTGGGGAATATTATATGCATATCAAGGACTATGTAAAGGGTGAAATTTACTTTGATAGCTGCCTACGTGAATTAGAACAACTCAACATTCCTTCCCTTCAAGCAAGTGCTTATTACAATCTATCCATTGCACAAAGAAAACAAGGTGAAAATGCACAAGCATTCGAATCATTGATGCAGTTTGGACAACTCAACCAACAGCTTAATACACTTGCTTCAGAAAAAAGAATTGCGGTACTCCGTGTGCTTTTCGATTTGGAGAAAAAAGAACAACAATTGCTGATTTCTAAATCCAAAATTTCTTCACTCGAAACAGAAATGAATTACAAGAGCATTAAGCTTTATTCATTAATTATCACAGCCATTTGTTTGATTTTTATCGTCTTTTATTTATACAGGAATGCACGATTAAAAGACTTCAATCACAAGCAACAAGAAAAAGCACTTCTAGACAAACAACATATCAAGGAATTAGAGAATAGTCGTTTAAGAGATGAATTGCACTTAAAAAATGCTGAACTTGTTTCATTAACGATGCAATCACTCCGGAAAATAGAAACGATTACGCGTTTTGAAGAAGAACTTGAAAGCGCATTTAATTTAGGTTCCAAAGAATCCTTGTCAGCCGTAGAGGCAAAAATGCAGTCTTTTATGAAGAAAATGAATGCATCTGAAAACGATTGGGATAAATTCCGCTTTAAACTAGAAACAACTTATCCTGATTTTTTCAATCGTTTGCATCAACTAAATCCTGATCTCACAAGTACTGATATTCGTCATTGTGCGTATATGAAAATAGGCTTAAACACTAAAGAGATTGGTTCACTCTTGAATATCAATCCTGATAGTGTTCAAAAATCACGTGTACGTTTAAAAAAGAAACTGGGTCTTACAACTGAAACAGATATGAAAACATATATTATTCAGTTGTAATAGGTGAAATCTGAATAAAGAATCAAAAACAACTGATTTACAATCAATTAATAAAACACCTGTCCTTATTATGTCACACCCTATTTTTTGGAAAATCGTGTTCTATGAGAGTACATTTGCAGAAAACGATAACTAATATGTTGCTAGTTCGCCAAATTACATTCCTCTTTTTAATTCTTTTTAATCATTCTTTGATTTCGGCGCATGGAACTTGGACTTGGAAATGGGGAAATGCAGGGAATATGCCACTGAATTCTATTGGTAATGGCATTTTCTCTCCTCTTAATTCACCCAATGAACGCTATGCAGCTGTTTGTTGGACTGACTCGAATGGGAAACTCTGGCGGTATGGTGGTGATGATTATTCTGATTTGTGGCAATACGACCCAGCGATTAACCAATGGGCATTGATGCACGGAACATTGATCGATTTTTTACCTGCGACTTATGGTACACAAGGTGTTCCATCTGTACTCAACAATCCATCCAATGCACGGTTTGGCCATCCAGCTTGGAAAGACAACAACGGGAACTTGTGGCTCTACGGAATTGATTTCTCTGATGACCTTTGGAAATACGATATTGCAGCGAACACGTGGGTATGGATGAAAGGAAGCGGTGGCGGATTTAATCCAGCAGTTTACGGAACTCAAGGAGTTCCAAATGCGGGGAATTCTCCTGGACCATTGAATGAAGTAGATTGTAATTGGGTCGATTCAAACAACAATTTGTGGCTATTCACCCACGATGATGGCATTTTATGGAAATACGACATTGCAACCAATATTTGGACTTGGATCAAAGGGAACATTGGATCGGGACCTGTTTATGGAGCAATTGGTTCGTATGCTGCTGCAAATCAACCGGGATCATTTGCTGGATCTCCAATGGTTGGGACGTTATTTACGATGTGGAACGATTCACAAGACAACTTATACATGATTGTAAACCGCGACTTAGGTGCAAATGTCAACGAAGAAATTTGGGTGTATTCACCAGTATTGAATCAATGGAATTGCAAACGGGAAGATTTATCGGTATTCTTTGCAAATCAAGCTTATCCGAGTCAATGCGTGGAGACTCCAAGTGGATTCCCAACCCCACGCACTGAAATGCGCATGAGATGGGTTGATGCATGCGACAATTTATGGGTGTTTGGTGGTGCCCGCTATACAGATGTTGCTACTATGTACAATGATTTGTGGCGCTACAATCCTACTACAAATAATTGGGCGTGGATTCGAGGAGGAACAGCACCAGGTGTTTTTGGAACCATGGGAATTCCTTCGGCAAGTAATACCCCTAATCCAATTGCTGGAGCACAGCGGTGGCAGACAGATCAAGGTTTTTGGATGGCAGGTGGCGAAAATACTGCTGGTACTCCATCACACCATTTATGGCTTTATACACCGGACGAGGTTCAAGCTTTATTTACAAGCACCACAAATTGTCCCATAACCACATTTACAGACCTAAGTAGTTCTGGTTGTAATAACATCCTTTCTTGGCATTGGGATTTTGGTGATCCAACCAGCGGAAGTGCTAACCAAGATACACTTCAACATCCTATCCATACTTTTACTAGTTCAGGTACTTATGATGTAACATTGATTGTACAAAACTGTACGTGGGATGCAGATACAATTGTTCAGCAAGTTGTCATCGATTGTGGTGTAAGTGTAACGGTTCCGAGCGATACCATTTGTGTGGGTGATTGTACCGATTTAAACGCGCTAACAACTGGAGGTGTTGCCCCTTATACCTATCAATGGGACAATGGGATTACTGCAACAACTGCGGGTCCTATTACTATTTGTCCATTAACAACAACAACGTATACCGTTATTGCAACTGATTTTCTTGGCGAAAGCGATACAACACAAGTAACCATTCTCGTTCAATCATTAGCAAGCGTCAATTTAGGAAATGACACAACCATCTGTAATTCAACACTTCTATTAGATGCTGGAACAGGTTATACGTATAACTGGTCAACTGGAGAAACAACACAGCAAGCGACAATCAATCAAAGTGGAATCTATTCAGTAACAGTAAATAATGGTGGATGTACTGCCTCTGATACCATTCAAGTTCAAATAGATCAATTAGTTGTCAACTTAGGAAATGACACATCAGTTTGTGTGTCCAATTCCATCATATTGGACGCTACTTCTATTAATGGGAGTTATAGTTGGAATACTGGAGCAACTAGTCCAACAATTACAGCTAATTCCTCAGGAATCTATTGGGTTCAAGTAACTTCAGGTTCGTGCAGTGTCATTGATTCCATTCATTTGACGATTATCCCTTACCCGTCTACCAATTTAGTTTCAGACACAACACTATGCCCTGGAAATCAACTGCAATTAGATGCCAATACACCTGCAACTAGCTATCTCTGGAATACAGGATCAGTCAATCAAACGATTACAGTAACAAGTGCCGGTGTATATTCTGTAATTGTTAGCAATCAGCAATGCATTCTGTATGACACAACGGTTGTCCAAAGTATTCAACCTATTCATTGGAATGTGAATCAAAACTTATGCGACGATCTCAATTTTACACTTGATGGTGGAATTCCAGGAGCGGTTTATCTTTGGTCTACTGGTGATACAACGCAACTCATTTCCATTGTAGAGGAAGGAACGTATTGGGTCACTGCAACGATCAGCGGTTGCGTACTTTCTGATAGCATTACCATTCACGGAACACTTGGTGGAGGCGTTTTGTACATTCCCAATAGCTTTACGCCAAATGACGATGGAAACAACGATGATTTTGCAGTGAAAGGAGACAATATTACTTCGATAACACTGGAAATATACAACCGATGGGGCGAATTGATTTATGAAATTACTGACATCAATGGATTTTGGGATGGAATGTACAATGGTATGCCCGCAAAACAAGATCTGTATAGCTGGAAAGTCACTTATAAAACAGTTTGCACAGCTGCATCAATTATTCAAAAAACAGGGCATGTATCGTTGATACGCTAATTGAACTGGATATTTTGATTAAATAACAATCGCTAATTGATTATTATTTAAGATATTTGTATTAAGTCGATATTCATGTCAAAAAAACAACTCCATTCGAGTACTGGAAGAGGTGCACTCATTAATCCAACCAATCGTTTTTTAAAAACCGAACTGGGTGAAGATTTCCATGAATATACTGCTGACGAAGAAATTGTAGCTAAAAAGACTACGTTTATTGAAGTATTTCCCAAGACCATTATCAATAAGGTAAACAGCCCTGATATTGGGATGTATTACTCGCTCAATCCTTACCAAGGTTGTGAACACGGTTGTACCTATTGTTATGCACGCCCTACGCATGAATACTGGGGTTATAGTGCAGGAACTGATTTTGAAAGCACGATTTTAGTCAAAAAAAATGCACCTACTTTGTTAGAAGAATCGTTCACTAAAAAGAAATGGGAAGTCAAACCGATTAGTCTTTCTGGAAATACGGATTGTTACCAACCCTGTGAAAAAACTTACACCATTACGCGTCAATTACTTCAATTGTTTTTGGCTTACAAACATCCAGTGAGCATCATTACAAAAAATGTACTGATTTTACGTGATCTTGACCTCTTAAGTGAGTTAGCAAAGTTGAATCTTGTATCTGTTCATTTGAGTATTACAACGTTGAATGAAGAGCTTCGGCGCATCCTCGAACCACGAACAGCAACAAGCAAGCGCAAATTAGAAGCTATTGAACAACTCACCGCACATGGGATTCCAGTTTCAGTGATGATTGCTCCACTTATTCCTGCCATCAATGACCATGAAGTGTTTTCAATAGTAAAAGCGGCAAGTGAACGAGGAGCATTGGGCGTTAATTACCAAGTTGTTCGATTAAACGGTCCGAATGGCGCAATTTTTACGAATTGGGTTGAAACCCATTTTCCTGATCGTGCAGAAAAAGTCATCCATCAATTAAAAGCATTACACGATGGAAAACTCAACGACAGTCGATTCGGCATTCGTATGAAAGGAGAAGGAACCTACGCACTCAATATCCAACGGCAGTTTGAAGTGGCTCGCAATCGGTTTTTCCCGAAACGTACCATTCCCAAACTCCGAACTGATTTGTTTGAAAGACCAAGTAAAAATGGGCAAATGAGTCTATTTTGAGAGTGATTACTTCACCTCACTCCAGGGTTTCTGTACCAACGCTTTAAACTCTTTCGCTTTAAATGCATTGGCATCAATACCATCGTATACTTTTACAATGTTGCCATTCCAAATGTAGAACACACCTGGTGTATCTCTATTTCCAACTGTTTTCCAGAAGGTAGCGATATCCAATATGGAGTGTGTATATTTTGCACCAGCGAATTCGAAAAAGGCAGGGATCAATTCTGCTTCTTCATCCATAAATGCAATGCGAATTTCTGGGAAATTAGCTACTTGACTTCTCATTTCTGTCAACGCTTTTGCTGTTTCCTTGCAGTGTTCACAACCAGGCGCGAAGAAACATAAGATTTTTTTGCCTTTATCAATATCTGGATAAAGTGATTTGTAACCTGATTTTTTCTGCGCAGGCTCGTCTACTTTTTCAACTATAGGTTCTATTGTAGTTGCTTTTGGATCTTTTCCATTGACCAATTTTGTGGGATCAGTGGTGGCTGTTTTCGCATCAACGGTAACTCCAGTTTTGGATGAAGTATCTGTATTCATCACAACTGGTTCTTCTACAACTTCAATGATTTTAGCCGCCTTGCCTTTCGTTTTACCCGAACCTTTTGATCCTAAAATAAAGACTGATGCAATCGAAACGACCGTAATTCCTACCAAAACCAAAATGTTTTTTTTCAGTGGATTGTGGGGAATTGCTTTGTACAAGTAGCCGAGCAAGCCCATGGCGACGATGTTTTTAATAATCGCTTCTAATGGAGTCATTGGAATGAGGGTACCAAAACAGCCACAATTTCCAGAATTTCCAGAATTGATTATTTCATAGGTCAATTCGACTACAAAAATGAGTAACATCAAAAACGAAACTGGAATGACCAAACGCTTTAAGAAATGTGGTTGTAATAAGGCAAATCCAAGGGCAAATTCGCAACCAATCAATGTACGAGAAAAATAGGCTGCGCTTACTTCACTAAACCCCATTGGAAGTAACTGCTTGATTTCAAATGTAGTCAACGCAAAATACGGTGAAGGATATAACTTTGCTACAGCAGAAATCAAAAACAAAAAAGAAAGCAAGATTCTAATTCCCCAATGGATTTGATTTTTTCGTTTACTGATTACGATTGTTTCTTTGCTCATGGTAGTTCATCAAAAGTTTGACTAAAAATAAGCTATCTGATTCAAACGACGCATGGAAATTGAAAAATTAGGAAAATGATAACAGTTTTCGTTTTTATTAGCTGACTTTTTAAAATAAAAATGTTCAAATGAAGCTAGCTATTAACTTGAATTCGATCAACCTTCTTTAATGTTCTCCAACAAATCCCGGTCTCTTTTTGTGAAATCCGTACCGTCAGAAGCTGAAAACTTGCCAGGAAACAATGAAAGAATAGCAGTTGGATTGATTTTATCAGTTTCTGGTGGAGCTCCATTTGGAAACTTTACATCAATCGTAATATCACCTCCAATGTGGGTGTCATTCCCATCGGCATCCTTGCGAACTGCTGCCTGCCATGTAACATCTACAGGCTTCTGGTAGGTTGCAACAGAACTCAATTCAAAAACAGCTCGTTCGTAGGGAATCATGTGGGTATTTGCATCAGCTGTACCAGCAACAAGGTTTTCAGGTCTATTAGGACCTCCAAGTCTACTTCCCTGAACATGCAACCACTCCCATGAATAATTATCGGCTTCCAATGGGCTAAACCGTTTCACGTAATCGTAGGCTGAGAAATTGCTCATTGCTGACTTTTGTCCAGTATCTCTACTACCTCGCGTTGCTCTGTAAGTATATTTTTTATCTCTTTTTTTCGGAACTGCCAATGGTGCATTCGGTAATCTTGCCCCATCTGAAGGTTTATTTACAGTTATAGCTGTGTTTCGTTTGGTGATTTGTTTACCAGTTACTAATTGTTCATAAGCTAATCTAAACTGGTCTATCAATGATTCTTCAATGAAAAGATAATCATTGCTTACCCGTTCATCACGATATGGGAGCTCTGCAGCTAAATACGCAGTGTACATTTTCTTGATCAGCTGCTTGCTTTTAAAAATAATGTTCAACTGCGGGTATTTTTCCTTGAATTCTTCTGCTTGTTCATCATATCCTTCCAATAAATAAAGATTTCCTTTTGCAGCCTTAAATCGAAATTCTATGGCTCCATATCCTCCACCAGCATCTTCTTCTAATCCTCCAGTAAGCACATTACCAATAATATCATTTGAAAACTGCTTCTCAATTTGCTCCTTTTTATTTGCGTTTTTTTCTGGATTCCATAATTTATTCGCATTGTCTGAAATCTGATTGATATTTACTGGTCCATTCTCATTTTGATCCCACAATTCCAAATTTTCCATGAGTAATTGTTGCACATTTAAACGCTTGTCAACATCCACATTGTCCTTTAAAGCAAGCTCTGCTTTTTCGGCATCTTCAACTGAATCCACCCGTGCAAAAAGTGGAATTAAGCTCCCCAGTTTATCTTCTTCTTTTCCAGTAAAAAAGAATTTGCTCAATTTGATCACTTTAAAGTACAATTCGGGGTCTTCACTTTCATCATCTTTGCTAATAAACAATCCCTGAAGGTATTCCACATCAATATTTTCACCTTTTAATTTTGCGGCATCATTGATTGCTTTGATACGTTCTTCACTTAACGAAATAAATTTTGCTTGTATTGGTAGAACAGCATTCGATGAAGGTGAAAGGTTATCCAATTTGCCATCATATTGCGTCATTCCGCTTAATTTCAACTGCATCGCCTTCTCCCCCATTACATCGGCTTCTTTTTCCAATCCTGCATTGTCATTGATATTCACTTTACCTTTCAGTTGTTTTGTTGTTTGAACACGCCCTTGTTTTTGCTGTACAACATGCCAAGCCTCGTGCGGCAAGTGTTTTTCTTGACCTGAAGCAAGGTGAATATCTGTTCCTTGGGCATAAGCGTGTGCTTGCAACTGCGCTGGTTTATCTGAATTGTAATGCACTTTTACGTCATTCATCGAAAAGCCAGAGAGTTGTTCAATACCCGATTTCAAGTTGTTGGGTAAACCCGTATTATTTTGCTGTAATTGAATGGGAGAATTAGCATTATTTGCCAAATTTTGCATCGATTGTAATTGAGAAACCTGCGTATTGTCAATGGCCAATTGTTTCAAGTTTTCATAAACCTGAGCTTCTGGCCGATTGTCTTTCAACTGAAATGGAAGTTCGTTGCTTTTTTGCAAGTTGGCCGAATGAGGAACGATCATGGATGCTTTTTGCCCATTCGTTTTATCGCTATATGTATTCATATTTCCACCATTTTAATAACTACTATGCTTAAATAAACAGAATTCCTTGTTTCTGTAATTCGCGACGAATTCCCCTTTCCAAATCTTCTTTTTGAATCGTTGTTTGTCCATTTTTAATGGCTTTGAGTGTGCAGTAACGCATGACATTCATAATTACACCTCCCGCTATTTCATGTTTTTCAGCAATCTCATGTAAATCAATTGATGCATCCGGTTGGATTGTTTCATCGAATGATTGTTTCCACAATTGATACCGTTCTTCTGGTCCAGGCATCATAAAATGGATCACTGATTGAAAGCGACGACTAAATGCATCATCTATATTTTCCTTGAGATTGGAGGCCAAAATGACGATTCCATTGTGGTCTTCTATCCGTTGCAACAAATAGGCAACCTCCTGATTCGCAAATCGATCATGTGAACTACTCACTTCTGTCCGTTTACCGAATAAAGCATCTGCTTCATCGAAAAATAAAATCCAACGCTTACTATCTGCTAGATTAAATACTTTCGCGAGGTTTTTTTCGGTTTCACCAATGAATTTAGAAACAAGCATCGACAAATCGATTCGGTATACTTCATGTCCTGTTGTTTTTCCAATGAGTGCTGCCGTCAATGTTTTTCCAGTTCCTGGTGGACCATAAAACAATGATTTATAGCCAGGCTTCAAGCGTTTTCCCAGTGTAGCACTGTTTAAAACTGTTTCACCGTGTTCGATCCAATCACTAATTTCTTGTAAACTCTCACGTGTTGCATCACGCAAAACGATGTCTTCCCAATCAAGGCGCGTTTGGATGAGTTTAGCTGGGAAATTTTCACCGAATTCGGGTTTTGCCTGTCTCCCTGTTATAAAATAATTGAGGTATTCTTTATCAATGCTTAACCGTTTAGCTACTATTGATTCATTTCGATCTGTGGTTTCAAATCGCAGAATGTTTTCTTGCACCAAGAAACAATTCGTTTCAAATTCAGCATAATAATTCAGTCGATTGGTTAAATCATCGCCAGCCAAAATAAATAAGAGCGTTTCAAGCGTTGGAATAAATGCATGGCTGTCTGGTATTCCCCCAAATTGACTAAAACGCTTATCAGAAGCTGGATTTTTAATTAACAACAGATCCAATAATTCAGGTTTTAAATGTGTTGAAATGCTCAGTATTAAGGCAATACGCTCTGCAATTGAGAGATTGTTTTCTTTCAAAAATTCGGCGTACTTACCAGTAGAATTTGAATAATTCGGAATGGCTTCTGGATCAGGAAAGACAGCTACTCGTTCATTGGCGAAATAACTGTGCAAACGAATCTTAATCAATGATGCTAACCATTCCAATTCTTGCTCCAAACAATTCGCATTTTCCATCTGAGATCGTTCCATTTTATGCATTTATATTCTGTTATTAAGCATCCATCTGTTGTTTACCATTCCACAATCAAATGATGTTCCATCCAAGGTAATTTTACAATGCTAATCGACCAAGGCATTTTATCCAAAAGGATATCATACGTTTCTCTTTTGACTTGAAGTAGCCAATTTCCATCACGTGCGGACAATGCTCCTTCTCGCTGTAAATAAGCACGTTGAAACCCATCAGCTGTAAGGTTTTTCCAAGCAGGCATGTAATTCGTAACGGCTTCTAGCAGCTCATCAATTGCAAATTCCTCGAATTCAGTAATGGGTTTAGCGGCAGGTACAAATGCATCTGGTAACATTCCAACAAGCACTTTATTTAATGGAAGATGCGCCTCAAACAATGCTGCTCTTTTCCCTAAAACAAGGTGTTGTAACAACCAACTTGCTTTTTCAGCAGCTTGTGAATTGCTAAATGCTCCTTCGGATACAAGTTCTAGTTTCTCGAAAAAAGGACGCAGAAATGGCCAAAGCAACACCAAACCTGCATTGCGCACATACAATTTATCGGATTGACTGAAAGCATCTATTTTTGGTGAGAAAGCGGCTGGTTTTGTGTTTTCAACCTGTTGCTTCATGGGATTCGTTTGGGTGCTTTCAGAAAGGAACTTCGCTTCAAACTGCTCTAATAACTTGGCTAATCGTTCACCGGATGGAATGCTTTTCGAATTTTGATCAAGTGAATTGGGATTTTCATTCCCTTGTTTTCTGCGAATAACAGCCGATTCTTTTAAACGCAATTGGTGTAACACTTCTTCAAGATTGGAAAGTAGTTCTGTTTGCTCATCGGATGACTGGATTGGTGTTGCTTCATTCAAGCGCAGTTGTTGTAAAATCGTTTCTAAATTGGAAACCAGTTCAGTTTGCTCTTCGGATGAATCGATTGGCGTTTTCTCATTCAAGCGCAATTGCTGTAAAATCGCTTCAAGACTAGAAGCTAATTCAGGTTGCAATTCAGATGACTGTTTTGGCGTTTCCTCATTCAAGCGCAATTGCTGTAAAATCGTTTCTACATTGGAAACCAGTTCTGTTTGCTCTTCGGATGAATGAATTGGAGTTTCTTCATTCAAGCGCAGTTGTTCTAACACTTCCTCAAGATTGGAAACCAGTTGAGTTTGTTCTTCGGTTGACTGGATTGGCGTTTCCTCATTCAAGCGTAATTGTTGTAAAATCATTTCTAAATTGGAAACCAGTTCTGTTTGCTCTTCGTATGAATGAATTGGAGTTTCTTCATTCAAGCGCAGTTGTTCTAACACTTCCTCAAGATTGGAAACCAGTTCTGTTTGAATTTCAGAAGAATGAATTGGCGTTTCCTCATTCAAGCGCAGTTGTTGTAAAATCGTTTCAAGATTGGAAACCAGTTCTAGTTGTTCTTCAGATGACTGGATTGGCGTTTCTTCATTCAAGCGTAATTGCTGTAAAATCGCTTCAAGATTGGAAACCAGTTCTAGTTGTTCTTCAGATGACTGGATTGGCGTTTCTTCATTCAAGCGTAATTGCTGTAAAATCGCTTCAAGACTAGAAGCTAATTCAGGTTGCAATTCAGATGACTGTTTTGGCATTTCCTCATTCAAGCGTAGTTGTTGTAACACTTCTTCAAGATTGGAAACCAGTTCTAGTTGCTCTTCGGATGAATCGATTGGAGTTTCCTCATTCAAGCGCAATTGTTGTAAAATCGTTTCTAAATCGGAAACCAGTTCTGTTTGAATTTCAGAAGAATGAATTGGCGTTTCCTCATTCAAGCGCAGTTGTTGTAACACTTCTTCAAGATTGGAAAGGAGTTCCGTTTGCTCTTCGGATGAATCGATTGGCATTTCCTCATTCAAGCGTAGTTGTTGTAACACTTCTTCAAGATCGGAAACCAGTTCAGTTTGCTCTTCAGATGACTGGATTGGCGTCACTTCATTCAAACGCAATTGCTGTAAAATCGTTTCTAAATCGGAAACCAGTTCAGTTTGCTCTTCAGATGACTGTTTTGGCGTTTCCTCATTCAAGCGCACTTGGTGTAATACTTCTTCAAGATTGGAAACCAGTTCAGTTTGCACTTCTAATGTATGAATTGGAGTTTCTTCATGCAAGTGTAATTGTTCTAAAATCGCTTCAAGATTGGAAAGGAGTTCTAGTTGTTCTTTAGATGATTGAATTGGCGTTTCCTCATTCAAGCGCAGTTGTTGTAAAATCGCTTCAAGACTAGAAGCTAATTCAGGTTGCAATTCTGATGAATGGGTCGGTTGCTCTTTATAGGTCTCCAATTCTTCCTTCCAATCCATTCGATTAAATACATCAGCAATGGCTTCAATGAAGTTAAAACGTATGTTTATCGAGCGTGATGACTCTTTTGTGCTTTGAAAATCAGTTGCTTGTTGAATGCCCATTTGATTGACCAAATGGATCAAAGTTTTCGGTAAAAAGACCAATCCTTGTAATTCAGCCAATACACATTGAAACAATTCATTCCAAAATTGTTCATGAAAGTCTGACTCATTTCCGAGTTGCTTTGACCATTCTTTCAACAGTAACCAAGATTTTTCTTTCGGGCGATTAACCCTTTGAATCAACAATTCAACGATTTGGTGTAAATGACTAAACTTGAATGTTGCAACCATCCGTTTTCTCACAATTGGTTGACCGAGTAAATCCAATACTAACCGTTTAAGGCTAGTTGGGTTGAACTGCAACAACGATTCAAGCACCATTTCTATTCGATGGAGCGTTGTTGAATTTTCCCACCAAGGAAATGAACCCGTTTGTAAAAAATGACTGATTAAGTCAAGCTGTTTGTTGATGGGTAGTCTGGTATGTTGTTCCGTTCTATTTTCTCGATCATCAGGAAGAACTGGGTTAACCTTGGAGGAATCCTCAGCGGTTTCACGCTTGTTTTTAGTCGAAATGGTTTCCGATGTCGAGGTGTTTTGAAGTTCCTCCAATCCAGCAGAAGCTTCCTTTTTAGTTGGTTCATTTAGCTGAGTTGATTCTGGAGAATTAAGCTCATTTTTCAGCGATAAACCGACCTCAGTTTCTGATTCAACTCTTGTTTTATCAGCTAGTGGGCGCATTGCTCTAATATGATCTAATAGGCTTGAATGTGTTACATCTGTTGATAAATCAGTAGTTGATTGATGCGCTAAAAACGCTAGTTGTGCTTCCAAAACAGCTGGATCATCGTAGACTAACTCATTGCAGAATTGAGGCAATTGTTCGTTTAAAGAAAGAGCTATTTTTTCTACTAAGTCTTCTTCTAAATCGCTCAAGCGAATCCGACCTAAATTCAACTCTAACTGCTCAATTTCATCGCTGTTTTCAGGTAAACTGTATTCATTGAAATAAGCATTCATTAATGGTACCACTGTCTTATTGAATGCATCTACCACCCTATTCTGCACCTCTACAGCATCCAACTTCGCTGAAAATTTCAATTCAAACAACTGTCGTTTTATCATATGTTGTTGATCGCTCAAATCACGGTAGTTTGAGTGTTACGAGTTGTTTGAGTTGCGCCGTAACTTGTGTTGTTGCTTTTGTGGCGAATACATTTACTATCAACTCTTCATTCATTGGTTCTGTGAGCAACAAAACCATATCATCTTCAATTTTATCTACCGCTAATTCGATCTCTGTTCTAGCTTTTTCTATCCCATAATTTTTGTGGAAATAGCTTCGCCATCCTAGATCCGAATTATCTACATTTGATCGCAATTGATAATAAATTCCACGTTGAGGATTTTGTACTTGAACGATTGCTTTACCACCAATCTCCGTTACTTTCTCACGTATAACTAATTTCAGTGCATGATTTGGTTTAACCTTAATCACATTGGTTGCAACCAATTCTTTTGTTAATCCTGAATCTCGTTTGGTTGCCAAAACACCAACGACTAAATCTTCTGTTAATTTCGATGTCTTAAGAATGACATCTTCAAAGTCGTTGTTTCCATTCACGGTTGCTTCGCTCGATGATTCTACCGTTGTCGTGGATGATTCAACAATGGGTTGTTCCAATTCAGTTGAAGCTGTCGCATTATTCGCACTTCTTTTTTTACTTTTATTGGATGTACCAATTGGCGTATTGAAGAGGCTTTCTTTATCAACAGAATCATCATCGATATCTTTAAAAATCAATTGATAATAGGTAGACTTCTGTGCAGCTATGAGCAGCAATTCTGCAACCGAATTATAATCTGCCGCCTCTAAATCTTGTAATTGAACAGCAATAGAAGGATCTGGATAAACACTTACAATTGGAGGGTTGTTTAAAAACCCGAATTGCTTTGTCTTCTTATTGATGACTTTAATTTTCAGTTGCGTATCTTCCTTTAATGTGCGTGTAGGGATGACCAAATCTCCCCCATTACCACTTTCAACCTTCGTACTCAGTTCATTATCAAATGCATCAAACACTTGGTAGATTGCACCACTTTGCGTACCTATTAACTGTACATTTATTGCAGTGTTGTATTCTATTATTGGAGTTTCAAGCACGATTGGAATAGCAACATCTACCCCCACTTTAATCGTAATTGTTTGCAAGAGTTGTTTACTTAATCCGGTCTCTTGTTTCGTTGCTGTTATGCTAAATGTATAGTCTTCTCTGGTGAGTCTTTCCGTTTCAATGATGAGTTGATTCTCATTTCTTGTTACTGAACTACTCATTACAGAATTTGTTTCATCATATAGAACATAGTCCACATTGTCTTGAATTTCATTGATAAACAGACGTGCGGGATTATTGTACAACACAACTGAATTCTCAGCGATAAAAGGTAAATCGGACAAGGGATAATTGGAAGATAAAGGATAAATGACCAAATCCATCAAACGATCTCTCGCAATGCGTAACTGAAATTGATGTGTGCCTTCCATAAACGATTAATTGATAGTTAATTGTTGTAAAAACTGCTCATAAGCCTTTTCAAAAACAAGCATTTGCGTTTGATTTAACCAACGAACATATACTGTAAGGTGAACAGGCGTTTCTTCTCGAATGGTACGCTCAATAAAGGATCTAAAGTTATTTGTATCATCTTTTTTATCTTGGAAACGATCTGGCCAATCGGGGAAAACAACAGTTAATTGAAGCGAATAAGGATCTCTTTTTTGCCGATTACTCATAAATCGTGCATTCGTATCTGTGGTCGTGAATGGACAATCAATACTGAAATTATGTTCATCCTCAATGGTAACAACGTATTTTCCACTGTAGCTATTGGTTCCATTGATTTCAATCATTTCATCTTGTACTAACCCATGATCAGCGACTTTACAATTTGTCCGAGTTTTATCGCGCTTGAGTTGGCTAAATACTTCAATCGGAAGCGTTAACAATAAAATAGTTGTATCAACTTTGGTACGAATCCACGTTGGTTTTAGTGTTAAAATGGCTTCCTCACTACTAATTTCAGGTATAAAATTCGTCTTAAAGGAAAAGTAATCGGGTAATACGTTCTCTACCATATAACTGGCATCGTATCCTTTGTTCTCTAAATCACCTGTTCCATTAATCGTAATGTATTCGCCATTCTGTAAGCCATGTGCATTGGAAGTACAACGAACGTAACCATTTCCCTCATCTTCAAACGCTTCGATCTTCTGAGAAACCAAAAAATCTAAATAAGCGGTATAATCTGCTGAAATGGGTCGTAATAAAATATGCTCCAGCAAATAGAAACCTTCATCATTGGTTGCTTCGCTGAGCCTTTTTCCTTTCGGTATTGGAATTCCCAATTTGGCGGCAATCCGTTTTTCTAACCCTGAACGATTATCACTATCGTAAAACGACTTGGTATAATCGATGGCTTTAAAACGGTCACAACTAATTGTTGGATAATTTTGCAGAAAGCGCATTTTATCCTTCATTGATTGTTCCATTGGAGCTAACATGTTATTTCCTTTGTTGGAATAATCAAATAATTGCAATGAATAATCGGTGAAACTTTCGCTAAATCGAGCAAGTAAGTGATTCAAAAAGCGGTTTTTTCTATCAAGATTAACTGTTTCAGCTGCTGTGTTTTCCTTCAACCACAAGTCATACGCTTCGGTATCTTTAAAATTCAATAACTGTTCGGCACCAGGAACAACGCCATAGAGCGATTGGTGAAAATAGGTCGTTGCATCTTTTGAATGAAACGAAAATAGTTCCGGAATGCGCTCAATTTGAGCAAAATAATTGGCGATTAATTGATCAAAGAACAGTAAATAAGCTTTGAGTTGTTGAGCTTGCGCTTTACGTTCAGTTGTGGCTGTTTCAGAAAGTCCTAATTCACCGATACCGTAATTTTTCGGAAACTGATATTGAATTGAATGGTACTTGTGAGGCGATCTATACTGTCCTTCTTTTGGAATAAGATCACGTTCAGATCGTTCAAGGATTCGCTCATCGTTCTTCATGAGAAACGCGTCATATAAACGCTGAACTTCTGAGTAATTTACCTTTACAGGAGATTCGTTTTTTGTAAAAACAAGGACTTCTAGACTAGCAGCAACGTTTAATTTTGGCGTTTTTTCAGGATCTAATACCAATTGCCATTCTTGCCGTTTATTGCCCGATCTTAGCGCTATATTGCTCACCGTATTTACGCCTGGAGCATCCATCAATTCGCGAATCATGTCAGAAGTATGGAGTTCAAATTGACGGTCAAAACGCATCAATTCTGCATCATCAATAAACCCATGAATGAGCAAAGGACCATCAATAATATCGTCCATTTGTCTTCCTTTTGCTAACATTTCTTCCAAGGTATAAAACCGAATGCGTGGCGAAATGGCATTGGACAACCGAATAAAAATGGTTGCTACAAATTCATCAATATTCTCTACTTGACCTACTTCAATTGTTCCTGAAACCTCAATGAGTTGTGATTCTAGGATCCGAATTTCAGTAAAATCCTCGCACACATTTCGGCACGCCATCAAGCGCTCGTGAACATCAGCACTAATGTCGCTACGTTCATTTTCCTTTTTCTCAACAAAAACACGGTAAAGCCCTTTTATCGGTAACAAAGTACTTTCTTCCTCACTTCCAATGAGACTCAGTGATTTTTCAATGGGATTCAAATAAATCTCAGGATCTGGATATTGTACAACTTCAATCCATGCATTTTTTACCCCTGATACATCAATTACAATCTTACGCAAATCCAGTAATGTGACTGGGTTACACGTTAAAATTTGAGCAGGACTATACAAACTATGAAACGAATCACCCGTGGCACTTTTCAGTAAGTCATTCATGTCGAAATCGATACGATAACTCAGATCAGTTAACGCATAACACAATTGATCTAGCATCGTAATTCCAGGATCATGCAAATTATGATCTGTCCAAATCGTTCCTGAAAGTCGCTGCAAGTGTTTGATCCCTTCTTGGCGAAGCCACAGGAAATCCATACCCGGTTGACGGAGTGAAGCGTTTGAAATTGTAGTTGAATTGTTCATCCTTGTTGGTTTATTGCTGCACCAAAGAGTTCTTGATTAATAAAAAATCTCTGTATCAATTCCTCTGAAGTGATAAGGAGACACCCCCGTATTTCTCAATTTTAACTGCAACATCGATGGTACCGCAGCACCCGTTGTAATTAATTGTGCTTTAACAATTTCTTTTGGAATCCAGATGGATTGCGGGCGCATAAAATTGGCACTATTGTAAACCATTGGTGCGATTCCCATCAATCCTAGAGAAGGACTAAAAATTGTTTTATCTCCACCAACATTGATTAAGAGTGAACCTCCATACCAACCGTTATTGTGTTCATGAAAGGTGACAAGTAAATCTTGATCGGGGTCAACAACTTTCACATACGCATAATTCGTCGTATTTGCTGGAACTTGAATCAATCCGTCAGATTGCCAAATCGAATGCCAAGTAAGTTCATTGCCTACATTTGAATTTCCTCCCCAATGCAATGTCAAACCTGGGTGTTGCATAAAACCATACGGATTTGGAACGAGTGAAAATCCAGATAAATACAAGGCGCCTGCTTCAGAATTCGAAGGACCGGAAGTAATAATAAACTTCAAATTTCCACCACTGATATAGGATCCAACTTGTTGTGCCGTTATCGGGAAGGTCATCCAAGCATGTTCTTTGGTTTCTTTCATGCTATTGCGTGGCCCAAGCAAGTAACTAGAAGCTAATACATCTTTGTTGTTAGCGTTATTAGAAGAACGAGCAATTTTTACTGCTGAATTTCCATTCACATCACATAACCAAACGGTAAAAATGGACCAGCGATCGTAATCAATGGTCGATAATAATAAGGCATTATGAACGCCTGCTGTAGCTGGTAATGTCAAATAAACACCATTCTGTGGCGGCGTAGCAGTCCCTTGAGCCTCTTGTGAAAGACTATTCAGGTTAAACATACACTTTGATCCCCATTTAATGAAACCATTGTATTTGCCAAAAGCACCTGCATTACGGTTACTCAGCCTACTTTGAGGATCTAACCCATTTGCATCCAATGCATCGGTTCCATCCCAAATATAAGATGGTGTTCCATAAGGTCTGAAATCGCGTCTAACAGCTGGTTGTACCCAACGACCAAATCCATTCGCGTCGGATGTTAATATTTTTCCTTGCCCTTGCGTTCCATCAACAATTCGAATTCCACCTGCAATATCTAATTTAGATTGTGGATTAGCTGTTCCAACTCCAACATTGCCACTTGACATCAATGCGATATGATCATTGTAATCGTTTTGAATACCAATGGTTAACACTCCTAACTCTCCCGCACCGTCAAGTAATGTATCGTCTTGATACGAAATGTAACCATAATCACTGGTGCCATTGTTTTTACTTCGGAATACAATTGAACTTTGTCCGCCTTGGTTTCCATGTTCTAAAACGATACTTCCTTTCAAATTAGATGCAACTGTACCCTTTTCTTCAAAGATGTGCAATCGTCCAGCTGGTCGCGTGATCCCCAAACCGAGAGCTCCATCTTTTTGCAAAGTCATTCGCGTATTTACCCCCAAATTGTCCCAACAATTTGCAAATTTCAATGATTGACTGTCCTTGTTATCAAGACCAATACTCCAACCAATCACACCTGCTACATCAAGCGATATGAATGGATTTCCTGCACCTGCACCATTTACACGAGCGGCCAAAATAGCATCCTGATTTGCAGCTGCGGTTGGATTGTACAAGTAAATTCCATTTGCACTTGGATTATTGCCTCCATTCGCAACAACATGTAATTTTGCTTCTGGTATTTTCGTACCAACCCCAACATTTCCGCTCGGCATAAGTGCAATGTGATCATTCGCATCATTTTGAACGCCAATTGTCAATACACTTTGCTCTCCTGCACCTCCTGCAACCGAATCATCTTGGTAATTGATATAGGCAAAATCACTTCCTTTATTCGTTCTACTTTTGAAAACAATGGAACTTTGTCCACCTGGATTACCATGTTCTAAAACGAGACTGCCCATCTCACTGGAAGCGGGTGTTCCATTTTGTTCAAAGATATGCAAGCGACCTGTTGGTTTATCCGTTCCAATTCCAACATTTCCCTTCCCATTGATGCGCATTACCTCACGAGACACTGAAGTATTGCATTCCCATGTAACAAATAACAAATCGGCAGAATTACCACAATTAGCGGTTCCTTCTTTCACGATTACATCCATTCCAACATATTCGTTGACCAAAGCACCAAAACGCACTTTCGTCCCTCTATTTTCGACGGCATGTTCGTCTTGTGTAGAATCACCTGTACCGATAATACTTCCAGCAACAACATCAACTTTCGTAACTGGTTGCGTGCGGCCAATTCCTAGATTGCCACTCGGCATGATCGCTATGTGGTCATCTGCGTCATTTTGCGTTCCAATGGTTAAGATGGAACGTTCACCAGAACCGCCAAAAACAGCATCATCTTGGTACTCAATATAACCGTAGTCACTTCCTTCATTTATTTTGCTTTTAAAAACAATTGAACTCTGACCACCTGGATCACCGTGTTCTAAAACAAGACTTCCAGTAGTACTTGTTGCTGGTGAGCTTTTATCAACAAAAATGTGCAAACGTCCTGTTGGTCGAGTAGTACCAATTCCAACATGACCGCCAGGCATTAATGCCAAATGATCATCTGGATCATTGCGTGAACCGATCGTTAAAAGCGTTGATTCTCCAGACCCACCTTCTACATTATCTTGAAAACAAATGTAGGCCATATCACTCCCAGCGTTTACTTTACTTTTAAACACGATGGAACTTTGACCACCTGGATCTCCGTGTTCGAGGATCAAACTACCTGATAAAGCAGTTGGCTCGCTACCTGTATTTTCATAAATATGTAAACCACCATTGGGTGTAGTAATACCACCAATTCCCATTTTACCGGTTTCTGCATCAATGAATAGTTTATTGACACCTTCACCAGTTGAAATAGAAAAACCTGTGCTTGTATCAGCACGTTGACTCAACATCCAACTTGGGTTTTTATCGGTGAAATTTTTATAAAAATGGAGTACTTCTTCGGTCGCACCTACAGATTGTATTCCGATTGGTCCACTCGGTATTTTTAAAATTCCATCTTCTTTCTGATTCAAATTTGCATCGATTAAATCTTTGAAGTTTTGTTCAGTCGGAGTAGCGTTTGACTTAAAGTAGGTTTTAAGTTGAACACGATCTTTTTTATCATTTGTCATATCGTTATAATTAAAAAATTTAATACTCAATTATGAATAGCATCCAAACTATTCAGCATTCCCTTGGTCTTTAGAAACAATAAAATCAAATTCTATTTTCATGAAATCAATCCCTGAAAATTCATCTGGATTATATCCTTCACCGCTTACTATATCAATATCATGCGATTGTGCTGAGACCAAAATCACATCTGGTCGCGTTACTTGAACAACATTTTCTCCATTGTTATAAGTGCGCGATTCTCTAAAATCTATTCCATTTTCGCTTTGAAATAATCGAATCCCTGCAACGAAATCAACGTAGGGCTGTTCAGCAATAAAATTCACTATCATATTGGCGAAGATTTTTCCACCAAGCACTACATCAATGGTTTCATCATACGCCCAAGGTGCAAGATTTTTCTTCAATGCTTCATCCAACAATCGCTTGAAGTACCCATCATTGCTATCATCTTTAAATTTGACAGCAAATCGTGTTTTAATGTGCAGAAAAGAAGGATTTTTCACACGAACAGTTGCAAAAGCAGATTTTCGCTGATTGAGAAATTGTTGTACCTGATTGAGTGTTTCTGAAGGCAATTTGGGTTGAAACGGATTGAAAGGCAATTTTCCTCGGATATCAGGAATCACGATCACATCCACGTTTCCATAACTTTCACTGTTAGCAGAAAATTCAGCAGGCACACACTTTACTTTATGAATTTCAGGAAAACGATCCAGCACTAAACGTTCATAATCCCACATGGTAATTGCTCGGTTTTTATGCCGAAGTCGTTCACTCACTCTTGTATTAAAAATAGCATCTGATTCTGCTGGTTTGCCTTTTGATGAAGTATAGGGTTGCGCTATCTTTTTTATTTGTGGAATCGTTATAACAGGTGCTTTTATACTATCTGGTTTCAATAATGTGAGCAAATGATCGGATGCATTATTGTTGTCTACAAAAACTGCTAGTGCCGATTGACTCAAGATATTCACTGTATCCGCAATTGCCATACTATTCTCCTGTACTTTTGCTCTGATCCAAAACAATGAACCTCCCAGCAACTCATTATTCACTGTGATGTCTTCTGGAACGTTAATGACAAGAATTCCCGTATCAATTAAACCATTGGTTGAATCTGACGGAAAACTTCCTTGTGGAAAAGGTTTCCACCTATTATTCGAGAGGTAATCCCAACTAATTGTTGGTCGTGGAAAATCTGGGCTTGCACTGCCTTCTGCCATTTGAAATAGGATAGGCAAACTTTGTGGCGGTTGTAAACCGGAGATTCCTAGATACAATTCGCCTTCATTTGTGTAATCTGGAAACAAGGGAACAAAACCTTTTGAAAAAAGCGTCTCATCGATAACAGTGTATCCATACGGATGAACGTGAAATAATTCATGCTCTTCTTCTAGATTCGTTGGTTTTTTTAAATCAATAGTGAGCGAAGTTGTATAACCTGCCGTAATTGATTTTAATTTGGGAATATAGGGCGGATTTAGAATCAATTTTTTCAACTCTTTTTCCGGAGAATCTGCTTCAATATATGCTTGACGAGTCAACAATAATGGATAAGCTGTTTGTTGAAAATCTGGATTATTTAATTCCAATCTGAAATAGCGTTGACTATCCACTAAGTCATCAATTGAATCATCGAATTCTAATGGAGACAAATTGATGATTTCACTCGATTGCGTTTTGAAGGTAGTTTCAGTTGTAGCATCGGCAACATTAAATAATGAAACCTCATCTAGCACCGTTTCTATTGCATGGTCTTTAATAGACAACGTTGCTTTAAACGATTCGTTTTTAAAATCTTGCAGTTGTATTGTTGCTATTTCTTCTGGAGTTTTATCTAAAACAGCAATTTTTATATAATTCGCATAATAGGATGAAAAATCGACTGGTGGATTCATCCATTGCAAGTTGAATGAAAATGAATCGAGTCTTTTACTGCATAATTCGGGATGCGTAAGATAGAAACTACCACCAGCTTCTGGTAATGTGCCAAATGGTTCGAATGGTTTTTTGTAACTCAGAATCGACGTGTCATTTTGCAAGTTTAGCTTTTTGAGACCTTCAACCTTTACAGACAAATCCACCTTTTTGACTTTGAGTTCTTTCAGTAAATCGTAAGGTATTGTTTGATTCTTTTGGACGTTTTGATTATTGAGTAAGATGAGTAACAACGGATGTTGGCTGTGAATATTACCTATTTCATTAATCGCATTTGGTTTAACAATGGGCTTATCATTTTCAAGCAGTTCTGCAATCACTTCCAATCCAACATACGCCATTGGTTCGTCTTTTGTAATCTGCTGCTCACTAAAAACAATACTTTTCGGAATTAAATGCACCCATGAATCATTGGAACTTAACGAAAACTGAAAGGGTTCGACTAATTCTTGAAGATTATCAATCAATTCTATTGTTGAAGGATTCTCAAATAAGAAGTTCAACGTAAGTGTTCTCACTCCTTCTTCCATTTTTAAAATTGGGGAGGCTAACCCTAATCCAATCAAGGCAGGTTGAACTTGTTTGGGGTTATCAACTGGCACACGTTTTCCAAAAGTTTTAAAACGCAAACTTCCTTCTACATCTTCGCCAATCAAACTAAAAGCAGTTGCTCTTGCATCATTGACTGCATAAATATTTCGATACGACGAAATTTTAGGTGGCCCTAGTTCGAAATGCTGTTTTTTACTTTGCGCTTTTTGCAAAATTTGATAGACGCTACTCCAATCAGGTTTGTTCGATTTCTTTAAGCTGATTTTATAGATTTCAATGCATTTTTGAAAATCTAGATCGACCATGTAGAGCGATGATTTCAAATAAGCAGATGCTTCAAAATATTGCGAACGATCTGGATCGGTCAATTGCTGATAGATCGTTAACAACACCTCCACTGTCACAGGTCGGAAATTGTACACTGGAAGATCGTCATACGCATCAGGGAAACCCAATGCATATTTCCACATATTAAAAAATCCAGTTTCTGCATCAAACTCATGGATTTGTTGCAGTATTTGTTCCCGAGATGCAATTACTTTCTTTTTATAGGCTTGTTCGAGTACGGAATAAACAATTTCCCATTCTTCTTCCGTGGAGTTGCCGTCAATTGATTCAAGGCTATTATAATCTTCCAAATCGAGGTAAAGCATCGTTTGTATGTACGCTTGCACCTCTTCATCTTCCAGCTCTTTTTTTAATTCACTGAATACTACTTTATTGTTTTTATAATAGGGCAGTTCATTTCCTGGATTCGGGTGTCCAAGTGCCAATTGAAGAATTTGCTTCAACCCACCATCTGCTTCTTTTTTGAATTCTTCTCGAATATCTTTGAATTCAATGGTTAATTTATCGGTAAAAACATTGCGAACTTGTTCTATTTGCGCATGAGAAATGACCGTATCTGCATTGAGTTTATATACCAATTCTTCACCTCTACTATCTCTTCCAGCGGATAATAACGTGTCTTTTTCGATGAGGTATTCTCCAACGTCTGATGCTAACTCAATGATGACATGTACAACATCAGGAATTGGTTTGCGTTCGTTTAACCCTAGGATTTCACGGTAGCAATAATCAAGGTGTCGTTTCGTGAGACCATTCAGTTGTTCTTGAATTACGCCTAATAATTTTAAGAATGTAACAAACAACGATACATGCGGTCGAGCAAAACGATCAAGCATTACCGGATCATTTGCATATTTTTCAGGGGATTCGATGTACGCAACTAATTCAGTAATCCATTTTGCACGAAGTTCTTTTCGGTCTTCTTCCGAAGCTTGTTTGTAGTTCGCATAATCATCAATCAAAAAGCCTTCCCAATTGCCAGAAGGATTATTTTCACTATCAAAAAAGTGCAGTTGTTTTGCATAATTTTGTGCGAAGCCTACCAAATCGGAAATGCTTTGCTCATCTACCGAAACTGAAGCTGGGTTGAGCGCATTATTTTCCCGGTGAAACTGATTCGTTCCATCTCTGAATAGAAGTTCTTTTGGTTTTATTCCACTTATCATACTACTGTCACATTATACTCATTAGCTGACTTTAAATTTGATGTTCGTTGTTACAAAATTTCCAGACCCAGAATAACTAGCCGTTCCATCAGGAATGGGAGCTCCACCTGATGCCATGGGTGATGGATCTTTTGCTGGACTTTGTACTTCAAATTTTGCAGTAAACATTACTCCCTTTATAATAATTACTTTTCCTCCACTCTTTGCTACTTTCGACTGCTGGTTTGCTGCCAGTTTATCTATTTTTAATGTTCCAGACCCAGGAATCAAATACTGTGGTGTCATATAGAGACATCCTGGAACTTCTAATTTTGTTTCATCGCCTAGCACACATATTTTCTTCCCTTTGATGGTCGTTTTACCTGTTGCTGCCATTTTACCTGGTTTCACAACAACTATTGCTGCTCCGAAAACAGGAATAAAAAGTGCTTGATCGCCATCCATTATAATAAAATCGCTCATGGTAATTTGTCCGTTCGTTAGAATTACGTTGCTTCTTTTATGTAAAAAGGGTAAACCAAATTGTACCGATTATTGGTTGTTCGAACAATATAACTTACTTGAATGCGCACACATCCTTCGAGCACTTGACTATCATCAACATTCACTGATTCTACTTTAATGCGAGGTTCATTATTGAGCAATGAATCGTAAATCATGTTTTGTAAATTGTTGACCATACTTTGATCAATTTCATCAAACATGAACCGATGAAGGTCACTTCCAAATGTTGAATTAAGCGTTCTTTCACCCAAAGTAGTCGTCAATAGAATCTCCAAACTTTGGCGAATATCTTGTTCACCAGCTACCATATCAACCTGTGCTCCATTGCCAAAAAACAAGGGTGGAAATGCCCAACCATTCCCTAAGAATGCATCGTTATTGTCCATAGTCTATTGCGTTTAATCAATTGGAAGATTCAACAATCAATCGTTGTTTACTGTTGCTTCAATTGGATCTTCTGCATCCGCATGCTCTGTCATTTCCTCGTTGTTTTGAAGCTGTGCTTGCGCTTGCTGTTGAATCTTACTCACCAATCCAAAAACTTCAGCATAAGGAAGTTGCGACAATGACTTTAGGATTGTATTGATTTCTTGAATCGATAATGCTAATTTTAATTCACTCATGTTCTCGTTATTTATTAAATGACATCAACAAGCTTCGCGCTTATTTCTACTTTGGCTTTTGCCGTAATTTTTACTTCTCCTTTTGGTGCATTGATGATGACATCTTTTGCACTGTCTAGCTTTATTCCATCTTTACTCATGAGCACTTTATTTTCATTGGCATCAGCTAATTCAATTGTCTTTTTATCATCGTCAATTGTAATAGACTGCTTACCTGGCGTTAAAAGTGTCATGATTTTTTTCTCATCATCAAAGGTGATTTTCAATCCTTCACGGGTTGTAATTCCTTTGAGCGGGTTTTTGTCTGCTGGTTGAATGGAAGGTGTATTGACCGAACTGTAAAGCGAACCTAGAATCACTGGTTGTCGCGGATCATCATTGAAAAAACCGAGAATAACCTCATCTCCTACTTCTGGAAAAAAGAATGATCCACGTGCTTTCCCCGCATCGGTTGCACCCAACCTTGCCCAAGCAATATTGGCATCATTATTAATCGATGGAATGCGAACTTTCACACGGAATTCCTTTTCTGGGTCAGCTTCAAATTTTTCTACAACACCTATTTGAAGACCATTTACACCTGGCAAGAGTCCAGCAGCTCTGGTTTCACTTACATTTGGAAGGGTTGAAAAACGCTCAGCAGATAAACCAAATTGAATATCGGTGAACCAACCATCGATATTTACTTGATGTCGAATTCCCGTAATGATCGTTGTTCCTGTAAATAATTTAGAGACTCCTTCTAATGAAATAATATCGCCAATTTGCAACGTTCCATCTCCCTTAATTTGAAGGTTACCTCGCAACACAGATAACCGATTTTTAATCATCGTTGCATCAGCCCAAGCTTGCGCTTCTCCATCATTCAACATGACACCGGAAAGCAAATTTTCATCGCTATTTCCCATTGTTTTATTGACTGTTGTGGCATTTAAGCCTGCTTGATTGAGATTAAACGCTTTTGCTTTTAGCGGCGCACTTAATTTCTGTGTTTTTACATCCCAAGAACTTCCTGTTACTGATGTATGTTGGTGTCGGGTGTCTGATTCAATATTAAAGCTATAAATTTCATTCAATCCAAATTTGAAGGTATGTTTTGCGGATGCAGTCAAATCAGGTTGAATCGCAGCTAGTTCGCCATCAATTGCACTGACTAACAAACCGTTTGCTTCCGCTCTGCACAACAGAAAGTCCCAATCAGTTGCATGGTATTGAATCATGCGTTTGTGTTTGACCTTGGTTGAATCGACCTTTCCTTTTTTAAGCCCCGATGCCGTAATTAATTTACCGATGATGTCGCTATCTGATACATCTTCAAAGACCATACTTTTCCGTGATCCAGTCATTTTTATAGCAGTATCACTCAACTCAACTTGCAACACACAGTTGTTTCCATTCATGCGAATGCTGTTTCCTAAAACAATGCCTTTGAAAACTGTTTTTTCAGGTTTATCTTTCTCTCCTTCGTAACGAAGTTTTATTTCAATTTCATTTCCACTATCAAAAAATCCACTATCACTCAATGGAAATTTACTGGTCTCTGGTTTTCCATCTATATAGACTAGTTCAGCCATTGGCACACGATTGTACTCACGCAAAATATCAATAGACAGTAACTCAAATTCAGATTTGATCACTGTTCCATTTTTTAATATGGTTGCTGTAACTACTCCCATAACTCAATTGACTAATGGTGGAAAAAACAATTCTTGACCCGGTTGTAGGTTTCTAAAATCGTTGAGTTTATTTACTTGTGCTATTTGAATAAAATAATGGGGCGATCCATAAATTTGCTCACACAACAATGGCAAGGTATCATGCGCTTGAACAATGCGTGAATGCGTTAAATCGGGTGAATTTTTACTTTCTTTTTTGAGTCGTTGTTTGGTTTCTACATCACTCACAAAAACGGTATTCAGTTCTGCTCTCAATGGAAGTCCCGCACTATCAAAAAGCGTATAATTAACGGTTACACTTTTTAGTCGACACTTAAAATTGAGTTTACCCCATTCGACAATCAAGAATTTGGGTTCATGAATATCTCCATCCATGTAAGAAGTCAATTCTAAAAAACGCTGTACTTCTTTATAAACATCCTTGATTCCACTCAGCAAATTTTCAGCTCCATAATTGGAAACGCCCGTTCCATCAATGATTAGTTTTAATGAAAGATTGGAAGGTTTGCTTAATGAATACCGAGCTTCACGACCACTTGTATTGATACCTTGTGAACTACTGAATACATTTTCAAACGATTGAGAATAGGATTCAGGATTAAACATCACTTCAAAAATATCTTTTGAAGCAGGTTTCCCCAATCGTTCACGTGTACTAAAAACCTGTACTTTGAGCTTTTCTAGTTTAAACAAATTCAGTAATCCCATGACTATCGTTTGTTAGTTCTACGCAATATTTTGAGTACTTGATCAACGCACTCTTGCACCAATTGATCTTTCTCCGCAGTAGCAGTATTGCTTTTCATTGTATCTGATTCAGGATCAAAATCAGCATCGTCTTCAATGATCACTGCTTTTATGACCAATTCTCTTATTTCTATCGCCATAATCTTAGAGTCTAATCACTTGAAAACGGGTGTAAGCCAATTCCATTTTGTCAATCACAACACTATTTGCCGAAGCATCTAAGTCAGAGGTTGACCATTTAACTGGATATGCTTTTGTGAAAAACCAACCAGCCAATGGAATACTATCTTCACTAAACAGTGTGACTAACACATTGGAAGGAGCAAACTTAAAGAGTGTAAATGCAGCATTGAATTCCAATCCAAGTGGTGAACCGATCAACATGCCTCTTTCTAGTACCAGATTACTGTAGCTTATTTTCTTCGGAATGCGATGCGAATAGAGGTTTTCTCCCCCTTCATTGATCGTATCCAACGAAATATCGGCACTCAATCCAGAAACTTTTTGAAAACGAATATCAATCGGATTGGGAATGATTCCACCCGCAAAAAAGAACACCCCAAAACGATGCGTTAATGGAGGATCACTATTCAATATATTCGTTAAAGACATATAGTTGTTTTTAAGTGTATTCGATTGTTAAATCCTGCGCTACTAATTGCAGTTGTTCAATGGCCACTTCATTGCTCGTTGCACTAAAAGTTGGAGCATCTATTTTAAATGGCATTGCTTTCCTTACTTTCCAGCGAACAAGTGCTAATCCTTGTGGATCACAAAGATCAATGGTCAAATCTTTTTTTGTTTTGCTTGTGATCCAATCAACCAATTCTTTCTGTTTTGAAACAATCCCGCGCTTCATTGTAATGGTGATTTCTTTCGGTTGTGCACGAATAATATTCATCCCATTGAGGTAGGTAAAACCATCTTTATAAATGACTTTTTCGTACTCCATATTGAGACCAGAAACCTCCGAAAATGCCATCACATCTGAACCAATGGTAACTTTATAATTGTATACCGGAAGTGGATAAGTTGTTGCTATTTTCACTTTATCAAGCGCCATCTTTCAATCATTTAATACATACTTCTTCCTATCCAACAACTAGCAATGATACATTTACGAGCGTGTAGTTCGTATGCAAACCAACCACACGCCCGATCAATGCCATACAATTGTTATCCTTCATTCATTTCCATGCGACTTGCCATAAGTTCCATCGTTTCGATAGCTACTTCATTGGTACTTGCATTAAATGAGGGTGCAGAGAGTTTTGTAGGAAATGCATCAATTACCTTCCAACGAACAACCGATTCTCCTTTTTCATCACATAAATGAACCGTGATATCCTTTTTATCAATGCGATTCAATTCTGTACTTTGAATCCAATTGTAAAGTACTGGAACGCTTTTGGCCACCACATATCCTTTTTTCAAGGTAATGGTTAATGGTTTCGGATTTCCTGGCATGTAAATCATGTTCGGTCCTGCAATTCCAGAAGCCACTTGACTTTCTTTATACGTAATTGCATCAACCGACATTTCTAATCCAGAAACTTCTGAAAATGCGATGGTATCTGATCCTATATCTACACGGTAGTTGTATACCGGAAGTGGATAATCTGTTTTTATTTGGTCTTTTGTAAGTGCCATAATATGATCTATTAATCGTTAAAAAATGAGGAATTAAGCTTCTTGTAATTTGTGAGAGAATCTCAAAATGATAAACTCAGCTGGTCGAACAGCGGCGATACCAATTTCAATAATCATACGACCTTCAAGAATATCTTGCGTGGACATCGTTTTTCCTAATCCGACATGCACATAATAAGCAGAATCAGCTTTAGAACCTGCAAGTGCACCTGCTTGCCACAAACCATATAAATAACTTTCAAGCATTCCTTTCACTTTCAACCAAGTTGAAGCATCATTCGGCTCAAAAACAGCAAAAGCTGAAGCTTTTTTACTCGATTCTTCAATCATGTTAAACAAACGTCGAACAGGAACGTAACGCCATTCATTGTCATTACCAGCCAAGGTACGTGCTCCCCAAATCAAGGTTCCTTTTCCAACGAACGTGCGAATTGCATTGATGGATTTACCGCTATTATCGTCCACATTCAGCAAATCTTGCTCTTGTGCTGTTATTTTAACTGTTGGACTGATTACATTGTTTAATCCCACATTTGCAGGTGCTTTCCACACGCCTCTGCTGCGGTCAACTGTTGCATAAACTCCTGCTACTGCTGGCGATGGTGGCAAAGTAACGCGTTGTTTTAACAATTCTAATTTAACAGTGTTATACAATCCAGTGTTGGTGTTTTTGATCTCACTTAATTTTTGAGAAACTCCAGCTGGTAGATCTCCTCCTGCTTCTGGAGTGATTGTCAATGGTGTTTCCGGAAGAGGAACTAATTTATTTGTTGCACTTGATACTGTTAATGCAAACCCAGAAGTTGATCCTTCTGTCCATGCTGCCCAAGCAGTTTCGATGACAGATCCGGCTTTACCATTTGCCCCAACATTTGTAATGGTCAATTTATTTCCTGTTTTTGAGAAAGTAACAGTTCCGGAAGCGGTTCCAGCAATAATCTCCAAAGAAGGAGCATCTGTTGCAGCACCTGAATACGATAAACCTATTACTGTAGCGTCTGTGTATGTAAACGTTCTTGATGTTGTCGTAGGAACCACTGGAGTAACAGAAGCAGCAGAAATGAATACATTATCTTCTTCAAATTGAAAATTAATGGATGTATTTAAATAGGGGAAATAGGCCGCACCGTATTTCAAGTTATTCGTGATACCCGTTCTGAAAGCAGTTGCTGTTGTATCACTTTCAAGTACATCCAAGATGCAAAAACGATCTTTTAAATCAGCACATTGATCAAGAGCAGCTTGGCAAAGCGGATAATAATCAGTTGACGATAAAGTAGTTGCCTCTGATAAAACCAACAATGTTGGCTCATCTTCTTTTTTGAGCGCAGCTAATCCTTTCTCAAAATCTTCATTCGCTTTTATTTTATAGGTTCCAAGAGAAACAATGTAACAACTTCCACCACCATTTTTAAAGAAATGATCCAATGCATAATACAATCGGTGATTTTGATCAGCTGCATCTAAAGCAACTCCAGAAACCACCACCTTGCTATCCACTGTTTGGGTTGTTACTTTAAAAGCTACGTTATCTTGTTTACCAAAAATGGCAATGAAATCTAACATCGTATTGATCCGTGTTGGAACATAGGTTAAGTCTGTTCCTCCTGAATCAATTACTTTTTCTGTGTAGCCCAAAAAGGCTGGAATAGCAGTTGAAACTTCTGCTACTGATGGAGGTAATGTCGAAATTTCTTCGATGTACACATCTGGTGTTCTGTAAGTAGACATAATTGTTTTGAATTTAATTGTGAATATTAACGGTCATTGTATTTATTTACTTATTTATTAGTTGTTTGGGGTAATCTGTTTGGGTTCATGTACAACCACTTCTTTCACCTCAAAGTAATCTTGCTCAGAAAGATCATCTCGAAATACGAGTAAGCTAACTTTATAGACAACTGAAGGGTGATAAGTGGCTCGAAGTGAATTCCATAATTCATTTTGTTGATTGATTGGAAGTGTGATCAATTCCATCTTCAATTTTTCAATTTCTTCACTCAAAGAAGGTGTATTATCATGATCAAAAACTGGCGCATTTTGAAAACAACGAACCGTTAATGAAAGGAATTTTAGTGATTGTTCGTAATTGGTGAATTTTGATACAACCAACACCAACATATTGATATGAATGGGTGGATTCATTTCTGTACGTTTTCCATTCCTCAATACACCTTCATAGCGATCAGCCATTCGCAGTACTTTTTCTTCTTCAATATTGATGAGAACGGGTGACACTTTATTGGATGGAAAAACAATTGGCTCCATTTTATCACCATCTAAAAAAGCTACATAATCCTGAAAACCAACACCTCCTCCGTTTCTTTCAATATAGCCATTGAAAAAATTATTTAGTTTATTTTTAATCAGTAAAAATACTTCGTCAAACATGGAGGAAAATTGTTCTTTGTGAATAGCTTATGTAAATGTTTATTTTTTTCCTTAGAAAACGCAACCAGTAGATTGAAATATCAAGCAATTAAAAAGTGTAAGAATCAACAAACTATATGTCAAATCAAATTTTAAAAAAAACATTCTGTTGGTTGTAAATTTCATTGTGAATAGCGTTTTAATAGTGTTGGTATTCCTTTTTTTCTCTTAACAAGATGGACAAATATATAAAACGATTTTACAAATTGAACTAAACAACTATTATATTTTTAAAAAAATAATATTTCTTCCAATTTGTTTCATAAATCATTTAGAATATTAATAGAGAATACCTGATTTACTTGCTTCTAAAACTCAAATGAACGCTTATTTTAAAAGCAAAAAACGCATATAAAGAGCAGATTAACCAATCTGTTTCTATATGCGCTGAATCGTATTAACCTCAGTTCGATTATAAATTTTGTTCAGAACGCTCATAAATGCTAGAGTTTGAATAAAAAGGATGAAGGAATAGCGGGCTATTTCGAGGTCTTTTTATGATAAAATCTGGTATTTATGAGTGAATTCATACAAATCTATCCAATTAAATCTTTGAAATAAGTCGTTGATTTTATTCGCGATAACTTGCTATCACTCATAAAACCGCCTTTTCTTTCAAATTTTAATTTGATTCTGAACTGAAATTTATAATCGAACTGAGGTTATTAAGCTGTGTTCAACTTTGAATCATTCAAAAATGACCGTGGCTGTTATTTCTTCACAAATTGTGTCAAAATATAAATAGTTTGTCCATTCACTTTTCCTTCCAGTAACTCTGGATTATCATGAACTAAACGAATGTTTCGAACCGAGGTGCCACGTTTTGCAACCATACTCGTTCCTTTTACATCCAAGTCTTTGATCAATACAATGGTATCACCCGTTTTTAAAACAACACCATTCGAATCTACATGTTTGATAGCATCTTCGTCTTCCATTTCAGACTTTGCCCACGCCAATGTTTCTTCATCAAGGTACATCATATCAATTAAATCTGCAGGCCAACCTTCAGATTTGAGGTTATTCAACATACGAAAAGCAATCACTTTTACAGCGGGAACTTCACTCCACATACTGTCATTCAAACAACGCCAATCATTTGGAACAATTTCAGTTGTACCATCCAATTGATCTTTTAAATGCTGTTGGATATATACAAAATCGTCAGAATTGTTACCACTAGCTGGAGCAACAAGAAATGCGATCAACTCGCCTTCACTTCCACTCAACTCACATACATTTCCACTTCTTGCAATCAATTCTTTTGCTATACTCATGTTGCAAGTTTAAGAATTATTCTAGAGGTAAAGATTATTCAATAAAAGTAGATGTCAATAAATGTACGTTCTATTCCTACCATTTATTGACACCAAATTGCAACACAGAATCTCAGGTCTATAATAAATTCGCTAACTCATTCATACAATCCTTGGCAGTGTTTTCTTGTTTTAGATGTTCTGCCTCCTCGCTAATTATATGCGCTTTTATTGTATTAATATAACCTATCAATTCTTTTGTTAATTCCGCAAGCTTCTTATCACTTTCGGCTTTCGTACTTGCTTTATAGCTACTCTCATCAATGTATTCTTTCGGATGATTTCTAGCATACTCCAGTTTATCTTTTACGTCGTCAAATGTTTCTCGCAAAGCTGCCCGAGCATTGTATAAGCGCTCATAAGCTTCTTTACCTTCACTGATTTTCAATTTAATTGCTTTGACTTTTGGTTCATGTTCCTTTATTTTTTTTTCGGCATCAGCAACCGTTTTATCATACGCATTCGGACCCGTTGGATGCGCTTTTTTCCAATCAGCTTGTTTTTTTTGCTCCGCTTTTAATTTATCATTCAGTTTATCATACTCGTCCATGATATTTTTATATTGCGGTACAAGTGTGTTTTTTGAAATTTGACTGGGTATAATTTTTCGAGTTTCTACTTCTTTGCCAATGGGAATTGCTTCTGAACGTAAACTCGGAAATGGGATGCACTCAATTTTCTCTTTACTGGCGCAGGCCTTAAAATCAGCTAATGTTTGTGCTTGAATGTGAATTCCTATCAATAGGAATAGTGGGATCATAATCCCGAAGATTGTTCTTTTTTTCATAGTAAATAGTAATTGGTTAATAAATAATGGTTCTCAAATAGCTGAAAATCAAGTAGCAATATACAACAATTACGGATCTAAACTACAATTCAAAAAATGAATCGATTAATGTTCTGATTAGCACAAAAACAATGAAATGAAAAATCTAGTTTGAGTTACAATTTTTGGACAGCTGTAATTTACATTCTATGTCTCTGTGAACATTCAGTTTTAGATCAAAACAAACAAAGTGAAAAGGGTGAATATTATTCAAACATTAATGTTAAATTTAGCCGTGAAAATAACGAAGAACCTATCTTTGAAGTTATAAACAAGATTGAATTTTAAAAAGCTACTACTGCTTTTAACAATAAAATTATTGAATACTTGAATGATTAACTAAACGGAATACAGCTTTTGTAATTCGTATTTAATAATTCAAAAATGTTGAAAATAAGCAGTTAAAAGAACAATTAACCCCAAAAAGCATGAACGAAAAAGTAATTTTAGTACCAATTGATTTTAAAGCTGCAACTACGAATGCATTGAATTACAGTTGCCAACTTGCATCCAAAAATGGTTATGACATCTTTGCTTTACACATCATAAAATCAGAAAATGATCGTGCAGAAGCTGAAGAAAAAATGGCTACGCTTATTGGTACATTAAGTGACTATTCAACGCTTTCAATTAATTCTAAAGTGATAACTGGTACCATTTATGAAGGCATTCCCAAAATGGCTGAAGAAATAGATGCAGCATTTGTTATAATGGGTACAAATGGAACCAATGGATTGCAAAAGGTATTTGGAAGTAAAGCCATCAATGTTGTTACTGAAAGCAAAGCACCCTTTTTGATTATCCAAGAATCTACAAAATACCAGGATATCAAAAAAATCGCATTGACCATTGATTTGGATAAAGAAAGTATTCAAATTGTGAAAAAAGCTGCTGAATTGGGCAATCAATTTGGTGCAGAAGTTATTTTAATTGGAGGTGCTCATACGGATCCTGAATTTGTTCGTCGAGTTAAAATCAATGTGAAAATGGCACGAACTCATTTAACTGAAAAAGGTGTCAAAAATTCTGTTGTTCTATTGGAACGGAAAAAATTCTCTGAAAATTTATTGGCACACTGCAAAGAAGAAAACATTGATATTGTGGCCGCAACTTTTTACAACAATACCATTAATATTTTCTCCGAAAAGTTTGTGCAACAACTCCTTGAAAATGAATTAAACATTCCAGTATTGACGCTTGATAGCACAGCGGTTAGTTCTTCTACTTCTCAAACAATTGTATTTTAATCTGATTCGAAAGAGAGCTTCGTTTAGAAGGTAGATTAATATTACTTGTTCAATTAGTTTAAAAAACGAAATCTAACATCTCCCTTTGAAGGGAGACTGAGAGGGATGAATCTAACTTTAATGAAGACTTTAGTCAACCTTAAAGTGATGACTAAAGGTTCAATTTAGGTTCATTGGATCTTTTTTGTTCTTATGAAAAGGTGACTTTATCACACTCCTCAATTTGGTTTGCGCTAATGCTTCATTCGTCTTTTAACCAAGACAAATTGAGTGTTACTTGTTGTAAACCGAATGTTGTTTATTTCTTCTACCAAAATTATATCGATTGCACTTTATTGTTGCTTAACTTTGGTCAAAATGACAACAAAAACGATGGAAACAACACAGATTCAAGCAGAAATTGCACGCTTAAGAGCTACACTTACCGGGAATTTATTCGAAGACGGTGAAACACAACAACAAATTTATGAGCTCAAAAAACAGCTCAACCCACAAATTGCTGAAAACCCAGAATTAGACGAAGACGATGAGTGTTTGTCTTGCGGTAGTTAATATTTGTAATTACAAAAAAGGTACTATAATCCAAAGAGGATGTCTTATTGAAAGGCATCCTCTTTTGTTTTTTGCTTACACCCCGAGAGTTCAACTTTAAATAAACTACAGTAGGACAACCACCTAGGCGCTCACAGCATAGTCAACATAGAATTCAAAATGATTGCTACCCGTCATTATCTGGTTTTAATGGTTCCTCAATTCCTCTTATCCTTTAACAGAAAAATCAACTATCAAGAGGTGTTACATGAATCAACGCATTATTTTGCGAGTTTACTTTTGTTTCGTTTATACAAATAGATGACAACAATTCCCACCAAAATAAACACCCATAATTTAGTGATGAATAAGATCAATTGTTTCAAAATCCACCATCCCAACGTGAGTGAATCGATGAAATCACTACCAAAACCAGGGTGATATTCGTCCACATTCTCGTAGTTTTCTATCCGCTCAAATTTTACCTCTTCTCGCTGATAAATCGATAATTTGATGGTACTATAAGCAATCTGATCATTCAGTGAAAGTGTTGCTATGGTGGCATTATCAGCTTCTTCGTCCTTGCGTGATAACAGTTCTGCTGCGTCAACCACTTCATTTGGTTTTGAGCCTTGTTGACCAAACGATTTGGCTAAACGCGCTTCGTTTTTTGCAGTTCGCTTTTGTGTTAACTCATTTGCCAACAGATCCAAGGCAACATTATCTGCTTTAATAACGCGGTAATCCAAATAATCAATGTTGCGAGCAATCGCTTTTAAGGTGCTGTCCAATTTGGTATTCGGAACACGCAATGTCATTTCGTTGATAACTGTATAAAAGGTCGTTTCAATAGAAGAATCGGCTGTGACAGCATGAACTGTTTGCCTATTTACATGGCTGGTCAGATTGGTATACGTTACAAATCCTTTGTATTGACGTGTTATATCTTCTATATCATAGGTGGAAAGAATAACGTTTTTTACTTTAAACTTTAAATCTGCGGTTCTGATAAATTGATGCATTGAGTCTGAACCAGTTTCAACGGCGGCGGAAGATGAAATAAATCCGTTTTGGGATTTCCTACTACTATTACTCTGATCAGTAGCTTCAGGAGAAGCGGATCCTTCAATGATCGATTTCTTTTCGTCTTGAACCCTATCATTGTTTTGACTGCAACCAAGAATTGCCAATGCAACTCCAATAGTTAGGATGATTGTTTTTTTTTGCATCGTTGTATTTTAGTTGTTATTACACTTCAAACGTAAAAAAGGTCAATAACGTTTGTAATTAGGTTAAATGATTTATTGAAAAATCTAGATTATGCATTTTTTATAACCAAATAGGACAAAAAGAAAACATAGAATGGAATAAAAAGTGTCTACTAATTGTTTTCTATTTTTTAAAGGATAATCGGATCAATTTAGCAATTACTTCACTCCTATTTCAATGAAGATAGGCAAATGATCTGATCCAACAAACTCCCCTACTTTTCTTGATTTAACAACAATTCCCTTGCTCACCAAACAATGATCCAAAGTGATACTTGCTGGCGAAAACCATGTTGGCCAAGTAGCTAAAATCCCAAACCCTTTACGCGAATCTTTCAAATTTGAGTCTTCGATTAATCGCTTAAAATGTGTTGAATAAGAAGAAGTATTCAAATCTCCCATCAAGATAAATTCGCTCTTACTTGCTTTTGCCAAACGAGCGATTGCTTTTAATTGATTGTTCCTCAGATCAAATGTTTGTTTACCCATTGGCGGAAGTGGATGTGTTGCGAGTAATTGCACTTTACGATTATTGATCTTAAAACTGATCAAAATGGATGGCAATTCTGCATTTCCTATTGTTCGTTCTTTATGGCTTGTGAGTGGAATTTTGCTATAAACCGCTATTCCAAAATTATCTGTTCGTGGAATGAGGATTCGATTGGAATAACTGGTTAAATGTGGATCAAGCCGTTGTTCCCACGTTGCATTAAATTCGAGAAAAACGACAATATCCGGTTTCGTTTGATTCAAGTAAGCTACCACTGCATCAACATCTTGATTGGAACTCAATACATTGATGCAATTGATTTTCACTGTGTTTTTAACCGAAGTATCTTTATTACCTCCACTATACAAAGGAACGATATCGACAGCGTTCAAAATCAAAAAAGGTAAACAAAAAGCGACAGGTTTCCATTTTCTTCCCCAAAGTAAAATCAAACTACCGATCAACAAAATAGTAAGATACTGCACTTTAAAATGACTCCATAAATCGAAAAACCAACCATAGTCGCCGAGGTAACTAAGCAGTGTAACAATCATCGTTAAAAACAGTAGGACAACTACTATTTTTGATATGCTTTTTTTGATTGTTTCCATTAAATTGGTGTTTAGTTGAATGAATGCTTGTAACGCTAAAAATAGGTAAAACAGTGATATTGATGGTTAAAGTTATGTTTGTAACACTGGCAGAATGGTTTTAGAGACGGACAGAATGGTTAACCACTACTGACACGATCGTTTGCAGTGTTGTACATATCGTTTGTAACGTTGGCAGAATCGTTTTAGACGCAGTCAGTATCGTTTGTAACACTGGCAGAATGGTTAACCACTACTGACAGTATCGTTTGCAGTGTTGTACATATCGTTTGTAACGTTGGCAGAATGGTTAACCACTACTGACACTATCGTTTGCAGTGCTGTACATATCGTTTGTAACGTTGGCAGAATCGTTTTAGACGCAGTCAGTATCGTTTGTAAAACTGGCAGAATGGTTAACCACTACTGACACTATCGTTTGCAGTGTTGTACATATCGTTTGTAACACTGGCAGAATCGTTTTAGACGCAGTCAGTATCGTTTGTAAAACTGGCAGAATGGTTAACCACTACTGACACTATCGTTTGCAGTGCTGTACATATCGTTTGTAACGTTGGCAGAATCGTTTTAGACGCAGTCAGTATCGTTTGTAAAACTGCAGAATGGTTAACCACTACTGACAGTATCGTTTGCAGTGCTGTACATATCGTTTGTAACGTTGGCAGAATCGTTTTAGACACAGTCAGTATCGTTTGTAAAACTGGCAGAATGGTTAACCACTACTGACAGTATCGTTTGCAGTGCTGTAGTATCGTTTGTAACACTGGCTGAATGGTTTAAACGACCGCTAGAATTACGAACCTCAGTTCAATTATAAATTTCAGTTCAGAATCCAATTGAAAATTGAAAGAAAAGGCGGTTTTGGCGCGATGACCGATTCAGCTTTGTATTTAGTTGAATAAAACAGCTTATTCAAATCACTTACTACAGGGATCATCTCAAAATTCACGTGAATGGTATTTCACAAATAGATTGATCCAAATGGCTCTTGAACTTCTAAATATGAGTGGAATTAATAAGGTGAAAACGACCAAAAATGCCAACAGGTTGGGTAGAATTTCCCAACCATAAAATGCATGTATAATGATGTGTACAATTACCGCAATTACTGTTGTTGTAGCATGACTCACCATCATTGCTCCCCAGTAAAAACCTGTTTCACGCACAAAATTCTCCTTGCAAACGGTACATTTATCTGGCATTTTATCAAAGAGCTTTAAGTCATAGGGATTCTTCCCTAAAAAAAGATTTCCTTCCTGACATTGCGGACATTTAAGGTGAAGTACGCTGTACAATTTAGTTCCCTTTTTTACGAATGAGCTCATCTACACCGTTTTTTATACTGTTCCATGCATTGTTTGATTTGAAAAGCGAAACACACCCTGTTATTTATAATTCAACTGCACCAAAAACAAGATCGACTTATCGAGAATAAATTTTCGATGCGCGCCCACACAGACTTTTCTTTTCATCATCAATTGATCATTGAGCTTCATAATGAACCGAACAATTAAATGTTTATGCACTTTATGCTCTTCCAATGCATGAATGGCTAACATGATGGCAGCATGTGCTTCATCTTGCGTTTTAGCATTCATGAGATTGTCTAGTACCTTTAATTTCGTTTTTTCCATAAAAAATGATCGTTCTTATCAAGCGATACAGTGCAATTCGTCCTGTAGTAGTGCATGTGAACCTTTCAATTGAGCAGCACGGTAGACCAAAACAGAATTGCTTGTGTCGTTCTGATGACTATTAAAAATGTCTAGCTGTCCATTCAAGCCTTCATTCATGGCGTCAATGAGTACTTTTGTTTCTTCTTGTTGAAACGGATTGTCATTAATTCGATTGAAGAAAATAGTTCCCAATGGATTTAACCGTTGTTTCACCAATTGAATAAAATCGGCTTGTAAAAATGCTTTCGGCACACGTTTTTCAATGAATAAATCGATGACAATTAAATCATAGGTTTCCGTATCCTGTGAGATGAAATGGTAAGCATCATCACAAATAAGCTGGGTGTTTTGATAAGCATCAGCCCCAAAATAACGTGTTGCCAATTCAAGTACAACTGGATCAATTTCAACTCCTGTAATTTTACAGTTCAAGTGCAATTCATTTTGCAGAATTTGCGCAACACTTCCAGCCCCAAAACCGAGGATCAAAACATGTTGTGGAGAAAGTTGACCGATTTGATGGTGTTTGAATGCGTCGCGAAACAGTTCGTGAAGAGATCCAAAGGAATAATTTACTTTTTCTCCATCGAGCAAGTATTTTCCATTTCTTACGTTCACTTCTAAAACTGGGAGATAGGTGCCTTTTCTTTTTTCAACTGAAACAGGATATAAATAACTTGAAATGTGTGTGATAAAATTCATGTTGTTGTAAATATTAGTGACTGTGTTACGATTCAATTTCTAAAATCATTTTTTTTATAAGCGCATCCAGTTCCTGATCATCACCTAGTTTTTCGAGCAGAATTCTAAAAAAAAAGGTTTTATACACCTCATCTTCGAAGATGTTTTTTTCATTCACATGTATAAATCCAAATCGTTTTAAACGGTCAACACTATACAGAATAATGTTGTTACGCAGTTCTGCTTTGTGGATGCCATTTTTATTAGAAATTGGATGCGTTTGTTTCATGATTCCTCCTTGTTTTCAACCCGATAAGCGATTGGTAGGCTTCGCGCAGTAGCAAATTTTCTCTACTCCTATAATTTTCAGGTTTTACTTTTACAATCCAACCTTCATTGTATGGATCAACGTTGATAATATCAGGTGATTCATTGATCAACTGGTTCACTTCAAGAATTTCACCATTGATCGGGAAAAATAAATCCGAAACTGTTTTAACGGCCTCAACTGTCCCATATACATCGTTTTGATTCAGTGTTTGTCCAACAGATTCAATCGCAATCGAAACGATATCACCTAATTCTCTTTGAGCAAAATCTGTAATTCCGACAAAAGCTATACCATCAACAAACTCAATCCATTCGTGCTCTTTTGTATAATAGACTCTATCGGGCAATTTCATCGTCATCTTTTCTCGCTTTACTTATTTACGACTTAAAATCGGTCCACCAACTTGAATGTGACTCGATGTGTAATCACTATACGTATTAAAGTTGGAAATGAATTCATTGGCAAGATTAAGCGCTTGATTATCATAAGCCAACTTATCGCTACACGTACTTTTGGGATTTAAAATGGCTTGCGGAACATCTGGACAAGTGGTTGGCATCTTCAGACCAAAAATGGGATGATTAACATATACCATTTTATCCATATCGCCATTTAACACTGCCGCAATCATCGAACGCGTGTATTTCAGGTTAATGCGCTCACCAATTCCATAAGGTCCTCCTGTCCATCCTGTATTAATTAACCACACTTTCACATTCGTTTCATCCAGTTTCTTACCAAGCATTTCGGCATATTTGATGGGATGTAATGGAAGAAATGGTTTACCGAAACAAGCAGAAAAGGTACTCTGTGGTTCTGTGATACCAGCTTCTGTTCCTGCAACTTTAGCGGTGTAGCCAGAGATAAAATGATACATGGCTTGTTCGCGGGTCAATTGAGACAATGGAGGTAAAACCCCAAACGCATCACAGGTTAAAAAGAAAATATTTTTCGGTTTCCCACCGATTGATGGACTCACGGCATTTTCAATGAAATCAATTGGATAGGCAGCGCGTGTGTTCTCAGTCTTCTCACTATTGGAATAGTCAACCTCTAAGGTACGTCCTATAAAATTTACATTTTCAAGTAAAGTACCGTATTTTATTGCGCTGAAAATTTGTGGTTCTTTTTCCTGTGTTAAATTCACACATTTGGCATAACATCCACCTTCGATATTGAATACAGAATCCGAATTCCAACCGTGTTCATCGTCACCAATGAGTTGTCGTGTTGGATCAGCAGAAAGTGTGGTTTTACCTGTCCCAGACAATCCAAAGAAAATGGCTGTATCTCCCTTTTCGCCAATATTGGCTGAACAATGCATGGAAAGCACACCTTTATCTTGTGGCAGGATGTAATTCAATACAGTGAAAATTCCTTTTTTGATTTCTCCTGTATAACCGCTTCCACCAATCAAGATCACTTTTCGCGAGAAATCAATAATGGTGAAGTTGTGCTGACGTGTTTGATCGATAGCTGGATTTGCACGAAAACTAGGGGCTGCTATAATAAGCCATTCGTAATTAAAATCAACCTGTTCTTCGGCAGTGGTACGCAAAAACAAGTTGTTTGCAAATAGATTTTGCCACGGCGACTCGGTAACCACCCGAATGGTCATTTTGTATTCAGGAGCAGCACAAGCATACGCATCACGCACAAAAATCTCTTTGTATTTCAAATGTTCTATTACCCGATTGTATACAACACTAAAATCATCGCTACTAAATGGTTGATTTACCTCTCCCCACCACACCGTATGCTCGGTAATAGCGTCTTTTACAATGTATTTATCTTTCGGAGAACGCCCTGTAAATTCACCTGTATCACAGGCCAATGCACCCGTGCTTGTGAGCACACCTTGTTGCCGCTGGATGGTTGCTTCAACCAATTCTGTTACTGATAAATTGTAATGCAATTTTTTTACTCGATCTAACTGGGGAATGTTTAGACGCTCTAGTGTTTTTTCTTGAAGTGTTTCCATCTTTTTAATCCGTAAGCCTTGTTGTATTTGATGGGACAAAAGTAGGATGAGTACTACAGCTTTCCTTTGATTGGTGTCAACGGAAAAATTGATCCAAATCAACTTTTCACATTCACCTAAAGATTCAATAGAATGATTAAATTCGCGCTTGATAACGCTGTAAAATGCCATTAAAATTCCCCATTGATAAGTTTCATTTCAGAAGTAATTCCATCTTTGAAGGACTCCCTGAAAGTGAATTGACGTATTTGGAAGAACGTACCATTGATACGAAAGTCAAAAAAGGGCAAACCATTTTTAGCGAAGGTACCAGCCCCAATGGAATCTTCTTCCTAAAGTCGGGAAAGGTCAAAAAATACAAGACGAATAGAGACGGTAAGGAACAGATCATCTACATTTGCAGCGATGGCGAATTATTGGGTTATCCTGCTTTGTTATCGGATGAACCTTATTCAGATTCAGCAGCTGCTTTGGAAGATTCCATCATTGGTTTTATTTCAAAAAATGATTTTTTATATATCCTGGAAGAATCAAAGGTCTTATCCAAAAAATTACTGATCAATCTCAGCCATGAATTTGGCGTATTGGTAAACGGAATTGCTTCTTTTGCACACAAAACTGTACGCGAGCGATTGGCATTGAGTTTACTGATCATGAAAGACAAATACAAGCCCGAAACAGAGGATGGTAAATTGGTTGAAATCAACCTATCACGTGAAGATTTGGCAAATTTGGTAAGCGTCGCTGTTGAAACACTTGTGCGCCTATTGCACGATTTCAAGGAAGAAGGATTGATTGAAACTGAAGGTCGGAAAATCAGAATTATAGATACAAAAAAGCTCATCAAAGTAGCGAATTTTTATTGATTCGCAGTGTTAATAACGTTGTCCGAGTCGTTACCACCGTTAGAAGAATCGTTTTAGAGACGGACAGATTGGTTTACATAACCGCTAGAATCGCTAAAATTTCTCCAATAAAAAATACTAAACCAATGTAAGCCATTGTACGACCTGCTTTTACTCTTCTAAGTGATTCATCTGTGTATTTATTCGGATATTCAGCATACGTATCTAATGCAACTCTTCCTTGATCTAAACTGACTTTCACCAATACCAAACCAATTATTGCGCCCGGCAAAATACACAGGATTAACCCAAACAACCCTTTATAATAAACACTGGTGTCATTTACTAAATCCAATGGACCATTGTTTTTTTCAAATACTGGTTGATCTAAAATTTCTTGATTTTGATTCATTTTGGGTACGATTGATTCGAACTATAACACTCACGAACGACTCATTCAATTAAAAGTAATCCTAAGTGTAACAAACATACAAAAAAAAGGCCCCATTTTACTGGAGCCTCTTCGTTCTTATTGGTTGACGTAAGTTAAATATTCATTCAACAGCTGTACCTTACCAGGAGACATATCTCGTGTTATTGGCATTAATAACGTTGTATTGGCATACGGTTCAGAGATTCTTTTTTGAATGACGCCAAACACTTGTTGACTAATCAATACTTCATTGTTCAACGGCAAACGGGTTGACATTGCAGGGAAAATAACATAATAGTACCGCAAAACCTCATTGTAAACAAAATCCCACGTGTACTTCTGTGCAACTGGAATCGTTGAATAATCATCGTCTGGGTACGTGCGAATAACCATGTAATAATTGGCATTCTGTGCGCCTTTTACGTATAAATTCACCTGTTTAAAACCAGCTTGAATCCAATTTGTAGTCAGTTGAAAGGACGCGGCATCAGCAGCTTTAATCGTTGTTGTTCCGCTATAGGTATGTGTACTCGCATCGAGCACATTAAAATGAATAGCACCAGCTTTCGTGGAAAAACCAACATTCATTTCGGTATACAAATCAAATTCTACGGCAATTTGGCCACTGTCCGAAAAGGTAATTGTCAAATCCAAGTCTTCTGTAACGGGTTGCCCCCATTTTGTAATTGCAAATGACAGATTCTTTGTTTCATTCGGATTCACATACACTCCCCGATCATCGCTGATAAAACGATACGTTTGTTCTTGCGCATAAGTTGCAGTAATCTTACCTGTCGCAGGATCAATCGCAACTAGTTGTAAATCGCCTTGCTTAATAGTAGCAATTTCTGCTTCGTTTAATTGAATGTCTACAATTCCTCCAGTACTATAATAATTGGACGCACTGTATGGAATTGAAGCAATGATTTCTAAAGTACCATTGATATTCACAGCTAATTGTAAATTCCCTGGATCAGCTGTAGGGCTCATTGTACTCAAATCATTGCGATCAGTTCTAGCTACAGGTTTGATAAATGTACTTGCCATATTCAAGGATAGAATTCCCGTTGTTTCATTTAATTGAGCATACGTGTCAGATTGACATAATGAAGTTTTAATTGGTTGATATGCTTCCAATAATCTTCCTGGCAAACACGTCGCAGCTTCTCCTTCTTCCCAAATACCAATTGAACCAATTGTATAACCTAAAACAGGGTTGATTGTCCCATTTCCATTTTCATATTCTTGAATAATAGCTTCTCTAGAATACATTAACACCACCTCAAACTGGGTAAACACGACTGTAATCCCTTTCGCTGCTTTTGCTTTTGCTACGAGTGTTGCAATTTGTGGGTTGGAAGCATCAAATTCCCAGCTTTCATCATAAGCAAACGATAATTGCCAAGAGGTATTTGCTTTTCCAAATTGATAACCATTTATTGATTTTACTTGAAACGCACCATTGTTTGTCGCAGCATCTACCGTTTGAAGCGAGCGCGTATAACAACGTGTGTTTTCTGTAATCCTGAAAATGGGATTATCTGTTCCACCAATTTGCAAACCACCCACTAGGATTTGTGTGCATGAAGTTCCCGTCGAATCCATATCTACCATGATGGGTGAACCAATTGGTGTTGGATTAGCATTGGAAGGATCCAAAGAACCTAACAAATAAATCCCTTGACCAACAATGGCACCTGTTGATTCAATCGCATCCGGTTCACCAAACGATGAAATTTTCGCATCCTGAAACTTCGTGGTATAATCGCCAAAATAATTCCATCCCGGATTCGCTTGAAGCGTTTCAATTGCGGCATCATCTGTCATCGGAAGCAACGTTGGAGATAATTTTGCTTGAATTGGGTCAGCGTAAAAATAACCCACATCATCGTTATTGGCTGTACACACATTGGTAGAGATTCCTCCCCAAAAATTAATTCTATAATTATTCAAATAAGACATAATTCTATGATTAAAGTTGTTAGTAATTACTTCGTTTTTTTGCTTGGACTTTGTGCTTCAAGAAACAAAAAGCTATAATTCGTTTTAATGTTTTCCGTTAAAGTACCAGCAGTACTGTGACAGCCCATACAACTACTTGTTCGTTGAATATAGGTTTCCATCGTTGTATTTGCCATCGTGTTGGGTGTTGGTGTTCCTTGCGGATTCCCCGGATCATTTGGGTCAGATGGCCATTGCATATTAATTAATTCATAGTTTTCCCAAACAGTTCCCTTTAGCATTAGTTGCCATTTTGCGTTTGATGCTTTCGCTTCCTTAGACAATGGCGTATAGCGTGTAACTTGTGTTGGAATTTTAGGTGCCGTTGCCACATTTGGTGGACAATCTGCCGCAGAACAATTGGGATTGTTGTATGAAAAATGCGTTGCCGTTGAACCGGGATCTCCGGGTACATTGTTGATGTGTTCAAATGTTGCCCAAACCCATTGTGGAGAATCAGCTGATTTATAGATAATGTGCAAACCTACTAACCCAACAACTGCTTTGAATGGTTTCCCATCAAGACCTTCAATGACAGCAGGAGCGGTAAAAAACTTACTCTGATCATCATTTTTTGTCATGATTTTCCATGCAGATTTGATTTCCATACTTTGGGTAGGGATTTTCATATTCGTTGTCAAACTACTGAGTACAGTTTGATCGTAGTATTTATTGGTGTGAATAAAATTATACTCTACTTCATTCATGTATTTTTCATAGTAGGTATAATTACTATCCTGATCGGTTAATGGTCCACCAACTGCTTGTCCGATGGATTTCAAATGCTCTTTGATAGCAGGATCTACTTTTGAAATCTGTTTCAATTTAAACTCCATTGGATAACCGTCATTCCAGCTTCCTGGATCTTGGGCATTGGGTAAAAACACACTACCAGATGTTCTGAATGATTGCCACACAACTGACCCGGGATCACCAATGTTTTTTGTTAGGTCAGCTACACCTCTTTCAGTTGCACTTGCTGGCCAATTCAATGCGACAAACATTTGCCAAGCGTAGTCATTAAAATTAGCTTGACTTCGCACTGTTGGATCATTGACAGGAAAAGTGGGTTTCAAATTTGGATTCAATTCAACTTTTTTCACTTCTGCCATTTCGACCTTACTCGCATCCGTATTGGAGCACGAATAGAGGATGATACATCCTAGAATTACGCTTATTTTTTTCATAGTTGTTTGTTTTGGTTCATACTGTTTGTTTTTTATTGCATTGCTTTTTCACGTTATACGCTTAAAATGACTCACCGAATGAGACATAAAATCCCGATTGACCATCTATTCCAAGTGCATAATCAAATCGCAGATTAATTTTTTCCGTTTTATCCGTTAAAAACCGAAGTCCAACACCATAATTGGGGACAATTGTAGCAGTATTCATGTGCTTAAATGATGAATAAACACTGGATAATCCACCAAAAACAGCCATATCAATTCGCCAAAACAAATCGATTCGGGTTTCCAATTGAAGTGTACTCAAATTATGATCTCTAAAGCGTCCATAATAATATCCACGTCCATTTTTATCACCGCCCATGATCGAAAGATCATAGAAAGACGGCTCATTCGTATTCCATTCATTCAACAAACGCAGGGCAAACGTCACCTTATCCTTTACGGTATAATACTTTCGCAGATCAAGAATTGTTTTGAGATAATCGTCTCTCGTTCCTGTATTGTAGCCTATTGAAAAACTAGCGTAGGCTCCTGTTGTGGCATTGAGTAAATTATTCCGCGTATCATATAACGAGCGAGCAGATACTTCGAAATTTTCATTGTTGGTTAATTCAGAAAAGGGAGAAACCGAATCAGAAGATACCTTACTATAATTCACATAACGAACGCCCAATCCTGCAAACAGTTGTTGTTTTATTTTCTTCAACCCGTTCATCTTCAACACCAGTCGATTGCTGTTAAAGGTCAATTCATCTGTGCTTTTGGAATGTGAACCAATTCCATAATATAAATCAGGGTATTTTGAATAGAGAATTGTTCCATCCGTAAACCATTTTTCTTCTTTAAAAAAATAATTCCATTGTGCTTCCAGGATACTTTGTTTATTTCTAGTGTAATTGAATTCAACCTTCGCATTGGAAGTTCGGGTGAGCGAATCGGAATAAAAATCGAGTGTAAACAACACAACTGCACCAATGTATGCACGCGTTTCTGGTGAATAACCAAAAGCTGGCACAGGTAGTACTTTTACTTTTCTAGTTTTAACTGTATCAACGATTAACGAATCAGACTGTTGTGAATAAGTAGTTGAAACGATGAATGCAAGTGAATAAAGTAGGAAAAATTTCATCATCAATTAACTCGATTTTAGTTCAAGCATCCATGAATTCAACTGATTACTAGAGCTGTATGCTAATGGAATAATGGTAAACGGATTCTGTAAAATCCTGTTGAGAGCTTTCATGGTTATGCGTTCTTTTCAAAGTAGATAGGTCAAATTTAGCATAATTTCAGTACCGAAAACGTTTACCTTAAAATTTCTAGTTGAGTAAACCATGGACCTAAATTGGTTTCTATTTTCCATTGCTGAACAAAACTTGGCTATTCATGAATTTCACAGAAATGATGGCTTTTAAAAATGAAACTTTGGGAAATAATTAAAAATAAAGAGAACCATGAACACTAAAAAAAGAGTCATTCTTTCTGCCATTCTATGTACAACACTTGTGTTTGTTGCATGTGAAAAAAAAGAAATGAAACCAGAAACGCCTCAAGAGGTAGAGAAACATCAACTAATCCATCGTTACACCTATCACGATCAAACGTTCCAAATTGAGTTCAATTATGACAACAACGATTCCTTACTTGGCATTACGGGAGATGTTGAATCATTACAAAAAATTCAAAAACTAGACATTCCACCAGCTGCTTATCTAGTTGAACAATCAGTTACTGAAGAGAACACGTATGACATTCATGTTTTCGATGATGTAGCCAAAATGAATACGCATCAAATCAAAGAAGGTGTTTCCATTCCAACGGTAGAAAAACAATGCACAGATTGGACATCAGTTGGAGGAACAGCGAATTACCGTTTTTATGAACACGCTGGTTATGTTGGGGAATTAACCTATTTAACAACGAATAATCAATCCTACTTTCAACGCGATCTTTGGAGTGCAGAAAACGATAAAATTTCTTCACTTAAAATCTGGGGAACTGCAACTACTGGAGCAAGTGTAGATCTTTTTGAGCATGGTTGTTTTTCTGGAAGAACAATTCGCTATACATGTGCTCCTGGTCAAGTTGTATCAATTGGTAACATGGATGCCTTTATGGATATATGTGTTGATGTGATTCGTGATGTTTATGGACAAGTTATACAAATCAACTCGTATCCTTGCGGGTATCAATGGAATGACAAAACATCTTCTATAAAAGGTTGGTCCATTTAAGTAGTTGAATACGGAAGGTGCTTTGGAGTCGTTGAATTTATCATCGAACTGAACTTTATAGCACCTTCCGTATGATTTTAAGGTTAATAAACTGAAATTTCGTGCTGACATCCAAAAGAGTATGCTTCCAGTTGTCAAATAACAACTAAAAGTAGTGTGAATACAACCATAAGTAGTCGTATTTTCATCGTTTCTAGAAAAATAGCTCAATACCTTTGTAGGGTCTAAACTATAAATTGAAATACGATGATAACTTCTAAAATGATTGGTCAAAAAATTGTTGATGCACGAAAAAAGGCAACTATTTCTCAAGCCCAGCTTGCTCAACTACTCTTCATTAGTTCACAAGCGGTTGGAAAATGGGAACGTGGCGAATCGATGCCGGACATTGTTACATTGAACCGTTTGGCAGAAATTCTTGGTGTTGATCTCAACTATTTTTCGGAAAACTCCCCTTCTTCAACTACGAAGAGCGAACAATTAACGATTGAAAATACAGAAAATCAATCTGTTGAACGCCAAGTCGATCAAACACCGACTGACACTAAATCCAACAAACTACGCTGGGATTTATCCAACGGAAATTGGGTTGACGCTGATTTTTCAGGGTTGAAGAACTTGCGTGAAAAATTCAGTTCCTCCAATATGCAACGCTGTTTGTTCATTGATTCTGAATTATCAGGACTGCTCCTGAAAAACAATAATATTGACCGCTGTGATTTTTCCAAATCTACGATCAATAACAGCCACATAGATGGTTCTAACTTGGTCAATAATCTATTTCAGAACTGTTCAATCATTGAAACAGAATTTTCAGGAAGTCATATCATGGGTTGTGATTTTTCAAACGCAGATTTAACTGGCGTGACCTTCAAAACAGGTGGTTTCCAAAAAAATTCAATTACCAACACCGTCTGGAATCGCACTTCGTTTAACGGTATGTACATCGCCGAACTCGTTTTTGAAGGCACATTGACGGATTGTTCGTTCGAAAACTGCAAATTTTCTAAAGTGACCTTCCAACAAGCAACACTCACCAACACTTTTTTCAAAGGCAATAACCTAAAACGCATTCGCTTGATAGATTGCAAAGTAGATCCATTGACGTATGCCTTTTTGAAAAACGGAAAAGCAGATTTAAGTGACGTTACATTGGTGACTGATTAGAGTGGAAAGGAATCCAATTGATAATCATCCTCTATTTGTTGAGTTTGATAATGCATGGCTAGCTCAGAATTGATCAACAATTGATTAAAGCCTCAGTTTCATTATGTTGTTAAGTGATTCAATCTTCTTTATAACCTCAGTTCGACTTTAAATCGCCAGTGGTTTCAATTCAATGTTCTAAAATCTGTTGGATTTAGGCCTGTTTTTAGCTTAAATAGTTTCGTGAAATGCTGAGGGTAGTCAAAACCTAAGCCGTATGCAACTTCACTCACTGAAGTACTAGAACCGAGCAACAATGTTTTTGCTTTTTCAATAATCAAATCGTGAATATGATCTTTTGCACTTCTTCCTGTTTCAACTTTTAGTAAATCGCTTAAATAACGAGCAGACATATTAAGTGCTTCACCGCAATGAGCAACAGTTGGAATCCCCTTTTCAGTTAGCTTTTTAGAATCAAAATAGTTTTCTAAATATTTTTCGAAAAGCACAACATAATCCTTATTCAGGTTGGTACGCGTGAAAAATTGTCTGTCGTAAAAGCGTTGGCAGTATTTGAGTATAGATTGTAGGTTGGTAATGATTAGTTCCTGCGAGTGTTTGTCGATATTTTGATTGATTTCAATTTCTATATGCTGCACAAAATCAGTTAGGATGTTATTTTCTTTTTCAGATATATGCAGTGCTTCATTTACACTGTAATCAAAAAAAGAAAATTTATCAATTTCGCTTCCTAAAACAGATTTCCTTATCAAATCTGCGTGAAACAAAATTGTCCAACCTTTGTAGCTTGAATAATCAGTATTACTGTCAAAAGTAAGGGCTTGTTTTGGTGCTGTAAACACCATCGTGCCCTTATCAAAGTCGTAGGAATTTCTCCCATACCCTATAGTTCCTGAACCACCCTTCAAACCAACAATGTATAAATCACTCGTCATTTTGGTATTCGCAAAATCAAATTCTACCATTGGCCATTCCCTTATAATCGTTATAAGTGGGTGGTCAGGTGGTTTGATGCTCAAAAAATCATGAACTTCAGATATACTTTTGATATGATAAAAAATACTCATTTTTAAAATTTTATACCTGTGAGTTGTTCCGAAAGTTTCCAAAGCTGTTCGGCTTTTTGAGCATTCAGAGACATTTCGTTCGATTTTACTTTAATCGGATCCCCTCTCATTTCTCTAAACCCTGAAGGTCCGAAATAATCGCCACTTTTTACATCTGTTTCTATGGCCGCTCGTAATGTTGGCATAACACCCATTTCTGCCTTTTGTCCAATGATCGAACTTATGATGCTAACAATTCCTTTATGTCGATCTAATTCCGTTTTTGTCCAACCTGGGTGTGCCGCAATCACTAAAGGTGCATTTTCTTGCCCCTGAAGTTTTTTTGCTAACTCATAGTGAAAATAGAGATTGGCAATTTTACTATCTGCATAAGCTTGCATTGTTTTGTATGCTCTATTTTCCCAATTGATGTCTTCAAAATCAATGTTACCTGTCAAATGTGCTAGGCTTGCTGTGTTAACTATTCTGCTATTAGCCGATTTTAGTATTAAAGGCATTAGTTGAGCAGTTAAAGCATAAGGGCCAAGATGATTCGTTCCCATTTGCATTTCAAATCCATCTTCGGTTTTAGAAAAGGGGCAATACATAACTCCTGCGTTGTTTATCAGAATATCTAATTGGTTGTATGATGTAGAAATTTCATCAGAAAACAACTTGATAGAAGTTAGACTACTCAGGTCTAAACTTCTAATATCTATTTTGGCATTCGGATATGTTTTCACTATTTCCTCACGCACTGTTTTGGCTTTTTCAGTGTTTCGCACTGGCATTATTACAGTTGCACCTTTTGTTGCAAAAACCTTAGCAGCTTCTTTTCCTAAACCACTTGTAGCTCCTGTAATTAGTACAACTTTACCTGTTTGGTCGGGGATATTTGATGTATTCCATTTATTATTTGACATCCTTGTTGATTTAAAAAAGTTAAGAAATGGGTGTTTGGAGTTTCGTCTGTTCTCTGTAAGCCATCACACCAAAAACAACCATCAGAAATGCCCTCAAACTATCAAATAGCAACATATCAATTCTGTCAAATTTCAGAAATACTGTAAAACTCACAATGAATATAAGTAAACCAACAGTTGTACCAATCTGAATACCAGCTATATTTCCTTTACGTATCCAATATACACTCCAAAGACAAATACTAAATGAAAGTACTAAGTTGTAAGACATAATTAATTGTAAAATACCCATATTTGGTAGATACTTCATGCCAAATTGTTGAAGTAAACTGGGGAAGTCTATTAGCGTAAATACGGCTAACGATATGGCTACAATTATCTGGAATATCAATAAAATTGACAACCCCTTTTTCCAAATCTTTTTTTCAGTCATAGTGTTCTTTTTTTAAATTATTAATAATGACTTCAAAATTACAATGGGGTTTTCTGTTACACCTAATCATTTTACCGATTGTTGAATACATTTCGCAGGTGTGTTCCTACAATTAGCTGTAAAGACAACTCGTCTAAAAACTCTTATTCAGGCCCAAAACAAACTGTTTAAACGATAAATAGATGGTTTTAAGAATTGGTTAAATCAATAATTTCACCAAATCAATGAAACACGAAACCCCGCCTTTTGGTTAAGTGTTGTAGTGCGATTCGTGTTTAATGTCGTCAACCAATATCATGTTTCTAATGATTTCTCCGTTAAATAGTTCATTAAGTAAGTCGCTGAAGTCAACGCTGGACTTGCCATTGGGTCATTAAATAAAATGTCAATTGGCCCTTCTCCAAAATAAAATCCGTCTGAAACAAGGAATGTAATTCTCGCATTTCCCTTTGTCGGTGCTGGTCTTCTTGGTTTGTCCCAAACACCAATTTGATTAACGATATGTTGGCTATTTAAAAACAAATCTTGGGTCAGCTCATTTGATCTTGGGTCCGTCGTTTCCCAAACGATAATATTCCCAGCCTGGTTAATGTAACGAGCTGTTCCGTCATTAAATGATGCTAAAGTGTCAAGTCCGCCTTTAAGTCCAACTTCTACAATTACAGCAAGGAGTTCTTTTTTAATCGGAATGTGTCCACCAGCAAGTTGTCTGTTGTAGGAGAGAACTTTTAGTCTCGCGTCAGAAGTACTGTCGTCACTAATTTTCTGCAAGTCCGAAATAGTACTTGTTTCTGAAAACAACTTGTCGAACGGATACGTGTAAGGCGGTTGTGTATTGTTTTTATACAAGTCAATGTTGTCACAAAACAACAGATTGTAAATAAGATTTGTTGAACTGTCCTTGTATGGATCAGTCGATGTTATTACCTGTTCAGGAGATTTTTTGAAAAAACTAAATAGTCCCATTGTCAATATTGTTATTAAAACCAGCACAGCGATTCTGATTTTTTTTCGTCCTTGTTATTTTGTTTGGTGGCCGTCATAAGAGTACCAGTAACGTCGGTTCGTCTACATTCCTATTCGGATTAAAGCAAACTATTTCTTCGATAAAGATAAGGTTTTAAGGATTGGTTAAATCTGCTTAAAAGCTAATTGGAGAATTTGATTGTGTCAATCAAAAAATGATTATCTCTATTTGTGAATTCCATTCAAATGTAGGAAGTAAATGGTTGATTTTAGTTGACAATAGTGGTTGCTGTATGGATCAATCGAATTCGAATTTCATCAATGCGTTCTACCCGATAAAGAAATTTAATTCCATTTGTGTCATCGCTAAAAGTGATCAACTGATTTCTTTTTGAAAAAGTCCAAAATCCGTTATTTATAACTTTTGGTGAAAGAAAATAACGACTTTTCAATGTTTTTATCACCCGCAATTTGTTCCCGGTTTTTTCGATGTAAAAAGACCAATTATGCAATGAATCGATCATCTCAATAACTTCACCGATCACCATTTTTTCTAGTTCTAAAACAACAGGAGTCATTTCGGATGTTACAGCGTTTGGGTCCTCATGTAGCAAATGATAGGTTACGCTGTCAACCTCAATACTCTTACTCCTTGAAGCATGACGCATATCAATAAAAAACAGCGAAAATTCGTTGACCTGACCACTTGTATCCAAATAATTCTCAGTGAGATCTATTCGCCAACATCGCGCATATTGTTGGTTAATCTCTTGATTATCTTCACCAATTATTGGATCGTATGATTCCACTTCATACGATTTAGCAAGAAATAGTGTGTCTGAAATAAAAATCTCAGATGAATCGTCGACGTTGGTGTTATAAACGATCCATTCATATCTTTTCAATTCTTCTACGGAGATTCTATTTTGAGAAAATAGCGGAAGAACCAATAGGCAATAACATAAAAAAAGAGACATTTTCATAGACTTCCTATAACCTATCATTTCTGAAAAGTTACTTTATTTTTTTTGAGGTTTGGTTGGTGTGTTGCTTAAGAATTTCATTTATTACCTGAATTAAGTTGTCATTTAGGTGTTATTCAATTGTAACCTTCCCAAATTTTAGACAGTAAGTAATCATGTGTATCCCATTTTCCTATCATTTATTTTGTTGTTTAGATTTTATTAAAGTATTGTCTACAAAATCAAAACGTAAATTCTGTCCTTTTTCTTTCGGATTCCATCCATTCACTAATGCCTCTCTTATTATTATTTCAAAGTCCTTAGGCTTCAATATTTTTAAATTTAGGTTTGAAACATAAGGGAATTCAGTCCAAAATTTATTGATTTCTGTATCAAAGTAAACTTCAATAATACATCCTTTGTTTTCATCTTCAATTTCAGCATAAAAGACATTATACCCGTCATTCGGGCCAATCACACATCTGTATTGCACATTGTCGACTGTCAAAATTCTAGACTTTTTTTTGGGTAATGTCATTTTCAATATTTATTTCTTTTCAATTTAATCAATCATATTAGTCGAAGTAGAATCTTGATTTTTAAGCTAATCATTTGATCGAAAAGGGAATTTTGACTTGTGTTAAGATTAGTTGCTGCAAGAAGTTGGCTATTTTGGAATACAAAATTGCCTATGAACATTAAACTTGATACAAAGCACGAATGATCATTTAGGCACTAGGCCGCCAAATTCTTGCAAGAGCATTGAGGAAAAAAGCAGATTTTCTCAAAACCTCACCCTATTCATTTCAATAGTCAAAAACATGTTCCACTTCATAATTTTCTTCTTGGACTTTCAGCAGCATACGATTTAAATCTTTCACGAGAACTGCAAGTAAGATCCGTTTTTTCTTCGGTTCAGAAGGAATAGGTTGTGAAAAAATGTTTTCGGTATAACTAGTCGAAAAGAATTTGTTCGATGGAACTTTCAGGGAAACAAAAATTGCTGCATTGTTACCGGATATTTCGCGAAACGTCAATTTATCTTTCGCCATTTGAACAATCTGAGGATTAAATCGGGCATAACGATTTAAACGCAGTAGTGCACTTTTATCAGGATAACTTTCAACTACATCATATTTCTTCTTCAACTTTTTCGGCAATTTATCAACCAGAACCATTGTATACGTATCGTCTGGACCATGCATTGTCTCTGCCCCCATTTTGATCACCTTACCATAACCCCATTTCACCATCAGTTCAGAAGTGAGGAAATACTTTCGCTCCAGTTTACGTAAAAAATGACTGTCGAAAAAAGAAGTTTCTGTCCACAACCGTTTCAAACGATCTTTAAAATCAAATTCGTACCAAAAGTTATCATTAATGAAAGCTACATAATCTTTCGTGTATTGGGCAGTAAAACGATCTTCATCTGTTTCCACTGTTTTGGTATCTGTTAATCTTCCAACAACTCGCTCGTACCATCCTTTCGTTACATATTCTGCTGAACAACTGGAATTGATCACATAAATCATCAACTGATACTCTCCGTTATATTTATATCTGGTGTGATTTGTATCCGTATATGTTTTCACAATCTTGTGAATGTCCCAGATTTGTGCATTTTGGCGCATATATGGAAAAGAACTCGCTGTTGTATGTTCAAAATAATCTGCTTGCTCATTTGGACTAAAAACGAGATACCATTCGGGAACACTTAGTATCGCCTGATCCACTCTTCTCCTGTATTTGGCAGGTGTTTGCGGGTGATCATTTCTCATTGTCCATTCTACCGGAATCAGAACGCCTTCGTCATCGGCATACGTATTTGGTTTCTGCATGAAAAACGTCAGCAAAGCCAGTGTGGAAGAAATGAATGTAAACAATAACAGACGTCTCATAGCATCAATTTTTAGCAAATGCGAGTAAGGTATTCATCGAAGGATCATTCTGTTGCAAAATCCTGAAATTCAGATCAGAAAACCCTGATTGACTCAGTAATGCCACCCACTGTTCCACTGACCGAAAAGAACGATATTCCGCTACATTTTTCGACCATTCCTCATGCAATCCAAGATTGAAAACCGTATGAACCAAGGATGCAAAAACACGCATTTCTTCTGAATTCACGTCGTGATCACGTACAATGAACAACCCTCCAGGTTTGAGCACCCGCTTGATTGATTCCACAAAACCAGGTAATAATTCTACTGGACAATGATGCAAACCAATGTGACAGGTTACTACATCTAAACTATTATCTGCAATTTGTAGTGGAATTGGTTGATAATCCAACTGATAAAAAGTTCCGATCTTACCTAATTTACCACGTTCCATGATATCTGCAATTCCATTATTCGGAGCAATGTCATTCATCAGGTAAACGGGACCTGTGATTAGGATGTGTTTTTTCAATTCACTGATATATCTTCCAGTTGAACCAATTTCTAGGTATCCATTCACCTCGTTTCTTCCTTTCAGAATTTGAAGCACTTGATTCGACATTTCCTTTTTTTGCTTTTTCAAGGCTGGTAAAGCATACGTAAGTGCCGAAAGAAAAGGTGTAATACTTTTCAAATCCTTTTGAACCGCTTCATAAATTGCCTCATCAGAAGTCAAAGAGCTCGACTTATCGGCAATCAAATGATGGAATTTATCTTCGGGATACAAATGAAAAATTCCTTGCAGAAACTTGTAAAACCGATCACTCGATTCCGTGCTGCCAAAAATAGTTTTGAACTCAGATTGCGGTTTATTCATAATTGGCGTTTGGATTAAAGTATTTTTCCCAGAGAGAATTCCTGAATATATTTTTCGGATCAATCTGTTGTTTTAAGCGAAAAAGCTTCTTCGCATGCGGAAAGGCTTTGTGAAATTGTTCAGATGTTGCATGGAGTTGATAAGGTAAATAGTATGTTCCGCCGCAATCCATCGTTGCATTTGTAAGCTCTCTTGTCCAGATCCCAACGGTGTTCTTAGCTATTTCATTGGTACTTTGTTTGTACCAAATCACGAAAGCGAACACTTCTACTTCACTCCAACCTAGTAATGAATCTTGATTCTGAACGGCGTGACGGATTGAAACATTGATTACATTGACCTTATATCGACGAAAGATTTCAGCCATTTTTGTAGAGAACCCTTCAAATTGATCAACTGGTATAAAATATTCTTGAAGAAGATAAGAGCTATACTCACGCGAAGCTGGTTCTAGTTCGGCAACATCATAACCTGCTTCGTAATTTCTCCAGTGAACTTTTTTGCGGCTGTATAAAATAGGATCAACGATAAATTGTCGTCGCCACTTAGCAAAATTGCTTTTACTGAACGAACTGATGAAAAAACGTTCTATCGGATATTGAGCTCGAAGAGTAATTAAACGAGCTTTCTGAGTAACTTTCTTTTTTGTGCGCACCCATGAAACTCCGCGAATTCGAGAAAAATCGGGTGGATACAAATCACCATTATGTAAAACAACATTTTTATTATCGCGCACTTCCCTTCGGAAAAAGTCCAGGTATTGATTGGTCCGCATGAGTTTCCATTTGCGTTCCAGCAACACGTTTTCTGTCAATTCAAGTTCGACAGCTACAATTATTGCTACCGCACCATAACAACCAACTACAGCTTCGAATAATTCTGGCTGCTCAAATCGTGAAACAGTTTTTAACTCACCATCCGCAGTTACAATATCCAAAGAACGTACAGACATCACAACTGATCCGTATCCGATATACCTTCCGTGACAATTGACACTCACCGATCCACCAACCGTGAAATTGGCATAGGATTGCATCACTTTCACACTTAAATTATGAAAATCAATGTACTTCTGAATATCGCACCAACGGATTCCAGCCTCTACTTTGATCAGCTTCTCTTCAGGCGAAAAAGAAATCACCCGATTCATTGCCCGCATATCGATGTGAACCCCATAAGAGCTGGCAGTTTGACCACCCATACTGAAACGACCTCCTCCAACAGAAATATGGGATTCAGTTTCTCTGACTATTTTCTGCACATCCTCTGCTGAATGAGGCACAAACACATTAGAAACCAAAACTGGATTTAACCGTGAAACATCATTCACGATTTTTTCACCTGTTTTTAGATGTTTGATTAGTTCTGCATCCGGATTTTTATAATAATCCGAAGCCAAATTCGGACTCGTCCCAAATTTATTTTCTTTTCTAGTTCCTCGCCTTAAACCTAAAACAATAAACAGAAAAAGAGGTCCGAAAACCGGAATAAGGATCAGCCACAACCAGTATCCAGACATTCCTGAATCATGCAAACGCTTATTGGCAGTACAAAATAGAGCCCAATATAATAACGGATATAGAACCCAAGTGGCTGAAGCAGAGATACTCTTCTCAAGAGCGTTAAACAAAACATAAAAAATCGTCCATATAAAAATGGAAGCTAGCCAATAAGTACGTCGGTTTATTCTTCCTCTTTTGTTAAAGAGCAGGTAAGAAATTGGTAGTTGTTTTTGATAATCCATTCAGATGCTAATTTACAAGAAATTCTCACTTCTCAGCATGAGAAACAATCCATCTGACAATGAAAACCGTCAATTTTTGAATGCTTTTTCTACCTCTATAAGTTTTTTAAATGATCCTCAATCGTTCTTTCCCCCAATCTTCTTCGTTTCCGAGATGTATTCATCGAACAAAAAGTCGCCGTTTGCGAGATCGATGACAGCGAGTGCTATTCCGTAATTAACCCTCCCTTTTGAGTATATCAGGATGACCTGGTTGGGGGAAGAGGTTTTATAAATCCGGAATTCATGCTCAGCCCAACCTTTGAACACGTGACGTCGCAAGCTGATTCCATTCCGGTAGATTTCCAGACTAACTTTTGAAAACCCCATTTCGTTTTCACGGAGTTTCGTTACAACAAACGCATTCTTGTAAATCTTTTCAATCACCTCAGTATCTGTAGTATTGAGATCATGATAAATGACTTTTATTTCTGAACGTATGTGATTGTCGGGGGCCAACTTCAGGGTTCTTCCCATCTTAGCGGAGATCATCTGCAAACTTCGCTCAACAAACGGACTGTCAATGTCAATCCCTTTTCCCTGCTGATGGTCTCCTGCTGTGAATTGATAGTTGGAAAAATCGAACACATAGTGCCGGTAAATTTCAAAACTCGGAGAATCGTCAGGCATGTAAATGCTGTGACCGAAAATATGGAAGAGGTTCATAGCGCTATCGGCGACCACCTCATCAATCACCTGTATTTTTGTCTTCCTCTTGACAATAAACAGGAACGTTAGTCCAAAGACCAAGATAGAGCTTCCAATGATTATGAGTATAAGCATACGTACTAAGTTGGTTAAAAATATTGAATTTATGCTTAAATCCCCCGGTTTTGTGTTTGATCTGGTTCCGCTCTCATTCTCAATTCTCGCGCTGAAAATAAAAAAGCATCGAAGAAGATTTTGTTAGAATGAGAAACAGAATCAAAATGATGAAAAATAAAAAAGCATCACTCTCGCAATGCTTTTTTATTTTGTGTAACCTCAAGCCGGGAAATGTCAAACTATTTGATGGAAGATTTAGAAAGGGTTTTACAACTTGAAACGATTGATAAATGTGAAGTTCCAACGAAATTGTGGTTTAACGTTTTTGAGGGGAATGATGGGCGGGCAATAGAATTCCGTCAGCCCAACCCTTGCACAAAAACCAAATTGGAATAATGAAGTTGAGCCTTTGCACGTCAGCCCCATTATTGCCAAACCCCTGTTGTACGTTCGCCTTATATTTCGTTGCCAAATTCTAAAAAGTCTTCGTGAAGTCCCTGTATAATTTGTCCTGTTGATTCAAAATTTTCGTCCGTTTTCATAAGTGTCCAACTTATTTTGTCACGGTCAGCCTCTCGATTTCCTTCGTCTAATAACTCAACCACATTGTATATAATACCTTTTGAGTAAGATGTCAAAAAAGCCAATAATTTTTCTTGCCCAACACTGTCTTTTATTTCGGAATATTTGTCTTCAAAGTCTTCGTCAAAATCTCCTGCCATAGAAATGTTGTCTTCTGTTGACTTGCTAATATCGAATAAAGTTTTAAGCATAAGGAACCGTCCAAATTGTGGAATTCCCTCTGTTACTTCACTTGAAGCCCATTGTAATGGATTTTTAGCTCCTGCGTTTTCAAGCCTAATTACTAAACTCTCAAATTGTTCTTTTTGGGTGTCTGTCAATTTTGCAATTACTTGTTTGTAATATTCTTTGTCGGCAGAATTGTCAAGATGTTTTTGAGTATGTACCATTCTATGTTTTTTTTCAAGTTATTTTTGTTCGGCAGTTCGTCAAAGGTGACGCAAAACCGTTGTTACCAGCAGTATTATTTGACATTTTTTTTTCTGTCTTCTTCCCAAAATTTGTCCATAATGTTTTTAGTTTCTTCTGGTTTTCTCAACATTACACTTTCTCCGTTTTCATCTGTCGTAAAATGTCCTTTGAATGCTTCTGGCATTGCATTATATTGTCTATTTACTTGTTCCAAGGTTTCTTTAAAACAGTTATACCCAAATTTTTCGACTAAATAAGGTAAAGCGTTTTTCCCTTTTAATAACTCATATTCTTGGTAGTTGTAAGGTGTGGTCTCTTGTCTTTTTGTTAATGTTTGATTAAACTTTTCAAGTAATTTAGCAATCTCTTTCTCTCCAATAAAATTGGAAAGTCCACGCAAAGCATAGATTTTCAAATCTAAATACCGTTCTTTCTTGTACGCATTTGAAAAGAATTCTTTCAATTTCGCAAAGTCAAAGTCATACAACAGCTTTAAAATTTTATTTCTTATGTCAAGTTGTTTTGTTGAATTGTAAATATTTGTCAAGTATTCAAAATTCTCAAGACTAATTGCATTTTTGTCTAATCCAAATAAAGCATTGCGAAAGTCAATGTGTCTTTGGTTAATTTTTTCATTGGTTAATATTTCGGGAAAGTTCTTTGTCATAACGTGTCGTGTAAATATTGCTCGTAACGTTTTGCGGCTTGGCAATGTGGCGGATTTTTAGCACGAGTGTTCATACGAAGCACAAATGTTTCTACGAAGCACTTCAGCTGCCATATTGCCAAACCGATGTTGTGTGTTCGCTTTTTTTTATTCGGTTAAATATTTGTCGTCCAATATAGTCATTCAGCCTCTTGAATTTTGTACGTCTGTAATATACGTCCCAGTAACTTATCATTCTACTTTCTGTTTGTTGTCTATATTTAGGATTTTCATTAAAAAATTTCAAATAGTTCTCAATAGTCTTGTCGTTAATGTGTTTGTCAGCAACTTCTAAAATCTCCATCACATATTCTCCTAAAAGCTGAAAAATGTAAGGAATTACAAAGTAGTCATCTATATTGTCAATCAATTTTTCTAATCTCTGCTGTCTAACAAAGCCATTATGATGTCTTAAATAAATACAGTTTAAAATGGTTTGTTGATTAAAAGTCAAATTATTTCCGGTTGTTTCGTTAGGATTGTCAAAATAAACTCGTCCTGGAATTGTCAATTTTTGTCCGTTTAATATTATTTCTTGTTCAACTGTTGGATGAATGTCAAAGTTTTTGTCAAGTAAAAAATCTGCAACAATTTCAACGTCTTGTTTTAAGTCTGTCGGAAATGCGTTCAGCAGTTTTTGTCTATTTACTTTTAATATGTCAGTTGGAATTCTCATTCAGTTTCGGTTTTTCATAAAGTGACGCAAAACCCTTGTTGCGCGTTCGCTTTTTTACTTCATAAATTTTCCGAAATAAGTATTAAGAGCTTCTTTATTGTACTTGTCTTCTCCACGCCAATATTCAACAAAAACCCAATCGTTTTTTCCTCTACTTGGTCTGTCGTATGTTGTTGGTTTAAGAATGTCAATACAAGCTAAAATTTCAATTAATATTTTTCTTTCGTCTTTTGTTGATTTAATTGCTGTGGTTAAATTTTTCTCTAATGCACTTGGATAGTCACTTGGTTGAGAATTTTCTATTATTGCTAAAATGTTTTTAAAAATCTCAATATCTTCTGTTGATGGTTTTGGTATTTCTTCTGCATGAAGTTGTTGTAAGTCAAATAGTGTATAAATGAGTTGTCCGTGTCTAACTCCGCCCCATTTTATTCTTTCGAAATTCAAAACATTTAGGTCTTCATTGATATAATTTTCATTACCTATAATTCCATATTTTAATTCTCTACAAATTCCACAAGTATAGCTTTCGCTTGTTACTTCTCCATTTTCTCCAAAACTTTGTCCGCTTAATGCTTTTGTATATTTATGTGGAACTAATTGTTTCGCAATAAAATATGAAGCCAAACTTGAACGCCAATCTAAACGCCTATTGGAAAGACTACTTAAAAATGATTTTGCAACTTTGTCGATTGAAATCGTTGGAAGTATCTCAAAAATTTTGTCTAAACATTGGTCGTGAGAAATTGTTAAAGGTTCAAACATTAAACCTTTTGATTTTGCATACTCAAAGTCTGTTGGAATTGTTCGTCTTTCCTTCTCGTCAATCCAGCCGTTTTTCCAATAAGTTTTGAATAGTATGTTTTTGGCTTTTTTGTCCATAAATTTTCTTGTGCTTTTTCGACAGCGTGTTGTTTGGTAAAGTGACGCAAAACTTGTTTATTGACGAATATAATCAAGATTTTTGTTTTTTAGGCGTCTAGTCAAAAAACTTGAATGACGGAGAATAAGCCTATAAATATTGTGCGTATTTTTAATTGTCTAAGTCTAATTTTTATTGCGCGATAAATGAACCCTGAAATGCAAAATGCCCACCAATAGGGTGAGCATTTTATCAGAGTGACCTCAAGCGGGGAAACTTCTAACTTTTTGATAGAAGATTTGGAACGGGTGTTGCAACTTGAAATGTTATAAAACCAGTAAGTTTCAACGAAAATTAAAGTCCAATGTAAAGGTGGCTAGGTTTATTTGATGTTATAGATATCTTACAATGTTTGGGATTTGTTCTTAATCCCTGATATGCTGAATTTTTCTCATACCACATGGAGAACCATTCCTTTGTGGCGTATGTCTTTTCTGATCTTCGTACCAATGAATCCATGTATTTTACTAGTTCAGTTCTTGATAAACCACTGCTCGACTGATAAATTTGATCACTACCCTGACAATTTATATTATTACTTACATTGTAGGAGAAATAAAGTGAGCTATCCTCAACATCATTAAAATCATCAATGAGAAAATAACTACTTTGAGATTTCCAGTCATATACTACGGGATAAAAGGAACAGGTATCGAAGTAATTTCCAATCGTCAAAGGACAGCTATAATTAACGTGCCTGCCACAATCATCAGGTATGTAATTTCTATATTGTGAATAATCGGGATGAATTGAAATGAAGGTAACTGTACTGGAATCCTCCAAAATAACATCCTTTAGCTCGACAACCAGATCATAACTTGGAATATTGAATTCATTGTTATTGCTCGATTTTTTGAAAGAAGTTGAACCGTCATCTTTCAGTACAGTGCAAGCGTTTATTATAAGTGCGAGAAGTATTATATAGAGTTTCATGAATTTTCATACAACATATCGAAGCAATGGTTCATATCTAAAGAAAAAAGCGATATATCACAAATTCATAGTGAGTTTGAGTGTAAGTCTTGATGGAAAGTGAACAACTAACGTAATTTCTTTTAATGAGGGATGCATCGTGAGTGAAAAATACGGAAAAAGAAAAGCATCACTTTCGCGATGCTTTTCTTTCTTGTGACCTCAAGCGGGGAAACTTCTAACTTTTTGATGGAAGATTTGGAGAGAGTTTTACAATTAGAAATGATTGAAAAACACGAAGTTTCAATGAAACTAGAAGTATAACGTTCCCTTGCTACAAGAGGTTTGGTGTTAAATTAAGCCTTGTCTTCGGATTTGCCAAAACAACCCAAATACAAAACCAATTTTCCATTAAACCAATTGCCCAAATCTCTTGTGAGCAAGTGTTAGCGGTAGTTCTTATTGTTCGTTTAAAAATTGTTTCAAAGTCTTAATAAATATTTCCAATTGGTCTTCATACGCTAAATGTCCTGCGAAAGGAATATTTAAAAGTACTGAATTGTCTATAAGTCCAGCAACTTCGCAAACACTTTCCATAGAAAATAAATGGTCTTTGTCGCCTCTTACGATAAGTGTCGGACAATTTATTTTACTCACATTTTCATTTGGAAATCCCGTTGCTGTTCTGTCAAGCCATAACGCTATCATTGATTTCGTTAGCTTTTCAAAATCAGGTTCGGGATTTAATCTCTGATAGCTATCAAAACTTTCTGGAAATTTGGCTTTCCAACTATCAGCCGTTATTTTCAAAAATATTTCTTCGGTCGATAATGAATCTTTGATGTTCCAAGTTGTACCAATAGCAACAAGTTTTTTTATTTTTATAGAACTTTCAATTGCCATTCTGTAAGCAATAGTTCCACCATCGCTAAACCCAATAATTGTTATATCGTTGATGTTTAGCGATTGTAGCAAAGCCTCAATGTCAAGCTGAATACGCTCATAAGTTAGATTATCTGCTCCAAGAGAAGATTTTCCTTGTCCTCTACTGTCTATGCCAATTATCCTAAAATCGTCTACTAAAAGTGGAACTACAGAATTGAAATCTTCCATATTTCCAAAACCTCCGTGAAGAAAAATTAAAACAGGCTTGTCTGGATTGCCAATTTCTTCATAGTAAATTTTTACTTCGTCTATGTTGAAATGTCGTCCTTTTTGATGGTCAAATTTGTTCATAAAGTGTCTGTTTGTGAAATTTTAATTAACGTTTTTTATTTTTAATATTTTGTAAATCAACTATTTACAAACGTGTGTTTATCTTTAAAAATTCATTCCGCTTTCCACCGTTAGCTTAAGGGGTTAGGAAGTGAGTTTAGGGGGGATTACCGCTAACGTTTTGCAGCTACCCGAAGGTGGCGATTTGGAAGCACAAAACTGTCTGTAACCACTGAACTTGATACGAAGCGCAAAGCTTCATTTAACCACTGAACCGACACTTTTGGGTAGGTGCTGTTACCTGCTGGCGTTTTTATCATTCGGATTTGTTAAAGTTTAAATACCAATGAATTCCATACTTGTCAATAAGTGTCGCAAGTGTTGAGTTTGCCGAAGTTTCAGAAAAGTCCATTGTTACTGTTCCACCAACCTTAATTTTCTCAAAAGATGTCTTTTGTTCGTCAACTGTGTCAAAGTTTATGCTCATAGCAATGTTCTCGCCAATGGTTGCTTTTTGTCCTTCAAAACCGTCTGATGAAAAGAAATGAATGTTGTCGGCACGAAACTCAGCGTGTGCAACTTTGTTTTTGAAATTTTCAGTGACCGGATAGTTTGTGTCTGCATACTTTTGCAGAAAAACAATTTGTCCGCCAAAACAGTTAGCGTAAAATTTTAGTGCTTCTTCGCATTTGTCGCTGATGATGATGTATGGAATAAGATTTTTCATTTTTTCATTTTATTTTTTGAATTTAACACTTCTTTGTATGCACTTGTTAATGCGTCAACTAATAAATCTTCACAGATTTTAGTGATGTCAATGTATGTCCAACCGCTTTTTCCCCAATGGTTGTCAACTGGATAAATTGCTTTATCAAAACTGCAAAATTGTTGTTGGTCGTCAATCGAAAATTTTAAACACACCTTTTGTTTGTCAATTTCAAGAGAGGCAAATATTTTTCCGTTCACTCTGAAAGATGTTGCTTCAAAATGAGGTTGTTCGTTTGTGTCGGCAAACGATAAGGCAAATTGTCTAAATATTTCTATGTCAACCATTTCTTTATACTCGTCTTTTTTCGTTTCGGTGTCGTCCGCTACGCTTGCAGGTAACTTATTTATACCCTTCACTAAACCTGAATTAGCACGCAACATGTTGTTGTATAACCGTAATAGGTGTTAGGGTTTTTGAACACAAAATAAACATTTTTCATAAATCGTCAAATGGACTTCTGATTTGTTGTAGACTTTTGTTACTCACATGCGGGTATATCTCCGTGGTTCTGCTATTGCTGTGTCCCAATAATTCTTGAATAAATCGTAAATCCGTTCCTCCTTCTAGCAGATGCGTCGCATAGCTGTGTCTTAGCCAATGATGATGAAAGAAAAGCATCACTTTCGCCATGCTTTCCGCTTGAAGCGGTTCAGCCCAAGCATGAAAACGGATCAAGTCAAAAACCTGTGGAGCAAAATCAGGATTAAAAATATGATCTTTGAATCCTAAAACTAATTTGTGGCAGATATTGAGCTTTTGAAACTGTTGTTACCCGAATACCTAGTA